>Ga0222713_10005873_pt1 | contig 11811 bp, 8 predicted proteins | sample C33_649DmetaG_FD_165061 | JGI IMG/M metagenome (GOLD analysis project Ga0222713, IMG submission 165061) | Estuarine water microbial communities from San Francisco Bay, California, United States - C33_649D | ecosystem: Environmental > Aquatic > Marine > Unclassified | place: USA: California...
TTAAATAATGTAAGTACATTTTCTTTTAATTTAACTTTATTTCCATTTTTATCAAATAAAAATATTATTTTATGTGTATCATCATAATTTGGTTTAGCAGAACCAATATGAAAATTATTTTTAGTAAAATCTGTAAAATTATAATTTCTATAGGCAACTATAACATTACAAAAAATTTCCATTTGTTCATTATTGAGACTGTATACATCAAAAACTTCCATATTATACTAAATTTTATCCTAAATAAATATATTATCAATTTTTATAAAAATATGATATCATATTTTGATAAAAATTTATCTAAATATTATTATATGAATAATTTTGAAAAAATTTTAAGTAACCAATGGATACAAATATTAATATTAGTTGTATTATTTTGGTTTTTATTTTTAAGAGAAAATTTTAGTAATATTCCTAATGAAGAAAAAACATGTGAAAAATGTAAAAAAAAAATATATAATGAAAATAAAAATTTAAGTATAATTGAATTTAAAAATAAATGTATTGGATTAGGTGGTGAATACAAAAAAGAAAATAATATTAGATCATGTTTAAATTATAAAGCAAAATTAGATTCTAACTATAGATGTAATTGTGAAATAAATTAAATTTCACTTTAAAACCTCAGTTAACAAATGCTTGAGTAATTTACCAATATCATTAAGTTTCCCATCGCTATTAGTAATGTCATCTTTGAAATGATTTTTCATTGTATCTACTGAAGTTCTAGTAACATATGAAACAAGTGTATTGGTATGATCAAATTGTCTACCATATGTGTAATTTTGACCATCTTGTTCAATCTTGATGCAAACTTCAGATCCTTTATTAGCAAATTGAATATTGTTACCATCATGTTGAATGCTAGTAACTCTACCGATTGTTAATTTAGTACCTTTTATGACAGTAACAAGTGGTGTATTAACATGAAGACTACCATCAACTACTCTAACACCAAAAATAAATGGTCCTTTTTTATTAAAGACCTTATCTTTCAAAATACTAAGAACACATGGATAAACAACTAAATGTCTGTGTGCATCCTTACGTTGATTAATAGAAGATAATCTAAAATTTTCATATTGAGAAAAGAGTCGGAAAATAGTACCATCTGTTAAAATAGTAATATTGTTTTTATTAGCCAACTCATGTGCTTCATCTTCAACATCAACATCAAATGCAAGTACCGTATTGATTTCTTTGTAGTCAGTCTTGTTAGATATCATCATTTTTGTAATGTGTTTTTTCATAACTTTACCAATATAAGCAGCAGAAACAGGTACTTGTGGACTGCATACTATTTGCAAATGATGCATTAAAGCTTCTAAAGATCCCTCAGATGATGCATAAACTAGAACACCATTTTCTTGAAACTGAAATTGTGTACTAACTTCAGATGTACCTGAAGAAAAATGTAATTCTTCTTCAGCATTAGTAGCTAAATCAGGATCACTCGTAGTAATAATAATTTCACTTCCAAGTAAAATATTCTCCAAATTAGAAGCAAAAAGTTTAAATCCAATAGCTCCTGTAAGTGAATCATTTTTATCATATCTAGTGGCAACTCTAGACTCACAGTTAGGGGGTGGTGTTAAAAGATTACGAATTTGTGTTTTAACTGGACCATTATTTGTTCCAATTAAAATATTATCACCTTTATTTAAAGTGCCACTAATAAGCAATGCATCAACTGTAATACCAATGCCATCAACTGATGTTTTTTCCATAACAATACACTTCAGTTCTTCCTTAACTGTAATTTGATTAGTAAGACTGTTTTCTGAAATAGTAATAACTAAATTCAGTAAATCAGGAATACCTTCACCAGTTATGGCAGAAAGTGGGCAGATAGATACAGTATCTTCAATACTATCATTCTTCCAATACAACTCTGAATTAATTCCTTGTTCTTTAAGTTGTCCCTGAATATTATATAGTCTATTGTCAAACTCATGAATACACATTTTATTATGTTCTAATGCATCTTGAATAAATCGATTTGGAATACTATCCCATCCAAATAATCGATCAATTTTATTGAGCGCAATGACAAAATTTGTATTGGTATCTTTCAAAATTTGAAGCGATTCAATTGTTTGTCTCTCTAAACCATGAACAATATCAATAACAAGAATAATAATATCTGCAAAAGAAGAACCTCTTTTTCTCAAGTTACTGAAAGACTCGTGACCTGGTGTATCAATCATTAACAAACCTGGAACAGAAATATTCTTCATATTATTCATTTTTCTAATAATATCACTCTTAGGAATAAAAGTTGCACCAATTTGTTGGGTAATTCCAGCTACTTCACCTTCTTGAACATTTGTGTTACGTAACTTATCCATAATTTTTGTTTTACCGGTGTCAACATGTCCCATAATACAAGTAATAGGTGATCTGAATTGTAAAGTAGGAACTATTTCTTCATCACTATCATCTGATTCTTCTGCGTGTTGATAACTGATAGCACATGTTGTACTAATTAGTCTATTTCTTTGTTCTTCTAATTTCCTTTCCTTTGCCTTTTGACTTTTAGTTTTATATGTACCAGCTTCTTTTTGAGCAGCTATTTTAGATTGTTTAGCTGCCTTCTTTCTTAACTTTTCATCTTCAATTGCTTTTGCTGCAGCAACCGCTTTTTCTTCTTCCTCTCTAATCTTTCGTTCTTCCTCTTCTTGAATAGCACGAATTCTATCTTCCTCTTCCTTAACTCGTTTTAAGTGCTCTAAAGCTTTTAATGCCATTGGATTTGGTTTAGAACCACCCTTCTTAATTGGACCATTGTTGGTACCTTTACTTGACGTTTTCTTACTATTTGTAGGATTCATCGATGGTAATTAACTAAAGAGACTATTATATAAAATTATTTTCAATTTTTTTATATAATCTTCAATCGATAAAGATTATATGAACTTTTAATTATTGAAAAAGAAAAATTATTACTTGAATTAGAAAATAATAAACTAATTATTGATCAACTTAAAAATAAACTTAATACTTATAAAATTATTACCAAAAAAAGAAAGAAATTGTCTAAATGAAAAGTACATATAAACTATATATAAATATTATCAATCAGATTAATAAAAGGATTACTATCTTTAACTAAAAATGAAATAATATAGTAATAAATTTCTTTGAAAATTAAAGCATTTAATTTAGTATGAAGTATTACATTTAATAACATTAAAATTATCATATATTCATCATGATCAAATTTATCAAAATTAATAATCTTAATAAATTTATCAAATAACATATTAACTTGACATTTATTAGTAACAATAATTGGAGCAATAAAATATTGTTTCAAAAATCTTTCTCTTCTTATTGAACCTCCACAAGGACTACGATGAAAATAACAATTAGGAATTTCTCCACATCTTGAACATTCTAATATAGATCTATGTTTATTAAAAATGATATAATATGTATTGTTTCCATAACATAATTCACATTCATTAAATTGTTTAGTATCTTCATCTTCATCTGTATTTTTAATTTTTCTTAATGTTTTTTCGTGATCATAAATATATTCATTATCTTCTATATGTCTACTATAATTTTTTGTCATTAATTTTCTAATTTTTAAATTATTATGAAAAGAATAAAATCTAGTATCATCATCTTCACAAGACATATTATAATTATCTTGTTTTTCATCATAATCATTTCTTACATTATACACAAAATTACAATCACCATCAGAAGGTGCAACGTTAGAATTATAATTCCAAGATTCATAGTTCCAATCATTATTAGAAAACATTAAATTATCAGTATCAATATTAGACATCAAAATTTTATTACATCTATCATAAAATAAAAATTTCAATTTTTTTAATTAACTGCAATTTTATAATATTCAGATAATGGCATTATATGGTTGCTATAAAATTTATTACATAAATCTAATCTTAAATAATCACCATTTTCTATAGTTTTATCAATAATAATATAATTGATAATAAGTTCATTTTCTTTTTGACCTGGTCTATCTAATCGACCTTTCATTTGAGGTAATCTATCAGGTTCAGGTGGTCTACATAATATTTGGTTAAAACCTATTAAATCATTGAGACCATATGTTCCATGAGCTAAGGAAACAACAACATGTTTTTTATTTATATCAGGATATAATCCAACATTATTAACATTTTGTGATATTAAATCAGCTTCATACTTACTTTTAGCATAAATTAGTAATTTAACTTTACTATCTTTTCCAATAATATTAATATATTCTTTAAAAATATTAACATAATTAACATTGTCATAAATATATTTTTGCAGTTTAATAAATTTTGCTTCATTTGTAATTTCCATATTCTTTATTTTATTATATTCACCATAAAAATAATCTTCTAAACTTTTTCTAAATAATTTTTCAGTCCATGTTCTTTTATTTATTGGAAGATTTACTTTAATTGAATCACATAATATGGTATCTAAATATTCTTTTGTTTCAGGTAAATCACACTTTAACATTTTTAACATATATAATAGTTTATCAAAACGTGTTCTAAAAAATGTAGCACTTAAAAGTAAAACGCCATATTCTGAATTTACTGACTGTTTCCATGATGACATTGTTTGTATTGCTTCTTTATTTTGTACTGTTAAACATTCATCAATAATTAAAAATAACCATTTATATTGTAATGGATGCGATCTATTTCTCCCCATTGTTGTTATAATAATATTAAGATTATTATCATTTATATTTCCAGTTAATGAACCATTTGCATTTTGCAATAAATAATTAACATTAGTGAAATGTTTAATTATTTCATCAGACCATGTTTTATATAATTTTTCAGTTGGTAATAAAACTAACACTTTATTATTATTATATATTTTATATAATTCATAACAAACAGCTAATGCAGTTAATGTTTTACCGGCACCAACATTTGATGCATCACCAAATCCTCTTTTACCTTCTATTATATTAGAAATAATAAAATTTACTGTTTCTTCTTGATGATACCATAATTTGGTATTCATTTTTATAATATTTTTTTCATATTGTTTTTCAACATCTGATATAATAATTTTTAAATCATTCATCATAACAGAATAAATGGAAGAATTAAAATTTAATTTATATTTAAAATCACCAGATATTTTAATTGCTCCATTATAACAAAATTTTAATAAATTTAATATATTCCAAAACTTTCCTTCATTTTCATAATCAACACTATCATCCATTCTATCACCCGATCTTGTAACTTGACTTAATGACACTATATTATCATATGCAGTTAATAATTTTACATATACATTTTTAAATAATGTATTATCTTTAACAAATTGTTTTAAATCTAACAGTTTTCCTTGATGTTTTCTTATAAATACATTACTTTTAAAAACATCATTTTCTGAATTTAATAAATTATTAATTAATTCAACATCACTTTTACTTAGATTTTCATAAATTGGATTTTCCAATTTCTCCACAACTGATGATGCATCAAACCATTCTATTTGGTATCGATCTTTGTAATCATATATAACTGGCTTATTAGATTCAAATAATAATATTAAATTATTCTCTTTGAAAATCCATTTATATCCTGATAAACAATGAGGTTTTGTTATTCTAATTTTTGATTTTTCAAAATAATTGATTACTCTTAATAACATTTTTTCATGTTCATCACCTTTTAAATATTCATCTGAATTTACATATTTTATTTGAATTTTATCATAGTAACTAAATACTACTTCTAATACTCTTTCACCTTGTTTTGTTGATGGAACACGATGTTTATAACCAAATAATTTTAAAAATAATATTCTTTTATTATACTTTGATAATTCATTATTAATAACAACTGGTGAATAGTTTATTAATGTATCATCATAATCAATATTATATTTGAATTCCCCATAATAATCTTTTTGTATATCCATCATGAGTTTAACATATTTTGATTCTACCATATCTATTGTTATTTCGTTTTGTTTACGATTATTATACTTACTATTTAACTCCCAAATAATTGAAGATATATTATGCGTAGTTTTTTTTTCATTCAAACATGCTTGCATTTTTAATATTATGTTAGGATAACAATGCATGTCAACTGCTGTATATTTACAAGTGAAGCCATTTATACACTTATAACAAATTGGTTTTCTTAAATCTTTAATTAAATTTGTTGGTATGTACTTTTCCAATAAATTATAGTATTTATTAATCATAATACTATCACTTGTCATTTTGGGCATAAATTCACTAGCAATAAAAATAATTTTTTGATATTCATTACCTTCAAATTTAGGATTAACATTTTTATAATTTCTCCATTCGTAATAATCATTAGGTGCATCACATCTTGATATTACTTTTCCTAATTTTTTTATTTTTTTTAATAATTTATCATTTATAACATAATTTGCTTCTTTATTACATATCATTGCTAAACATAATATATCAAACAAATTAATATATCTATCATCATAGAAATATCTAAAATCTTCTATACAACTTATAAATAATCTCCAAAATAATTGTCTTGCTCCAGATACTTTTAAAAATTGTTGTTCTGGTAAATTATATGGTTTTGATCTACCTAATTTTTCTATTGTTTCTTTTAATAAATCTGTAGAACATGAACCATGACGAATACATTTTTGTAAAATAGAACTTAATAATCCTACAGAATATTTATCTAATTCATTATCTTCAGAAAAATGATCATCTGGATTAAAAGCAATTATAATATTATTACTTTCAGTATTATATTCAATATAGTTTTCTTTTGTAATTGTATCTAAATCTTTAAACCGTGCTTTTTGATTTTCATCTAATTCAACAACTATATATTTTTTATTTTTATCAATATTCTTTGTTAATTTTATATTATCTACATTCATTTTTGTCATTGAATATGTGCAACAAAATGTTACTGGTGGTTTACCACGTCTCCAATCTAAATTATCTATTTCACTATGTAATTCTTTGGCATTATTAAATTTTTTACCAATCCATTCCGATGGGACTACATTATTTCCAATATTAATTATTTCTAATGGAACACTAATTGGATCATGTCTTAATAAATATAATCTATAATCTATAGTGCTTATGTTAAAAGTTAATTTATATTTATAATCAATGCCTATTTTACATAAATTTAACCATTTAAAAATTATATAATAAATAATATCATAACCATATGCTAAAAATTCTTCTTTAACATCAAATAATCTTATGACAGGATCATAATCTTCATTAACTAATAATTTTATTGCATTTATAATATTACCACTTGTAAATAATGGTTTTACATTTTCTAATACCTTTATTGTGAAACCATAATATTCACCATTTCTCCCCACTTGTAATATACTGTATTTTTCACATCCTGAATCAGCAATACATTCATAATCTGTATAATTTCGTGATCCAGGTGTCTCCTTATTTATTCTATCAATTAATGATAAATAATTTGCTTTAATGTATGTTAATGGATCCATATTAGTCATAGTAAATATATCTTTATACTTTAACAATTTAATAAACAATTTTTTATATAATTTACAAAAAATTGATTATTTTATTTCCTATACCATTTATGTTATAATTATGACTAAAATTAGAACTATCAAAGATTTGAATGGTATTGTTATTATGTATGATTTAGGATTATATTCATACAAAGGAATTATAACTCCACAATTATTTCCACCACAACTTTCAAATAAATTTGTTGAAATAACAAATAAAGCAATTGAGTATTTTAATAAAACCAGTAATGAAAATCCTAAAATTACTTCCTATTTAGAAATAGAAGATTGTAGTTTAGAAAGAAACTATTTTATTATTCATTTTGAATTATATAATGAATTTATTGCATTAATACAACCAGTTAGAATACAATTAATTAAAATTAATAAAAACATTGATGATTTTTTAGTTGAACAAAATTTTGATATTCAAGAATTAACTAACAAAATTAATATTTTAACTACTGAAAATTCAAATTATAAAGAAGAAATTAAAAATTTAAAAAATGATATATTAACTGCTAATAATAAATTTAAAGAAGAAATTGATATCTTAAAAAATGATATGTTAACTTTGAAATCAGAAATTGAAAAAATTAATCAGAATAAAAATAATCAACAATTTAATAATCTTTCACAACAAAGTTTACCTAGTACTTTTACATACAATAAACCATTACAATTTAATAATCAAGTTACTACTACACCATCTAATACAATTACAAATCCAACAACTAGTTCAAGTACTTTTCCAACATTTAATTTTCCAGTTAATAATCCAACAACTAATCAACCAACTAATTCAAGTACTATTCCTACATTTAATTTTCCAGTTAATAATCCAACAACTAGTTCTATTAATAATCAATCAACTAGTTCAAGTACTATTCCTACATTTAATTTTCCTGTTACAAATCCAACAACTAGTTCTATTAATAATCAATCAACTAGTTCAAGTACTATTCCTACATTTAATTTTCCTGTTACAAATCCAACAACTAGTTCTATTAATAATCAACCAACTAGTTCAAATAATATTCCTACAATTGGTTCAAATAATATTCCAACATTTGAAAAACTAACTGTTAGTTTAGGAAATAATTCAGTTAAATAATTTGAAAACTTATAATTTAATTAAATCACATAACTTTATTTCATCATCAGAATCACTATCACTTAATTCATTTATATCAGGAAATTCAGTAACTTCCTTAATTTCATTATCACTTTCAGATTCTATTTCAGTTATTAAGTTTTTTTCTAATGGTTTTAATAATTTCCAAGTTGATAAAACTAAATCTCTATAATTATAACTCATACTATTTATTGAATTATAAAATATTTTCCTATTTTTCTTTTCGTAATACTTATTTTTATTGGCTACAATTCTATCAATTTCTTTTATTTCATCATTTGATAATTTCTTTCTTAAGCTTTCATCTTCTTTTATTTGAGCTGCAACTGATTCAATAAAACGATATGCAGATTCAAATACTTGATCAATTATTTCTTTCTTTGGAACCATTTCAGGTTGTTGAGTTATATGATTAATAGCTTTACAATATTCACCATCTAGTGAAGTTACACAGTAACTGTGATTAGATGGATTATTTTTACTAAAATTTAATTTTCTAGCACAAGTAATTGGTCCATTCATGCCATCATTTGCTATCATTTTAATATCTTTTGTTCTAAATACTATTGGCTCAGTACCAATTTTATTTATAGTTACTGTATTATTATTTGCATTTATTACACCATTATTTATATTTCCATTATTTGTATTATTACTATTATTAGTATTAGTATTATAACTATGATTGCTATTATTTAATGGTATTATTTGATTATTATTTTTTATTGTTTCTAATTCTTGTTTTAACTTAATATTTTCTTGCAATATATCTGTTTTGTTTTTACAAACATTGTTTTCATGTTTCCATTTATTTTGTTTTGTACTAAAAAATTTATTACAATATTTACAATTATATTTTGATAAATTATCATTTTGAATTATTAGGTTGTTATTGGTTGTTAATAAACTATCATTTGAAATACTTTTGGAAACATCATTTTTATCATTTGGAATACTTTTGGAAACATCATTTTTATCATTTGGAATACTTTTGGAAACATTATTACTATCATTTTTATCATTTGGAATACTTTTGGAAACATCAATATTATGATATTTATTGTTGTGAAACCATAGGCTACCGCTACTAGCATATTCTTTTTTGCATAAAATACAATTATATATACGAGTTTTTCTTGGCATTATAATATAATTAGAAAATATTACCTTAAATAGTTTTTTTACAAATGATCATTTAGAGAATGATCATTTTTTGAATGATCATTCTGAATTTTTCTTTTTTTTTTCAAAATTAAATATTTTATAAATATTGTAATATAAAAAAATTTTAATAGAAGTAATTTATTTTTCACCAATCATAGTAATCATAATAATAAAAGTCATCAAATGAAGAATAACTCATATACTCATATTGATTATATTCATCAATTACTGAATAATCATCAATTACTGAATAATCATCAATTACTGAATAATCATCACATATTGTGTCTTCTAGTGTTATTTTATGAATTAATAATTTGTGGTTATATCCATTTTTTTTTATATCTTTGAAATATTTTTTTTTTAGTTTCTTTTCTTTATTTGCCTTATAAATATCATATTTTGATATTTTTTTATTTGAATTATATTTATTTTTATGGATTCTAATTTTTCTAAAAAATATACCAATATTATCTTTTCTTTTTATTTTTCCCTTTCTAATATTATATTGATAATCATAAATATAATCAATAATAGGTAAAATTAAATTAGTATCATTAATCGTTGTAACTTTTTCTATAGGTAAAGTAGTTGGTAAATCATAACCTAATTCTGTATTATATAAATATTCTAGAGACATTCCATTTTTTAGTCTTTCTAAATAAGTTAAACTATTTGAAACATAAAATGGACAATTATCTATTATCAATATATTGTTGGAATCTATGAAACCATGAAATTTTTCAATTTTATTAATATTAATTTTTACACATGATGTTACAAGTGATTTAATATTATTATTAACTGGTTTATTCAATGGTATCGTATAGAATATTTCTGACATATAAATAATTAAATATTTAACTATTTATATTTTCAATTTTTAGTAAATAAATCGTCAAAATATTCATAATTTTTACAGTTTATACTAACATCATTTATATAATGAATTGTAGGAAATTCGTTATCAAGCAAAAATTCATTTAATAGTTCCAAACTATTAAAAGTATTAACTTTTTCATGATTCCATAATATTACATCAATAATTAAATTTTTATTTTTTTTACTTATTATAATTTGTCCTTTATTGTTAATTGTTATATAAAATATACATTTATTACTTGTTTCAAAATAATCAATAAAGGTTAGTTCGTAAATATCACTAGCCATAAAATAATAAATTATAATTGTAATAATTAGTATTTCAGTTTTTTTATTTCATTCTTATTATGTTACATATATATTCTTATCCAGTAAATATTTTTGTGTAAGTGACTAAAAAATTATATTTAAAAAAATATTAATAATAATAATAAATGCCTGTTAAGAAAGTTTTATGTGAAGAATGTAATAATTATTTAGGAAAAAAACAGACAATTATAAATAAATTTTTATGTAATACTTGTAAAGAACTAAATAAATATATTGTTATAACAAAAACTAATGCAAAAAAAAATTATTTATTCAAAGATGATGATCTTATTGATTTAACAAGTTATGAAGGGAAATCATCTTATGGTCCAGCAACATATTATACTATTGAAGATTTAGATATAAAAGCATGTAATAAATATAATATTCATAAAGACAATATTAAAGAATTTTTATCTAAACTGCGTCATGAAAAAGCAATTAAAAGTAAAGAACGTAAAGAGAAAATGATTATTACAAAAGAGAATAAAATTAAAAAAAGAAGAGAAAAATTAATCAGTGAATTAGCAAAAGTTAAACTAGAATTAAGAAGTGATAGTATTTTATGTAAAAAATATATTGATGGTAATTCAGAATATAATTTAGAATATATTATTGAAAGAATGTGTCAAATGAAATATTTATTTGAATATTGCCATATGGATGAATGTAAACAAATTGCGTATGAACAGCAACTTGAAGAATTTAATGCGGGTTATTTTCCTGATTGTTCAGTATTTGATGAAGCTGAATATATAGCATTAAAGAAATATTCAAATGGAAAATATCCAGTTGTT
>Ga0222713_10005874_pt1 | contig 11811 bp, 9 predicted proteins | sample C33_649DmetaG_FD_165061 | JGI IMG/M metagenome (GOLD analysis project Ga0222713, IMG submission 165061) | Estuarine water microbial communities from San Francisco Bay, California, United States - C33_649D | ecosystem: Environmental > Aquatic > Marine > Unclassified | place: USA: California...
TGGGTTAGCCTTATGTCATAAAAACCGAAAAAAAGCCAATGAAATTGCTGAAATGACAGTGATTGGAGAAGTGGAAGGTAAGGATGTCATCATCATCGACGACATGTGCGATACCGCAGGCACTCTTACTACCGCAGCTGATTTGTTAGTCGAAAGAGGGGCAAATACGGTACGCGCGTTTTGTACACACGCAGTTTTATCCGGTCCGGCATATGAACGAATTGAAAAATCTCATTTAACAGAGCTTATTGTTACGGATACCGTGCCATTGCGAAAAGAATCTGAAAAAATAAAAGTAGTTTCAGTGGATATGCTATTTGCCGATGTAATTCGACGAATGGTTAATAATGTATCCATAAGTTCACATTTTGTAATACCTTAAATTAATAATAAATGAAAACAGCACAATTGAGCGGTTCGCTTCGAGCGAACGTAGGGAAAAAGGATGCTAAAGCCCTTCGCAATGAAGGATTCGTACCTTGTGTGCTTTATGGGCAGGGCGATCAAACGCATTTTGCAGTAAAGCGAGTACCACTTGAAAAACTAGTTTTTTCCCCAGATATCTATCAAATTGAACTTGATATTGACGGTAAAAAGGCAAAAGCGATCATTCGAGAGTTGCAACAGCATCCAACGAAAGATTCCGTACAGCATGTGGACTTTTTAGAATTAAACGAAACGAAAGAAGTTCGTGTTAAATTACCTGTTCGATTGACGGGTTCTTCAGAAGGTGTTCGGGCAGGGGGTAAACTAATGCAAGTGTTTCGCCACATGCAGTGTCAGGGATTTCCTAACGTTCTTCCAGAAGAAATCAAAATAGATATAACTCCAATGCGAATTGGACATTCTTTCCGTGTTTCGAATATTGATATTCCTGGTGTAAAAATATTAGACCCTGCGAATGCTGTAGTCGTAGCCGTTAAAATGGCTAGAGGAGCAGTTAAAAGTTCTGATGCTGATTCCGAAGTGGAAGAAGAAGCATAGTGTTTCATTAAACCGCTTCGGCGGTTTTTTTTTTGCTTTACAAATCAGGGGGCTAATAAAAGCTACTCCATTATCTTTGTGAAAAATTATATCCATGCAAATACAAGAAATTTTAGACCAATTTCAAATTAAATCGACAAACCCAGGGGGCTATGTAGGTACTGAATCGCTTGGTTCTGGGGCACATGCAATTGAATCGGTGTCTCCGGTGGATGGCAGAACGATTGCCTCTGTAATTCCCGTAACTCCGCAAGATTATGACCAAATAATTCAAAAAGCGAAAGAGGCTTTTAACTCTTGGCGATTAATTCCGGCTCCTAAACGAGGAGAAATTGTTCGTCAATTAGGGGATCAATTACGAGCACACAAAGAGGCGTTGGGAGTTTTAGTTTCATATGAAATGGGTAAGTCATTACAAGAAGGACTTGGTGAAGTTCAAGAAATGATTGACATCTGTGATTTTGCCGTAGGATTATCTCGTCAGTTGTATGGACTTACCATGCATTCTGAACGTCCGGGGCATCGAATGTATGAGCAATACCACCCATTAGGAGTTGTTGGAATAATTTCCGCATTTAATTTTCCTGTAGCTGTATGGAGTTGGAATTCCGCATTAGCTTGGGTGTGCGGTGATGTTTGTGTTTGGAAACCCTCTGAGAAAACCCCAATTACGGCTTTGGCATGTCAATACATTACCAATCAGGTTTTTAAAGCGAATAACGTTCCTGATGGTGTTTCTTCCTTGGTGATTGGTGGACCAGAAATTGGTAAGTTGATGGCCGAAGATATGCGGGTTCCACTTGTTTCAGCTACAGGGTCAACACGTATGGGTAAATCCGTAGGCGAAGCAGTGGGGGCTAGGCTCGGACGTTCATTATTAGAGTTGGGCGGAAATAATGCCATTATCATCACACCAACAGCTGATTTGAAAATGGTCATTCCTGGTGCGGTGTTTGGTGCTGTAGGCACGGCTGGCCAACGCTGTACCTCAACACGTAGGTTAATTATTCACGAATCAGTATATGCAAAAGTAAAAGAAGCGTTAATAAATGCATATAGTCAATTAAAGATTGGAAACCCTTTAGATCAAACAAACCACGTTGGACCATTAATAGATGCCTCTGCCGTTGCAGCTTATCAAGCAGCCATTTCAAAAGCAATTCAAGAAGGGGGCAAGGTGTTAGTCGAAGGAGGAGTGCTTTCTGGGTCTGGCTATGAATCCGGATGTTATGTTAAACCTTGCATAATAGAAGCAGAAAATCATTATGCAATTGTACAGCATGAGACTTTTGCTCCAATCTTATATGTTATCACATACAGCGGGAATGTGCATCAGGCAATCGCTATTCAAAACGATGTCCCTCAGGGATTGTCCTCCGCCATAATGACTAACGAGTTGAAAGAAGCAGAAGTGTTTTTATCTCAAGCGGGCTCGGATTGTGGAATTGCCAATGTTAATATTGGTACTTCAGGCGCTGAAATCGGGGGCGCCTTTGGTGGAGAAAAAGAAACTGGAGGAGGAAGAGAATCTGGTTCTGATTCTTGGAAAATATATATGCGAAGGCAAACCAACACCATTAATTATTCAGATAGTTTACCTTTAGCACAAGGGATAAAATTTGATTTATAATTTAAGCATTTCCTGTTCCCATTCCCACTTTGCTTTCCTATCTTTGTAAAAAGATTGGCATGCAATTATTAACTTTAGGGAGTGTGGCTTTTGATGCCATTGAAACTCCGTTTGGAAAATCCGATAAAATTGTTGGGGGTGCTGGGACATATATATCCCTTGCCGCTTCGTTTTTTAATAAAAATCAAGCCTTAATTTCTGTAGTTGGCGAGGACTTTCCGTCGGAAGTTCTATCCGCTATGGCCAACCGAGGTATCGATATTCGGGGTATTCAAATACCCGAGGGGGGAAAAACATTTTTCTGGGCGGGCAAATATCACAACGACATGAATAGCCGAGACACATTGGTTACAGAACTAAATGTGCTTGGCACCTTTGATCCGGTTGTTCCATCAGAATATAAAAACGCACCATTCTTAATGTTAGGAAATCTAAGCCCAGACGTTCAACGAAAAGTGGTTGAACAAATGGATTCACGCCCTAAACTAATTGCGATGGACACTATGAATTTTTGGATGGATGTCGCTTTAAAAGAACTTCACAAGACCCTTAGGTTGGTAGACCTTCTCATTGTTAATGATGAAGAAGCACGACAACTAACAGGTGAATATGCACTTAAAACAGCGGCTAGACGCATTATGGATTTAGGCCCGCGGTTGGTAATCATTAAAAAAGGAGAACATGGGGCCTTGTTATTTAGTATGGATGAAGTGTTTTACGCACCGGCTTTACCACTTGAAGAGGTGTTTGACCCAACTGGTGCCGGGGATACCTTTGCCGGTGGCTTGATGGGATATCTTTCAACTCAACAAGAATTGACCTTTAATACATTAAAAAGGGGAGTTATTGCCGGTTCTGCGTTGGCGTCATTTTGTGTTGAGAAGTTTGGAACACAGCGTCTAGAAAAATTAACCCAAATTGAACTGGATGAACGCATCAACGAGTTTTATACACTTTCTAAATTTGAATTAGCCTAAGCATGGAACAATTACGTCTTTTTTTAGAACAATTAATTGCCCTTGAATCACAAGATAATTTAATCGCCATAGGTAGAGAAATTAATGAAGTAAAAAGCGATTTTGAAGATCATTTAATGGAAGCTGAGCGCATTCAACAAATCGCTGTTCTAGAAGCTTCAGAAAAAGGGGAATTGATTGATATAGTAGACTTTGTTGATATTAAGAACGATTTCAGAACACGCTATAAAGCCCTTCAAGAAAAGCGTAAACAACAAATTTCATTAAAGGAGACCTTGGAACGAGAAAATCTGAAATTAAAAAAAGGGTTGTTAGATGAATTGAAACGCATTATAGAGTCTGAAGAGCATATTGCATCGGCATTTCAATCATATAAGAATATTCATGAAACTTGGAAAAAAATCGGCGATATCCCAAGAGATCAAAGGGATGGCATTCAAAAAGAATATTCCCGATTGCTAGAGATTTTCTTTTATACCATGCGAATTTATCGAGAGATAAAGGACCACGACTATAAGCGCAATTTACAATTAAAACAAAAGGTCTTACATAAACTTCAACAACTTCGCAACGAGGAAGAAGACATTAAGTCTATTGAACAACAGTTACGACATTTTCAAGATGAATGGGAAGAAATAGGCCCTGTGCAAAACGAAGAATGGGAATTGATTAAACCAAAATATTGGGAAACAGTTAGGCAGATTTATGAAAAGATTAATCTTCATTATGAGGCTCAAAGACAAGTTTATATTCAAAATATCGCAGCAAAAAGGGCTTTGATAGATGAAATTCTTGGCTTGCACTCAGCAGCATCTGAAGCGAAGTCCAACAAGGATTGGGATAAACTGATAGAACAATTGAAGGCGTTGCAGGAATCGTATAAAAAAATTGGCCCAGGATCTAGAAAGGAAAACAATGAGGCCTGGAAAGCATTTCGTGAGGCATGTGATGGATTTTTTGAAATAAAGAAAGCATTCAGTAAAGCGCAGTATGAAGCATACTCTGGGCTTATTGAAAAGAAAAAAGCATTAATAGTTTCGGTGAATGAATTAAAAGACTCTACCGATTGGAAGAGCTCTGCTCAAAAAATCATTGGATTCCAAAAAGAATGGAAGGCTATAGGAAATACAGGTAAAGCGGAAAATCGATTATGGGCGGAATTTAGATCCGCATGTGATGCCTTTTTTAACGCCCGAGATAATGCCAATCAGTCTGCTGAAAAAGATAGAGAACACAACCATACGTTGAAATTAGAATTAATAAAAAAGATTGAAACGTTAGACACTTCAAATCGTTCAGAAGCGTTAAAATCTTTACGAAGTCTTTCCGCCGAATTTTCAGAAGTAGGTCAGGTGCCGCACGCAAAGAAGGAAGAAGTGTATGCCGCTTACAAAGGGGCACTTAATACACGCTATGGGGAATTGGCAGTAAGCGCAAAGGAAAAAGAAGAAATGGCATTTATTGCAAAACTTGAAAGTATTCAAGCATCTACTGATCGTTCGAAGTTGTTACAAAAGGAACGATTTGATATTCGGAAGCAGATTGATCGATTAGAACAAGAAGCCAATCGGATGGAAACCAACTTGTCTTTTTTTGCCCGATCTAAAGGGGCAGAATCATTGCGCGCAGAGGTTGACAAAAAAATTAACGAGATTCAACAACAAGTATCGAAATTGAAAACCAGGTTGAAACAATTACCAAATGAATAGACTCACGAATTCATTTTTATTGGTCTTGTTTTTCCCAACTTTGGCTTTAGCTATTTTTGTTGGATTCGATTTCCCCATTGAATTTATACGAAACTCTGGCGCTAACTTACCCTATAAGGAATATATATTTGCATTCTTAGCCTTGTTGATGGCTATTCTTGCAGTAAATCGGAGTATTCGAAGGTGGGTTGCACTTTTTACTATCCGCCAAACGGATGGATTTGTATTTCATACCAAGGTAAGTAACGAACGTAAAAAAAGGGTTCTAGTTTATACCTTATTGGAAGCGGGAATAATAGCCATTGTGGGTATTGCACTGTTCATAGTTTCTTCAGAGTCAATTCTTTGTTCTATGGTGTTTTTAGTATCATCAATTGATAATTTGATCTTCTTGATTATCGGTCTGCCTCGTTTTGGTGTAGGGTTAAGTAAAAAAGCAATTATTATAGCGGACAGGGAGGTAATTGTTTTATATTTTTCAGGCCTGAGGAAAGTTAGTTTATCTCAACAAACCTTGTTTTTTGATTACATACAGGCGCTTCAACTTACATTTCCCGTGGATTGTATTCCTGAGGAAAACCGCAAAGAATTTCTTTATAACTTAGAGGCAGTTACGGATAAAGATCGTGTTTTTATTGAGAATTTAGGGGAATGGAAAACGTAAACATTTTAATTGTAGAAGATGATATTTCTTTTGCAAGCCTCCTTCAGGAGCGTTTGGTGCTTTTAGGCTATCGCTCATATGACATCGTGTCAATTGATTCAATAGCAGATGCCTTAGAGGTTAAAGAAGAGTACACACCGGATGTTATTCTTCTTGATTTAAATATTCGTGATTGTTCGGGAATTACCACCTATGAACGCATTCACGAGATTTTTGATGAAGCAACAATTATTGTGCTTTCTGGGATGGATAACCGCACCCTTTCACTTGAAATTGTTTCTAAAGGAGCCCAAGATTATTTGTTAAAGAATGAAATTAATGCTGGGGTTTTAGACAAAACAATTAAGTATGGAATGCTGCGCCGAACATTCCAAGTCAAGTTAACAGAATCAGAAAAAAAATATAAAGACCTCTTTTATAATTCGCCGCTACCAATGTTAAAATTAGCTGTGAATACGTTTGAAGTTTTGTTTTGTAATCAAGCCGCACTATCCTTGTTTGATGCACAAAACCCTAATGAAATTGTTGGTAAATCATTAAACGAATTTATTATATCCGAACCTAATTTAACTTCCGATGAACATACACCACGTTGGATTGGATTGTACAAACAACGCACCTTGCTTAATCGGGAATTATCTACACAAGTAGTTTTAAATCAATTAACGGAAGATAAAGAAGCTTACATCGCTTTGATTGTTGATAAAACCGATGAATTACTATTTGAGCAGAGTAAATATGAGATAATTGCGCAAGCTGAAGAAGGGGAAAAAAAGAAAATTGCTCGTGAGCTTCATGATGGGATTGGACAACAATTGGCGTTATTAAATTTGTTGCTACAGAATTTAAAGCCAAACACATCTGAGGAGGAGGCATTAGATCAAATTAAGCAGTTACTTCAAGGATCGATACAGGAATTAAGAGAAATGGCCTATAATTTATTGCCGCCCGCTTTAGATAAGGGATTTTTAAATGCATTAGAGCGATTTGCTCATCGTATCAATGCCACAGGAAAGATGAACTTGAAACTATCTACACATGATCAAATACATGAGGATAGCTTTGCAAAGGTAGATCGATTTAATTTATATCGGATTGTTCAGGAGGTATTGAATAACGCCTTAAAACATTCGCAAGCATCGGAGATTTCAATATCCATTCAACCTATAGAGGACTCAAATATTAGCGTAATAATCACCGATAATGGGGTCGGTTTCGATGACAAAGGTCTTATTGAAGGCTTGGGAATGCAAAATATGAAATACCGCATGGAAATGGCTGGGATTAAGGGGAAAATATCCAGTGAAAAAGGTCGTGGGGTGATTGTTGAATTGACGTTTAAAGGGTGAAAATTCTTGTCATACGTTTTAGCTCCATAGGAGACATTTTGTTAACGTTTCCAGTAGTCGAAGGGCTAAAGCACAAGTATCCTTTTGCGGAAATTCATTTCTTAACCAAACCAAGCTACAAACCAGTCTTGGATTTATTATCTACTAATATTCATTCGCGATTTTTACAAGAATCACTTTTTAAAACATCCCAACAATTAAGGAGAGAACGTTATGATCTAGTAATTGATTTACACAATAATTTACGAACCATGTTACTCCAAGCCTTAATGTTCCAAGGTACATGGAATAGGTTTCGTAAATTGAATTTCCAAAAGTTCCTGTTTACTACTTTGAAATGGAATACACTACCAAAAGAACATGTAGTGGACCGTTATGCGAAAGCCGCCAATGTTAGGCCAACTGTTGTCAACCTAACGCTTACAAATAAAGACAAAGGGTCAGAACCATTACCCTCAAAATATGTGGCTTGGGTATTAGGTGCTACTTTCTCAACCAAACAGTTTCCGATAACGAAACTAATTGAAACCATCGAACGAATTAATATGCCAGTTGTACTATTGGGAGGTGAAAAGGAAATCCCAATGGCCAATTCACTGAAAGCACACTTCCCATCAATTTATTCATTTGTAGGAAAAACAACTCTTTTAGAGGCGGCATCCGTATTATCTAGAGCAAGAGTGGTGGTAACTAACGACACCGGGCTAATGCATTTGGCAGCGTTCTATGCCAAACCCATGGTGTGTATTTGGGGCAACACGGTCCCCGCGTTTGGCATGTATCCATACCAATCAGAACTAGTTTTTCATGCACAAGTGAGTGATTTATCGTGCCGACCATGCTCCAAAATAGGACATAACACCTGTCCTAAAGGTCATTTTAAGTGTATGATGAATCAGGATTCTGTAATGATTTCTGAACAAATTACTTCGTTATTCTATGAAGAAATATAAGGATTTCTTTAATCGCTGTGTCATCAAAGGTAACTTCATTAGACCCGTATTCATTTGGATCTCCTGTTAAAGAAGGCTGAAACAGGTGGTTTAATCCATTGAGTGTTTTGATTTCTTTGATTTTTCCTGGTCCAGGATTGCAAAAGGCATTAATCGCGTCTAAATTCATTTTTGCTGGAACCTGTAAATCAGTCGTCCCGTTCAATGCAAGATAATGACAATCGATTTTCTTTAAATCGACCACGGGGTTATAATTTAAAAAATAGAGCATCCAAGGATTTACATAAGCCTCAAGATTCATATTAATCCAGTCTGTTCGGGTTGTTAACCCATATTCACGAAGTTCTTTTTTATTTATTGATTTGGCATATTTCGTTAAAAAGGCTTTTGCATTTTTCCTTACAATAGGTAGCGAGTCTAGCGTTAACAATGGAAAGAATGATTCTGAGAATGATCGCATTTGTGCAAGTTCTTTTTTGGAAGCTCCAACTGCTGTTGATATTAAATACTGTTGTTCAATAAGGAGCGTTGAACCCAAGACTCCTGGTCCTGCCAAGGAAACTACGCCATATACTTCAGGATGTTTGGCCGCCACTATGTTCGCAATCATTCCTCCTTCACTGTGTCCCATAAGAATGATTTTCTGGGAATCTATATAAGGAAGCGTTTTAACAAACGCAAGGGCAGCTTCAATGTCTGTTGCAAAATCTTCGGAAGTAGCGCCGATAAAAACACCTTCAGATTTACCGGTTCCTCGATCATCCATACGTAGAACGCCATACCCAGCAAGCGTTAATCTATCGGATATAACAAGAAACGGACGATGCCCAAGAATCTCTTCATTACGATCTTGTGCCCCACTTCCAGTAATCAAAATAACACACGGAATCTTAATTGATTTATTTTGTTCGGGGCGAGTCAAAGTGCCACTCAAAGAAAAATTGCCTATTGGATTTTGAATTCGAACTTCCTCTTGTAAATAGGGTAAAGGTTCTTTGGGATCTTGTATTTTTTCCCCCTCTTGTTCTGTAATTGCGAGTTGATTAAAATTGAGTTCGGCTTTGAATGTGCCTTGTTTGAACGTACCATAAATAAGCATTGAATCGTTGATTTCCCCCTCATAAGAGGCTTGCAATTTGTCAATGGTAAATCGTAATTTATTGCCGTTAACACTTACTGTAGACATTGGTATGCCATTTGCTTGTTGTTTTGGGCTATCAAGTGTTCCACTCCAAACACCCGAACTATCGCTTAGGTGCAATACTAATGGGAGTTTTTGACCCATAGCAACTAATGATCCAAACCAAGTACCCGACAACGATTGTCCATATATTGTAAAATAACTTATTCCGAACAGAAAGAGAAGCTTATAACGCATCATCAAAAAATAATTTTTTAATTTCCAAGGCTTCTGACGGCTTCAGTTTACCAGCAAGGATTAAATTCAATTCCCTTCGCCTCAATGCACCATGAAATCGTTCAACTTCTTCCTCAGATTCTGGTGCTAATTCAGGCACTTGAATCGGCCCACCATTTTGATCCACAGCAACAAATGTATATATGGCTTGATTGCATTTCTCCCTAATTCCAGTAACGGGATCTTCAACAAATACATCCACAAATACTTCCATACTGCTATTAAATGCTCTAGAAACCTTTGCTTCAAGCGTTACAATAGATGATTGAGGAATAGGCCGCTTAAATGAGACGTTGTTTACTGAAGCGGTAACTACAACGCGTTTACAATGACGGTGTGCCGATACACTTGCAATCACATCCATCCACGCTAATAATTGCCCACCAAATAAATTTCCGAGTGAGTTTGTATCATTTGGAAGCACAACATATGTAGTTATTGAGATAGATTCTTTGGCTTTTTTTATTTTCATGGGATAAAGATAGATAAATGAACATTAATAAGCATGTAGCGTTTGAACAGGGTAAATTAAATTGTATTTTAGCAAAGAAAACTAGAAACATGAAGTCTTTTTACACCTTATTTGCTGTTTTTTATTTATTAAGCTTTAGCGCTCAAGTGAAAACGAAAAACACATTTGATCCTAATAATGCTAGAGAAGGAGAATCGGTAGAATATTGCCATCAACATAAGAAAATGGCTTCTTTAATGCTTGATGCCGCATATCAGTATCAACATATGATAGACTCATTAGAAGAAATCCAGCTTTCTAAAAAGCCTATTCAAAAGGCAACTGTCTACAAAATTCCGGTAGTTTTTCATGTGTTACACAATAATGGTGTGGAAAATATTTCAGATGAACAGATTTTAAATGCCTTAGATATATTAAATCGAGACTACCGTTTGTTGAACCAAGACGCAAATAATGTACATGCTGAATTTCAAGGAATGCCAGCAGATATCGAAATAGAGTTTTTATTAGCAACTAAAGCGCCGAATGGTCAATGTTTTAAAGGGATTACGAGGACCTTATCTACCTTAAGTTATGACGGTTCTGATGGAGGAAATCAGGTAGATGCGATCGTTGCGGGGAACGACGTTTATAATGGAAATTGGCCAGGAAATAAATATTTAAATATTTTTATTTGTGGTGATATAGGTGGTGCAGCGGGGTATACCTCAAAACCATCGGGTTGGTCTGCGACTCAAATGACTAATGGAATTTGGGTCCTTCATGATTATGTTGGATCGATTGGAACAAGCTCAGTTGGAACAAGTCGGACCTTAACTCACGAGGTTGGTCATTGGTTAAATTTGGATCACACATGGGGGCCAAACAATAACCCTGGTAATGCAACGAGCTGTTCAACCGATGATAATGTGCAAGACACACCCAATTGTATTGGTGTTCAAGCGTGCCTTATGAATTCAAATACTTGTAGTTCAGATAATGCGTATTGGGGATTTAATATACGTGATAACGTGGAAAACTATATGGATTATTCATATTGCTCCAAAATGTTTACTCAAGGACAAAAAACACGTATGAGAACAGCATTGCAAAGCAACAATACCGGAAGAGCCAATGTGGTTTCACAAGCTAATTTAAGTGCTGTAGGTGCAGGAGCGGTTCCTTATTTGTGTAAGGCTGACTTTTCTTCAACACGAACTACGATTTGTGCAGGGGATACGCTACAATTTACTGATGAATCCTATAATTTGGTGAACGGATGGAATTGGGCTTTTACAGGGGGAACTCCTGCAACTTCTACGGTTCAAGATCCAATCGTCACTTACAATACACCAGGTGTTTACAATGTTTCATTAACTGCTACGGATGGTGCGACTTCAGATTCTGAGGTGAAAAACAACTTTATTCGCGTATTACCGGCCCCAGCCAACCTTCCATTTTGGGAAGGATTTGAAACGTATGCATCACTTAATAATTTAGTTAATTGGGAAGTCATAAATCAAGAAAATAATAATGCGTTTACCATTGAAAACACAACTGGTTACTCAGGAAATCAATGTGCGAAATTGGTAAATTTTGGACAAGCCGCCTCGAATGTCGATGAGTTAATTAGTTCTCCCATCGATTTGTCAGTGGTTCCAGCAAACGGAACAGTTA
>Ga0222713_10005878_pt1 | contig 11804 bp, 8 predicted proteins | sample C33_649DmetaG_FD_165061 | JGI IMG/M metagenome (GOLD analysis project Ga0222713, IMG submission 165061) | Estuarine water microbial communities from San Francisco Bay, California, United States - C33_649D | ecosystem: Environmental > Aquatic > Marine > Unclassified | place: USA: California...
TATTTGTGGTGCTTGTTGTGTTAAGTCAGCAGGATAAGATGATTTTGGACTATCAAATCTTGTAACCATTGATGTTTTATTGAATGGTGTTCCACCACCCATTTGATTTAATGTTGATAATAATGGTCCAAACATTGTAACGGCTCCACGAGTCATTACAGCTTCACCACCTTCAGCATTAATCATAACACCACCTTGTGCGTGTCTTGGTCCATTGATATATCCACCATCGCCATAGTTTTTACCTAATGATGCTGCGGACATTGGATTAGCGGCAGCACCTGCATCATTTCCTCCACCTGAACCGGCACCATCAATATCTCTTACACCTTTAACTGCTGCTGCAATTGCGGTTGCAACTGAAATACCTCCTGTTATATATGTCAATATAGCTCTTGGGTCAGCATAACCTAAAATAGATGTTGATGCAATAGTTGAAGCTGCTTTTTGTGTATTGATTACAATTGTTGCAACAGCTGCAGCCTTTTCAATTAATAAACCGGCTTTAGCCAATTGTTTATTTTTACCTGCAACTTGTTGTAAGAAATTACCAAATTGTCCAATAGCATCAGCATATTGTAATTGTAATGCAATTCTTGCTTCTTGTTGTGCTTTAAGAGTATCTGTAATTGCTACTTCTACATCATTAATTTGTTTTGCATATTTACTTGTAATTTCAAGTTGTTTTTGAGCATCACCTTCTGCTGCTTGTAATTCTAAAGCTCTTTGTTCTTGTAATTTTGTTTTTTTATTTTCTAATCTAATAATATCATTTTCAAAATCATTATCATATCTTTTGTTCTTTTTATCTAAATCATCAATTTGATCTTGTAATGTTTGGAATGCAATTGCTCTTTCTTTTTCAGCTTTCTTTTTAGCGTTTTCTTCCGCCTTTTTATTTGCTTCTTCTGTAATCTTATTCTGTTCTTCTTTGAAACCTGTTAATTGAGTTGTATATTCAGCTTCAGCATTAATCTTTTCTGTTTGAAGATTTTTATATTCAACACTATCTTTTTTATATAAAGCCATTCTATCTTCCAAATCTTTAACTTTAAGTTTGTAAGATAGTTCGGCGTATTTCTTTTCTACATCTAATTTTTCTTGTTCTGTTGTTGCTAATGCTAAGGCGTCAGCTTTTAACTTTTTAAGTTTAGCCTCATCCAATTTGTCCTCAGCATCCATCATCTTCAACTTCTCTTCGAAAGCTTTTCTTGCTTCTTCAGCTTTTTTGTCTGATATTTCTTTAGCTTTTGCTGCGTTCTCTTTTTGGGTTTTGGTTTGTTTTGCATAACCCTTTTCAAAGTTCTGTGTAAATTGATTAAAACTTTCTTTTGTTTTATCCCAACTACCTTTAATTTGATTGTAACCTTCTTCTAAAGCTTTGGTATCTAATGTGAATATTCCTTTCAATATTTTACCAACACCAGTTCCTGCTTCTTTTACAAGAGTAAATAACGCCATTAATCCACCATAGAAGTTTTTAACACCTGATATAAACACAGGTAATACTTTCATTGCAATTTCTACAAATGATTCAAGTAATGGTTGGAATGCTTCAACTAATCCTCCGAATAGTTTTTCAAGCATAATCAATAGAGGTTCCAATTTCTTCATTGAACCTTCTGTTTGACTAAATGCCGCAACTAACATACCGATAGCTGAAACAACTAAACCAATACCTGTTGCTTTAAGTGCGGCTCCAAATGATTGAGTAGATACTTTCAATTTGTTTAATCCTGCTCCTAATGCACCTAATGGACCACCTGCACTTTCTATACTATCAATCCAATCAGAACCAGTATTTTTAGCACTTTTTAACTTGTCTTCTAAATCATCAATTTGACCGAAAACTTTATTCCATTCAGCAGTACCGGCCGGTAATTCTTTTAGTTGTTGTTTTAAAGCTCTTAAATTCTTAGTACTTTCAACAACATTACCTTTAACGTCTAATTCTATTTCAATTTTTTTAGCCATTTAAACTTTCTGATTTAGTTTGTTGGAACATTGATTCCAACATTATTTTATTTCCAACCAAACCTTTAATTGATTTAAAATCAATTTCAATCATATTTGGTTGTTCTAATTTTGTCTTTTTAACCTTTATTGGTTGTTCGTTTTCTATAATTTCTATTTTCATATTTTTCTATTAAGGTATATTTCCACTATCAATTGTTATCGCAACTTGTTGAGTTGATGGTGCGTCTATTACATAAGTATAAGTGGTTGCGCTTCCTGATGATGATGGACAACTTGATGATGAACCATTTCCATTCATAACACAAGCAATACTTGTTCCAAATTGAATACTATCAGATGTACTTAAACCACTTATTGTATAGATATATGTACAAGTTCCTGGTAGTTGTGTTCCTGTTGCACCTGGTACGTTTATATTACCACCACTATTTACACTATAGAATAAAGTTAATGTTGATGGCGTTCCATCTACATCTCTTGCATATATTTCTAAACTTTTACCACCACTACTTGGAGTAATTGTTGGAGTCGGTGTAGGAGTTGGTGTTAAACCTGACGTTTGTGTTGGTGTTGGAGTAGGTGTAGGAGTTGGTGATGATGGTACAGGTATTGTTACTGCATATGTTTGACATACAGGAAAAATTGCTCTATGTCCTATAAATCTAATTTCAAAATAATAATCACCATTTGTAAATTCATTAAATCCAAATACATAAGGCGTTGTTGTAAACGTAGCCGTTCCTGAATAAGGAGAACTTGGACTTGTTTCACTTTTTGAATAAACAATTCTAAATGGTTTATACATCGTTTGACCTGGTATCATCAAATGAACTGATAAAATACCAGTGGTACCTGCATTTCTTACAAATGTTTCAGCATTATTATCAGTCCAAACATAATCAAAAGTGAATGTAATTGCACTTGAACTGATAGTTGTTGCACTGAAATTAGTTACCGTTCCACTAACCGAATTGTTATTAATGTCGTGAATTATCTCAATGTCATACTCCGTTGGGTCGTTATTTGGATAAACGAAGTTTGCATTCTGAACGGGACTTATATATTTTTTACTCATATCTTTAAATATCTTTAATTTTTAGGTACATATTCAGTTAGTGATAATTCTTTTACCCAATCATTTTCAGGGAAAGAAGAATTAACTATTTCACTTTCTGTAATTATCCAATCATTATTTCCGTCTTGTACAGGATTAAAATACCAATTTTCTTGTACTTTAGAATTTAATAAACTATTTTTTTGTTCTTCAGTTATAATTGCTACTAGCATAGTTAATATGTATTTCTTCCTACTGCGGTTGCCCACGTGTTTATTATTGTTGATAATGTCGATGCTTCAGATGATGTTAAAGTCTGACCAATTGTTGCAATTGCACAAGTTCTATCTGTATAACTGATTGGTGTTCCTGTATTATTTGTAGCACCAACATATAATGAATATGTTACACCTGTTATGGTTGCAGTTGAACCTGATTGATTAAACGAACCATTTTTATACATTGCTGAATATGAATCACTTTCTCTTGATGTAATAAAGTATCCGGTTGTTCCTGTAACACTTGTTCCTGATGCAACGTTTCCAAATGAATTTATATCAAATATTCTATAATCAGTTCCTGATACTTTATAATCTATTGCTAATCTATAGTTTGCATCAAATGCGGTTGGACCTTGAACTGCACCAATTTCAACACCTGCCGTACTACTTTGAGTTGTTGAATAATATGATGAGTGACCTGAATATTGACTATATGAACTTGGTGTTAAATGAGTATCAGCATAAGCACTAATACCATTAGGTGTTGCACCTGAAGTATTAAATACCCATCCACCACCAAATGTTAATCTAAATGCACTATCCGAATCTGTAGGATTAACCGCATTAAATTTACAACTTGCCGCACTACCACCTAACATCGGATACATTGCATAGATTTTATTATACAATCCATTAGATTGTAAACTATTAAATAATGTTACCGTTGCACCTGTTATTGTTGCAGTTAAACCTGTTGCACCCGCACCAACTATAGCATCAATATATGCTTGTGCTTGAGTTGAACCACTTGATGGTGTGGCTGTTGGAGTTAGTGTTGGCGTTGGAGTTGGGGTTAAAGTATTTGTTGGTGTAATACTAATTGTTGGAGTTGGTGTTGGTGTAGTAGTTGGTGTTGGACAAACTGATGGATATGATAAATAATAATCATTATCACTTGAATAACCACCTTGAGGAAAATAAATATTTCCACCAACATTTATTGAACCAAAATCATTTCCTTGACATAATAATGTTGCGTTTGAATATCCTATAAAGTTTCCGGTACTATAACCATATAACCATTTTATTACCGATGAACCATTATAATATGCTGCAAAATTATAATAATTTGAACCATTTTGATAATGGAAAATTGGATAGTAATTTCCATCAGGTGCTACACCAGCAACATATTGATATTTTAAAGGAGAAGGATTTGTTAATATTAAATAACCATATGATATAGATATTCCTGAAATTGAATATACCCTATCATAACTTGTTGTACCCGAATATGTACAATTTGAACTAGGATAATTAAAATTTTGTATTTTTATTTGTTCTAAACAAACAGCATTAGGTGTTGCTGTTGGAGTAACTGTCGGTGTTTGTGTTACAGTTGCAGTAGGAGTTGGAGTAGGATCTGTTAAACTTCTACCAATAACTCTATACTCAAAGTTATAATCTAAACTGTTTGGTTGAACAGTAAATGTCAAATTGGTTGTTGCAGATGAACCTGTAACACCCGTAATATAAACATCTCTAATTCCATTATCACCACCTTGGTCATCTGTTGTATAATCTCTTCTAACCACATCAATTGAAACTGTTGCTGAACTAACTTCAGTAATAATATCTATTTCAACTGAATCACCACTATATAAGAATGTTGAATACAAGTTTGTTGATTCTGTATATTGTAAATCTCTGTCTTGTGAATTTACATACACTCTATAATAATCAGGTCCTAAATCTGCAACCAATTCATTAAAGGTCATTAATAATGAACCTCTCATTGGACTTGATGGTGGAACTGGTGATGGAGTTGGTGATGGTGTAGGAGTTGGCGTTGGTGTTACTGGTGGTGTTATAGTTCCTCCACTAAATCCATAAGCTGAACCTTTACTTGTAAAATCAGCACAACTTGAGAATATGTTTGGACCTGTATATATTATACCGCCAGTTGAACCTTCCCAATATGTTGCCATTTTGTATCCAACACTATTATAAAAATCCCAATCCATATTTGGGTCTGAAGTATATATAATACCTGATGAATTATAATCATCTTCAGTTACTTCATATATTTGATATGGAAGATATGAATATGTTCCATTAGCAAGAGAAGTTGTATAACCTGATACATTTCCACCTAATACTCCAACATAATAATCATAAGTCACACTTAAATAATAATGTGACTCAATCATATTTGGATTGGTCATATCTGTTTTTATCTTATAAACATTAGATGAATCAGAACAATAATAATATTTAAAATATCTATCAGGATATGTTGATGGATTATTATTTGTTTGAATTAATTCAACTTTTGTTAATTCTCTATCAGTAAGATTATAACCATCTATTTTATTCCAAGTAAAATATTGTTCTTGTATTTTAATTAAATCATTAACTCTTAAATTTTGAACATCAGATAGATTTAAATTAAAATATGCATTTATGAATCTTGTATTTGGATTATATAAATTATCTACTCTATTTTGATAGAATAATGCATATGCATCATTTTCTGTGTATGCGTTGAATGTTTCAACACCTACATCTGTTGGTTCTTCTGAATTAAATAAAACTGATACGCTATCGTTATTAATTTTATTATCATCAGGATTACCCATAGGCATTGTATGGGAAATTACAGGTATATCAATATATGTGTTACCAGTAAGAGTTAAATCATTAACAATATTAATTTCATATGTATTTGCCGCACCAACTTTATATACTTCATTTAATTGGTCAACAAATGGTGGATACAAACCCATTGCATAAAATAACTTTGGTTTTGTTTTTACACCTTTATAATAATAAGCTGTAGACTCTGAACCGCTTTTATTAATTGATTGCGTTGAACCTACATAGTTAATACCTAATGGTGTTCCAATATTGTTATCCCATTTTCTGATTAACTCAGGAGAGAATGTTGTTTCAATCTTCTTGATTTGTGATTTAAAATCTGTAGAATTGTATACTCTATTCTCACCATAAACTCTATTGTTTTGATTTTTAAATATACGATTACCTTCATCACCATCTTCTAAATCAGATAATGTTAATTGAGACTCAACATAATTTAATGCTGGCTCAACTGTAATACCTTTATCATATGATATTTTATCTGTCCAATCATATATAGTTCCTGTACCAATATAATAGTTATATGGTTCTATAATAATTTGATTTGGTGTTTCAGGGTCTGGTATAAATATTAAATTAAATTTCTTTGCTATTGAAGATAGAATATCAATTTGTTTGATATTCACATCAATAACTTTATTAAAATCAATATTATCACCAATTTCATAAACTACAGATATATTTGTTTCTGTTGGTAAATAAGCTAATGTACTATTAGATAACCCAACATTTCCTGTTGTTTGGTCTACAAAGTTTTGATAATATTCTAAAGAATAAGGACAACCACTACCACAATCTACAAATTGACTACTTGTCCATTGATAAGTTGTACCTGTTGTATTAGGTGCAATTGTAATTGGCACTGTTTGATCAATAGAACCTCCATAACAAGGCCAAAATTTAAAGGCTAAATCTAAATTAATTTGTTCTGAACATAAACAAGGAATACCTGTTCCTGCTTTAACTACATATATATCATATTTTCTTATTGTATAAAAATATTGAGTACCACAAGGATAGTTACTTCCTTCATCAACTATACTTTCAACAATAAGAACTTGAACACCATCCAAAGTTAATTTTTGTGGTGCTTGAGTTTTATAACCAAACTTTGTTGTATCAGAACTAAAATATCCATACATATATAAAGCTTTAAACCAAGCTGTATTAAAAAATTCTGAACTAATTGAATATCCATATGTTTTGAAAATTAATTGAATTAAATTCCAAATGTTTAATGATGGTTTCAATTGATTAATAAAAATACCTGTAGTTGGTGAATTTATTCTATATGGTTGAACACCGGCAGCGTAAGCTGCAGATGTACTTGAATATCCACTAATTGGTGTTGTTGATGTATATAATCTTGTGCTTCCACTTGTTGCACCACTAACATTAACGGTATCACCTGTATATTCATATCCATTATGAACAATTGGATATAGATATGGCCAAGGTTTTTCGTCATAAATTAATCTTGAATTGTTCCAACTTATTTCCATATTGTCGAAACTAAATTCGTGATTAAAATGATATTCTAAATCATTAAAATCTAAATCTTTAAGTAAATTGTTACCAATCTTACCAAATAAATCTGCAACGTCTGAAAATAATGTTACATCATATTCAATCTTTGAATTAAGAACATTAATCTTATTTAACTTCATATAACCTGAAAAATAAGATTGGTCGTCAATTAAGACTGAACAAGGTACTCTTAATAATGGATTAAAATACAATCCATCAACATCTACATTGTAGAAGTTTTCAAAAAATCTATTATTCTTTTTTGAACCAGGTAAAGAAAGACCAATTGAATAATCTGAATTTCTTTTACCAATATCTTGTAACTCCGCAAATGATTTGTTAATCTTAATAGGAATATCTGAATAGGTATCCAAAAATTCATATTGATAAACAGGATTATTTGCGGGAATATATTCTAATGAATTAATTGTCAATCCAGTTGATTGTGCATAAATTCTTACTGTTTCACCGGCACTTATATTAAATGAACCTGTTATATTTTGTTTTGTAGCTTTTGAATAATCTACCAATTCATATTCACCATTTACACTAGCATAGATATAAATAACATTGCTAGAAAAACCCGATAAATCATAAGTGATAATACCATCATCATTAGAAATTGCAAATGTAGCTGCGGTATTTGAACTTGTTGAAACACCTGTATATGGTGTCTCAGTTGTTCCACTTCCTGATATTGTCCAACCAGTTGCACTTACAATTGATATTTCACCATTATAAGTTAGATATTCATTTGGTATATTTGTTTGAACCCTTAAAACAGTTTGTTGTTGTTGCATATTAGAATCCTCTATTTACGAAGTAAGAATCTGCTGACTTTAACGTAATTCTATATTTATTAAGTTTTTTGTGTTTCTTGGTAATCGTTTCAACCTCAGTTGATATAACTTGTACCGGTCTCATATCTTTATAGACTTTATCTTGTCTATCAATTGGTGATATGTAATCAGGTCTCATTATATATACTTGAGGTGATGTAAATAATCCTTGTAACCAACTACCATACTGAACATTAATATAATCAGACTCCAACACAATTTCTTGGTCAACGTCTGTTGCAAAGGTTTTTAATACTCTTTCATAATCTCTATCTGGTGATTGTAGATTGGTTGCATAATATCTACTATCGTATGTTTGTCTTGTAATTTTCTTTGTATCTTGTCTATAAGCTGTGAATGTGTAATAATCAAATCCACCTCTATCATTTAACCAAGCAATTCTTGTATTTTCAGGTTTACAGTTATCATATAGATAAAACCAAAACTCTTCTGATACAGGTCCTATTGGTCCTAATGTAATTCTATTTGGTTGGTCTGTTGACCAAGCATAGAATAATTGTACTCTATAATAAGCAACTGAATCCCAATCAACTGTTGCGAATACATTTGATATATCTTGTGGACCACAAGGTAATGAGAACATTGTTAATGTATCTGCGGTATATGTATATCCTGTTGGACTTTCATATGTGGTTCCACTAAAATTTAATTGTTGTTCAAAGTAATCTATTTGTGTACCTCCTGCATCATAAAACTCAAATACAGCAAAGTCTGCTTCTATCCATTGTCTATCTCCTGTCATTCCGTTCAAGTAATATAATACGTAATTTTCATCACTTTGTATATATTGAATACGTGGTGCATCAGTCAAAAATCTTGCTGTTGCACTCATTTCAGGAACGGTTGGATAATCAAATAAGAATTGTGACATTGGTGATAATGACCTATTCAAATCAACTGTATTAACAGTCATACCTGTTCCAATCACAGTACCAACTTCTTGGTCAAAGTTTGGAAGAATAAATTTCTCATTTGATTGGAATTGTCCTCCAACATAATTAAAGTATTGACCAGTATTTGTAAATCCTGATGGAACAAAACTTGTGTCACTTTTACAGAAAGGAATATCTGTGTAATGAACTAAATTGTTTGAAGGAGAACCTGTATATTCAGTCACCGTTGTAGTTCCACTCATAAATCTATATCCGTACTTATAATTGGCTTTAATTATATTTGGATATGGATTATTCCAATTTATTTGTTCAGTAGTACTATACCAATCGTTTAACCAATAATATGTATAGTGTTGTGCTTGAAGATAATTTGACATATACGAATATGGTCGTACATTAAATCTATATGTGTATGTTGAACCTGTTTGACTTATGTCATAAGGAACAACCGACATTCTTCCAACCTTTGAATCGTTGGAATATAGGTCCACATCTAATTCCATAGATGAAACATAAGATGAACCAGTTAATACTATTTCATATGTTCCTCCACGTTGATAAACCATATCAGTACTACGTCTAATCTGCGTGTTACTGTTTAATCCGTTTGAGTATAAACTCTGATAACCAAATGACATATTATAATCCTTCTATTAAATTTATTAATTCTTCATAAGATGCCTCACCAATTAATTCAGTTATTCTTGAATCAGCCATAACTTTCTCAATTGATACATCAATAAAGTTGGCAGGTCTTATTCCGTATTTTTTTATGTTTGTTTGAATGGCAAAGGCGAAACTTGTATTAGTTATAAATCTACCCTTTTTATTTCTACCTTTCAACCCTCTCTCTTTTATCCATTCCAATAAAGATTTTATTGGAACACCTTTCTTTCCTCTAAAACGACCTGACTGTACATACGCCCCATATTCTTCCATCAACACTTGCAATACAGCTCCGTCTTTTGTTTGTTTTGTTTTTACTTCTACACTATTAACTAACTTACCACTTGCAACCTTATTGGATGTTCCTTGATATTTTGCAAAACCAAACTTGTATCGTTTTTCTTCCAACGACTCTTTGATGATTTGTTCCAATATTGGTGCAATTTCTTCTAAGTTCATTATTCAGTTGTTCCACTTAATTTAACAGACCATTCTGGTGTTTCTAACAATTCCAGCATTTCCTGATGAGTGTAGACTCTTGTTCTACTTATTAAATTTGAAACAGATGATGGTATTTCACCATTCCATTTCACAAATGTAAATTGACCATCAACAGACTTTCTTAGCGTCTCTGCTGATGTTTCTTTTACTTGACTAAAGTCAATAATGTCAATTTCTGATACATCAAATATTATATAATTATAATCCATATCTTGATTTTTGTGCGTTATAGTTTTGTAATACATCAGCGTCAGATAACACAGTTGTATATAATCTTGCGATTGAAATATTACCTGTAAAATATTCTGAAGCTCCTGAATCACCAATTCTAAATGTTTGACTTACAAATGCACCTGTATTTGCGGTTGTGGTTTCTAATGAACCATTCACATATACTTTCACATTTGCACCGTCATATGTTGCTGAACAATATACCCAATTACCTGTGTTGATATTTGATGTACTATTAACAAATCCCCAAGGAAGGTCATATTGTCCTGATATACCTAATTTATTGTTTCTTGTTCCAAAGAATAATGTATATGCATCAGGTTGTGCAATAATTGCTTTGGTTGTTGTAATAGTTGTATTCACCCAAGCTTCAACAGTAAAACCTGTACCTAATGCATAAGTTAATCCGATTGCGTAGTCATTCGTTCCGTCAAAACTAAAATAACCTCCATCACTTGAACTATAAGTTGGTCCATTAGTTAATGTGAAGTTATTTAGATTACCACTTAAGTCATACCAAGTTGTTCCTGTATATGGACTCGGATATGATGATGGATTACCTGCGTCAACATAGAACTTCAATCCTGCAGTAATAACTGAAGGAGTTGCTGCCGCAGCTTTTTGTTCCATAAACGTAAATGGTGTTATTATCATTATACAAAGTTTTTAGAAGCTACTAAATTATATGCACCGGTTACAAATGAAACTAATGTCACCACATCTGTTCCTGTTGATGTTGTTGGAACATAAGCTGAACCTGATGGTTGTTTAACTTGTGATGGGAATCTAACAGTTCCTGAACCAGTTGTTGCAAATTGAATGTTTATGGTTTGTCCTGCCTCAATTGCTGATGAAAATTCAACAGACACTTCAGAACCTGATACCAATTGAATTGTATAATAGTTTCCTAATGTTTGGTTAATTGATGCAGTATTTGATGAAACAGTAACAGGAATTACATTACCTTTCAATGAACCTGTGATTATTTGTGAACCACTTTGTATAATTGAACCTGTAAATGTTGAATTACCTTTTACATCTAATGAACCTGATACTCCAACCAATGAACCTGATGTTACATATAAACCTGTTCTTCTATTAGATGTACTTGTACCTGTACCAACAGCCATTACAACATCTTGTGCTAAATGTAATGATGTTGCATCGTTATATCTACCTAAGAATGTTGAACCTCCTATAGTTGCTGCGTGGTTAC
>Ga0222713_10005881_pt1 | contig 11797 bp, 18 predicted proteins | sample C33_649DmetaG_FD_165061 | JGI IMG/M metagenome (GOLD analysis project Ga0222713, IMG submission 165061) | Estuarine water microbial communities from San Francisco Bay, California, United States - C33_649D | ecosystem: Environmental > Aquatic > Marine > Unclassified | place: USA: California...
TCTTCATCACTAACATTTGCAACAACTGCTTGTTTATTGTTTAATTGTGTTTGAATTGCTGAGGTTACACCATTAAGATAACCAATTTCAGCATCTGAGACATCTGTAACAACTGCTTGTTTATTGTTTAATTGTGTTTGAATTGCAGAAGTAACACCAGAAAGGTATCCTAATTCTGTAGATGTAGCACCAAGTGCTGTTGATAAGTTTCCTGTTGTAACAACAGTTCCGCTTACGTTTGGAAATTCAATGGCTCTATCTGCTGTAGGGTCTACAACACTAATTGTAGTTTCATAAGCGTCTGCTGTAGAACCTTCAAAAACAAGTCCTGTTGTAGCATTAATTGTTGTGCTGTTAATGGTAGTAGTTGTACCACTTACTGTTAAATCCCCTGAAATTGTAACAGCGCCAGTAGAGGAATTGGCTAAAACAACTGTTCCTGATGCATCTGGAAGGGTAATTGTCCGATCTGCTGTAGGATCTGTTACTTCTAAAGTAGTTTCAAAAGCATTTGCTGTAGCACCTTCAAACTTAATATTTGAACCAAATTGGGGGTTTGTTGTGCTATCTGCGTCCATGAAGTAATCAAGGCTTAGCCAGTGGTTGGTGCCATCACCAATTTTAAATTTATTAGTATCTGACTCGTAGCCAATTTCTCCTGCTGCAAGGATTGGGCCGTTGCCACTGTTGGTTGATATCCACTGGGCTGCAGTACCCCTTCTCTGTTGCATTCTTGTTGCCATAATTTACTCCCCCTATGTACTTCTTTATTTATTTATTATAACATACGATTAATTAAAGTTATCTATTGGACTTCCGCCATCAGAAGTAGTTAACCATTCTACCGTAGCATAATTTCCTGCGTCAAGTGACGAAGAAAAAATATCATCATAAAATCCTGCTTCTATAAAAGTGGTAGTAATAAGTCCATTACCATCAATTGAAGTATCATGAATATGCTGTTGCAAATCTGCAGAATCATCAAATGTTGCAATCATAATCCAGTCTCCAGCATCTGTTGAATAGATCATAAGGTGCTGTGTGGTTGTATTAAAGTATATTTGTCCATCTACTGGTGTTGCTGGATTACTTGATTCCGTTGCTACTGCGATTGCAGATGCTCCTGCAACAGCGGTATCAACATACAACTTAGTTGCTGCATGAGCATTTTGAGTCGGGGTGGCAACTGTAACTACTCCACCAAAGGTACCAGTTGTGGCTACGTTTAAGCCATTCTTTACCTTAAAGTCTTTATCTACTGTTGCCATTTATCCCCCTGCTTTTTTATTTGTTAAGCCTCGATGTATGTTTTGTGAACTTTAACAACTGTATCTGCTGCAGCACCAGTTACTTGAAGAAGAACGTTTCCAGCACTGTAAACAGCGTTTGTTGTTCCTAGTTCAGCATTGCTAACTACATCAGCATACTCTGTTAAGTAAACGTTATTGTTTCCATCAACTGTTACAAGCATTTCAATTACTTCAATATCAGTACCCTTTTTCATTTGTACAATATATTTAGCGCTTGAGTATGTGCTTGCTGACCAAGTATCAATAGTTGTTGCAGTTGCAGCAGCGGTTCCTGTTGCAGATCCAACAAAAGTATCTGGAAGAGCAATGCTTGTTGCTGTTGCTGCGCCAAGTACTGGGGTAACAAGAGTTGGTGTATTAGCAAATACTAATGCGCCTGTTCCTGTTTCATCTGAAATAACTCCTGCAAGTTCTGAAGATGATGTTGCAGCAAGTGCTGAGATCTTGCTTGCTGTAGTAATACCATTTGTAACTGTTGCAGCATTTCCAGTGTACTGTGTTGCTGACAGAACTTCAGTTCCATTAATCTTTAATACCTTGCCAGAAGCAAGATCCATGTGCTCAGAAGATGTCCATGAATCAGTTGCATCAATCCATGAGAAGGTCTTGTCTGTTGCACCCTTAAGTGTAAGACCACCACCATCAGCGCCTGCATCTGTTGGAGATGCTACTGAACCAAGTGTAAGGTTCTTGTCATCAACTGTAATTTCTGTTGAGTTAATTGTGGTTGTTGTACCGTTTACTGTTAAATCCCCTGACAAAACAAGAGATGTACCAGTTGCAGCACCAATGTTTGGTGTTACAAGTGTTGGGGTATTAGCAAAAACAAGTGCTCCAGTACCAGTCTCATCTGAGATAACTGAAATAAGTTCTGCTGAAGTAGTTGCAGCAAAAACATCTAACTTATTATTTGTAAGAGCAACAGTACCTGTAGCATCTGGCAAAGTAATGGTGCGATCTGCTGTAGGGTTTGTTACTGTAAGTGTTGTTTCGTTAGCATCTGCTGATGATCCTTCAAATACAACGCTTGAATCTGAAAGTGCAAGTCCTGAAATTAATGGGCTTGTAAGTGTCTTATTTGTAAGTGTCTGTGTATCAGATGTTCCAACTACTGAACCTGTAACTCCATGTACGCCAGTTGATGCACCTGTATGAGTTGTAAGGTCTGAACCAGTAGCCTTAGCATCTAACTGAGTTTGAATTGCTGAGGTTACGCCATCTACATAGTTAAGTTCTGTTGTAGAAAGAGTTGCTCCATCAAGAATATTAAGTTCTGTAGAACTTGCTGACATAACAACATCTTCGTTAATCTTTGGTGATGTTAATGTTTTGTTTGTAAGAGTCTGTGTATTTGTTGTTCCGACTACTGCACCAGATGCGCCATGTGCTGCTGTTAGGTCTGCGTGTGTTGTAACATCTGAAGTAAGTGCTACTGTACCAGTTGCGTTTGGAAGTGTAATTGTACGATCTGCGGTTGGATCTGTAACTGCAAGTGTAGTCTCATAGGCATCTGCTGTTGCACCTTCGAAAATAATACTTTCTGTAAATACACCAACTGCTGCTGGATCTGACCATTGAACGCCATATGTTGCACCTGACGCTGCAGTGAGGACCTGTCCGTTGGTTCCAACGCCAAGACGTGCTACTGCATCATCTGCACTACCAACAATTAAATCACCTTTAGCATCTACAACTCCTGCGGTAATAACATTCTTACCATTAACAGTTGCTGTTGATCCTTGAACAACTAAACCATTTTTTACTTTAAAATCTTTGTCTACTGTTGCCATTTTTTATCTCCTTTTTATGCCTTTAATCCCATACGTGCATAACGTACGGTGATTGGGGTTATACCGATAACTGGAGTAACCGTTACGGATACTGTATTTCCAGCACGGGAGACGCTAATGGTGCCAATATTCCCATCGTTGTCGATTGTTCCATACTCACTGACAGATACACCTGTAGTATCAGCAAGAATTGTCATTTCTGTTGCGTAATATTTATTTTCGCCACCAGAAGTCTTTTTAATAGAGATCATATACTTAACTGCTCTATATTCTGTTGCATCAAAATTATCAATTACTGTAGCACTTTCAATGCCGTTGATTGTTGACTCATTGTTTCCCGCACTACCCAAATCTGTTGCTTGAGCGCTTGCTGTGTCAATAAAATCTTCAAAATCGCCTTGTGTAGGGCGATCTCCTGTTTGAAACTTTAACTTTAAATTTGCTAGTGATAGTCGGGCCATGATTACATTATAACATAGGTTTATTATAAAATATAGTTGGAAAAACCAATAATCTGCATACCAATTCCTGGGGGATTTAAAGGATTTATACCTTCAATACCTACATTTGTTATCTTTAATCTGAATGGAAGTATTGCATCTATTGATACCTTTTTAGAATAGTCAACTGTTTTTATACCCGAAGATTTAAAACCTTTTATTGGAGTTATTTTGGTTTTTGTTTTAACATCAGTTAAAGTTGTTTTTGAATAATTAACAGTTTTAATTTTAGAAGACTTAAAGTCTTTTACTGCAGTTACTTTTGTTTTTGCCTTAACGTCAGTTAGTGTTGCTTTAGCCATTTCTTATGACTGATCTGTAACTTCGCCAAGCATAATCATTTCTCCTTGACATACAGTCCAAACCCTTGTAGCATCTGTAAGTTGAACATCAAAAACATCACCAGTTATTAATTGCTTAGATTGAGCGGGAGTCAAAGAAACTAAAAACTCTCCATCATCATCAGTTTGTGATTGTACTGGTACTAACTCAAATAATAAATCATCTCCTACGTTATCAGAGTACCGTCTAAAATCGACCTCAATGTCCCAATCATCGACTACAATTGGATCTCCTGCATCATCTTGTACGTATATCCTAAAAGAGGCGCTGTCGCCTTTTACAACCGTCCAGTTAACCAATGGTGGTTTATTTCCAATATTGTAGGTAGAAGGAGCCTTTACATCCATCTCTGATTCGTCTGGATTGCGGTATTTAGCCATAAAGAAATTATATCACATTAAGTCTTTAAGTTGACTCAATATCCAAATCCATGATATACTAGTGAGTAACACCATAACTTTATGGTGTTTTTGTTTCTAAGGAGGAACAGTCATGACAACTAATAAGATAGTGATTGGAATACTCGCAGCAGTAACTGGAATTGCTTTGTTCTCTAATTCTAGTGCTAATGCTGAAAATAACTTGAGTAGTACCGTGTCAAAAAGTGAAACCCAAACCGCTGAGGCGGTTTTTTCAGTTTCTAAGGAAGAAAATAATAAAACTAAGAAAAAGTACAAATATGGAACCCCTCTTGAAAAAGATGAACTAATTAAAATATTAAAATGTGTAGGGTTTGAGGGTTATTCTCTTAAAGTTGCCTGGGCAACAGTAATGAAAGAATCTATGGGTACTCCTAATTCTTGGAATCCTAATGCAAAGACTGGAGACAACTCTTATGGATTATTTCAAATCAATATGTTAGGATCAATGGGTCAAGATCGACGGGATAAGTTTAACCTAAAGTCTAACGAAGACTTATTTGATCCAGTTAGAAATGCAGAGATCGCTTATCATATGAGTGATGGTGGTAAAGACTGGTCTGCCTGGAAGGGCATTACTTGGAAGACTAAAGAGTGGCTTGCAAGGTATCCTGATTAATTGGATTAAGGAAAATTTGTAAAGTTGTTCTATTAACCGATGACTTTACTGGGGTTATTCCGTGTAGATACCCTGAATCATTAACTACAGCCTTATTAAATGTTGGAGTGATATTTTTCCATTCCTGTGATTTTTCATCAAACCAATTAAACATTCCACCATCATTATACTCCCAAGAACTATTTAAATAAACAGTAATTGCTTTGCTATATACTTGATCTGCATGAACTGGAATATAAGAATTTTTAGACCATACGTAAATCATTGCACTTTTTGATAATGTTAGTGGTTGATCTACCTGTGGATCAAAATATTTTTTTAATTGAAGAATGTCTTGTAACTCTTGTAAAAATTCATCTGGTAATTTTATACATATAACAACAGAACTATCTTTTATTATACTTCTATCCCATGCTTGATTTGTCCAAACATGGTTTGATCCAGATTTTCCAGTAACAACATCTAATCCAAAATCATAATATTTTTTTGCTAAATCTACTGGTAAAAAATTATTTACTTCTTTCATCTTAACCAACTTACAACAGCATATCTTGTTCCATCAATCACTGGAAAAACTGAGTGATTATAAACATAGGTGGATGGAAAAACAAGCATTTGATTAGCCTTTGGTTTAAAGGTAATATTAAAGCGAGGAAAATTAATTTCTCCACCAGTATAATTATCATTTAAATAATATATTGTAGATATTCGTCTATGATAAAAAGTATTGTCATCTATATGATCAGTAAATTGTTGTCCTGGGCCATATTTTAAAATACCATAAGTAGAATGCCAAGTTGATCCTACTTTATATGTTTTCATGTAATCTTTTTCAATAGGATCAAAATTTTTAAAAAATAAATTATTTAAATTAATAAAAAATTTTTCACTATCACTATCTAAAAGTATTTCTTTAATTCCACCTTTATATGGAATTCCAATTGAATCAGTGTCTCTTATTTTATATTCTGTGGTTATCTCTGATCCTGATTTTACTGGTGCTGGCACCCATTTTAATTTTGCAGATTTTATTCCTTCTTCAATATCTTTATATAAAGTATTGCTATTAGGTATTACATTGGTATAAACAACTATTCCTGGTGCTATTTCTTCTTTATTCATTTCTACCATTTTTCAATTTAAGGACTATCGGGATGATCAAAGACTAACATGTTTTCTGTAAAGAAGTTATCGTATGGCTCACAGTTAATGGAGAAAACTGTATCTTCGTACTCAACAACTTCAAGTTCAGTAATGTTTGTAAACCCTTCTAGTTCTCTGTTGTAAACCATATAAGAAAGATCTAGGTCTGATACTTTTACAAAACGAGAAACTCCATCTTTTTGAGTTAAAATATAATGAGAGTCAGAGAATAAATCTCCGTTAACTAAGTGAGTAGTTGTTACGGTTCTAGATGTAACACTTACAACCGTTGTTTCTACAAAATTTGTTTCATTTAGTGTTAAGTTTTCTGTACTCCATGTTGTCCAATCAATTGTTGATGGATCTACGTCAGGGGATGGAATATCTGCTGCAAGAAGAATGTCGCCAACTACAATGTGTTCTGCATTTTTAAGTCCGTCTGTTGTTAAAATTCCAGTGCTACTTGCAATTGAGAAGTATTCTCCTGGGAAGAACGGTGGGAAGAACGGTGGGAAGAATGGGAAGAACGGGAAGTATGGGAAGAACGGTGGGAAGAACGGACCAAATGCAGGTGGGAAGAACGGTGGGAAGAATGGTGGTGCAACTGGGGTAATAGAATTACTTGATGCAGACTCTAACGATGTAGCAACACCATTACTTAATTTTACTTTAAATGTATATTCTGTTCCATTTGATAAACCACTAACAGTAATTGGAGAAGTTGATGATGTTCCTGTTATGCTTGATGGAGTTGAAGTTGCAGTATAAGTTGTTCCCGTTGGTTTTCCTAAATATGAAGGGGCTGTAAAAGCAACTGATGCACTAGCATTTCCTGTTGTTGCAGTTCCAATTGTTGGAGTTCCTGGCTGTATTCCTCCACTACCTGAAGATATTGGTGGTAATGGCATTATGCACTCAAGTCGCCAATTACAACCCAGGTATTTGCTGCTGCTCGTTTAATCAATGTGCAAGATGACCATTGTCCCCGTAATTTTAAACCTGGTGTTCCATTAATAGTAACTCCTACAGCACCTGAAATAGTTGTTTGCCCACTTCCAGTTTGAATAATTGTAATCTGTGAACCTTCTGTAAAAGTTTGAGTTGAACTATTTGGAACAGTAATTGTATTTGGAGTCGATGTTAAATTCATTTCAATAATTTTATAGGCATCAGTTGAAACTAATGAATAATCTGCTGTTTTTGTATCAATTGTAAAATTTAATGCAGACTTGCTATCTGCAACTGTCTTAACTGCAGTTGGTGTTGCTGCTTTAACTGAAGAGGTTTCTGATACAGAGTCTGATAGTTGAGCAATTCCTGCAACAGAGGTAGTTGCTGCGGTAGATGCTTTGTCATATGCTGCTTTTACTGCTGTTGATGTTGCTGCAATTGTAGAAGAAGTTGTTGATGTAGAATCTGATAGTTGAACAGGTGCAATCCACTCAAGCCCAGTTGCTGTTCCTGCATTTGTTGAAAGAATGTATCCAGGACTTCCAACTGCTAAATTATCAACAGTGTCATTTCCTGTTCCAACAAGTAAATCACCTTTAGCATCTATTGTAGAAAGAGAAATTTGTGCATTATTTACTGAAACAACTCCAGCAATAGAAGTTTCAAGATCATATAAATATTTTGAAATACCACCAGTTGGAGTAGCACCGCTTGCAAGTGGAGTATCTTGTCCATAATGATAATTTCTTAATGCAATCTGAATATCTGCAGCATCCGACATTGATGGCATTTTTGCAAGGGGATATTTATGAGTTCCGTCAGTTCCAATGTTTGAGGCAGCCATACAAAGATTATACCATACTAATAAAAAACTACTCTGTAATTGTAACTAAGTTACTTGCTTGAGTTACCTCTACTTCTTGATCAATTCCCGTTAAATTTGGAGCGGTATTGAGAAGAATACTTAAATTTGGTTCATAAACAGTTATTGAATCTTCATAAACAATAACTTCTGGCATTAGGCACCAGTTACATCATCAGTTACTGTGATTTCTCCTGTTAAAAGTGTATACCTTAATGCAGCACCGTTAAAAATTTCAACATCGTAATAATATGTTGATCCTCCAACTAAACTAGTTCTGGCATCTGGTTTAATTGTACAAGTAATAATGTCTGTGGTTGTGTTAATTACTGCAGAAAGTTTATTTGTATCTGCAACACTATCAATTGATGTAGTTGCGCTATCTCCTCTACTTGAAGCGATTGAAAATATTGCTCCAGCAGCAGCAAAAGCATCTAATGAAAATGTTGCTCCAGCAGAAGTTTTTGGGGTAATTGTAAAAATAAATGTGTCTCCACGATAATAATCAAAGTTGTATGTACCTGGGAATGCCATGATCTTATTATACCACTAAGAAATGTGGACTAAGATAGATTTGACTTTTACATCCCCGTCAAAATCTGCTCTAATTTGTGGATTAATTCCATATTTTCTAATTCTGTCATTTACTATGTACAGGGTTTGGGTAACTGAAAAATCATAAAGATATTTATATTTTAGGTTTGCTACAAACTGTGTTGAGTTTAAAGTTGCTTTTTCAGAAAAGGCTCTTATCCAAACCTCAGTATTATTTCCATATGTTTCTAATTCAAAACAATAAGTTATTTCAACTCTAGTGCCTATATCTAATCCTTTAAAGTTTAATTGTTGATTTGCTGCACTCCATAGACTTACATTTCCTTTTGGCAAATATTCTTCGTTTGTCCCCTCAGATTTTGCATCGTTTAATATATTTACCCATCCTTCATCTCCGCTAGATAGTCCTACACGAATTTGTGATTGATCTAAATTTTCATAATATGCCCAACCAGACTTTCTATTTTGAGAAACTATTCCGTTGCTTGCAACAATTAATGATTCTCCTGGTTCTCCCTTTTGTCCTCTTTCACCTTTTGGGCCTTGTGGCCCAGGATCCCCTTTATCGCCTTTTGGTCCTATCTCTCCCTGTCTACCAGCAATTCCTTGTGGTCCTGGTGGCCCTACAAGTATTCTGTAGTCTATATCGGGCACTGAGGGATTATTTGTTTCTATAACTGTTTCTGCTACTGCTTCGGCATAGCCATATTTAGGTTTTGATTGCATTCCTGGAATTTCAGACTTTTTACTTATACTCACTTATTAATTATAAAGGTTTTTAAGTTAACCTTAATTACCTTAGAGGGTGTAACTGCAGGTGATGTAACTTTAATAATCATAATCCAGTACCTGTTACATCGCTAAGCACTACAATAGTTCCAATAACTGGTGTCCAAGTAACTTCTGATTCAACTGCACCAGACTCATCGTTAGGAATAATAATTTCCAAGTCAAAAGGTAATTCTAAAACGGTATTTCTATAACCAGTTCCCCAAAGTTTTGTAATCTCAGAGGTAGCAGTAATAATAACATAACCAGTATATTTTTCAACGGTCAATTCATCTAAAGTATCACCAGAAGCATCATAAGAAGAAGAAACAAATGTCCAATCAGAAATATCTACAAAAGTAACTTCATCGTCTTCTAAAAATTCTACTTTAAGAGTTGCAGAATCTCCACGAACTACTTTCCATTGGATATTTATTGGAGATGCACCTACTTGATCAATGGAAGCGGTGACATAACTCATAAAATTATTATACCATACGGTTTTTCATTTGACAAATCAGGAAAGTTCGTGTATACTTAAAATATATAAGAAAAAAGATGTATCTTTAAGTTAAATATATAAAAGATATCTTATATATATTATATATAGTATATATTATTTACTAGAATCTGTAATTCGATTTTCAATCAAAATGTCATACAGTTTGTCAACTTTAATTTCAAGCCTATTGACCTGGTCTTTTACACTAGATCCACCATTTTCACGAAGTTCGGATAGATAATGTTTTACAAGCCATTTGACACCGCCTGCAACTAGTGCTAAAATAGATAATGCGGTAAGAATCATTCCAAGCCAGTCTTGTGCATTCATTGTAGGATTATTATATCATCATTTAAGGAGAGTTTTGAAAAAAGAAATACTCAGTACGCTTGAATACTCAAAAAATATAATTATATCTCCAGATGTTGATGGCTTAATGAGCGCAACACTTCTTTCTCGAAATTTGGGACATCGAGTCGTCGGCACATATGACAAAAGTATTTTATGTTTGGCGGAAGGTATAAATCCGGCGGAATGTCTGTTCGTCGACTGTGATATGAATACTTCAGAGTTCGCGTCAATTGGAAATCATATGCGACTTATGGAAGATAACATTTGTATCGAATCTTTTAATCCAAATGTTTACTTCGCCACCAAAAAGTACAATGAAAAGTTCCCTTACGCAACCTGTTACCTAATCGCGTTTGCAATAGAGGCACAAACCACCACTTTAGACAAACAACGCATGGCATATGCAGATTCGACATATAAAAATGCTGTCGACTATGCAGAGAATATGCGAAATTGGTCTACTAGGATGGATGATGAGAATGTTCGGTATGTTTTATCTGATAAAGTGGATGTTTCCGAGGTAGCAAAAGAGTATGAAGAGAAACAAGGTTTGGTATCTCGTAGACTAGGCTTAGAAAAATATCTAGTTGAGATGAATACCGCATTAAATAAACATTCTGCATGGAACTTTGCATTTCCTGGTGAATTAACAACAATTAAAAAATATAAAACGGGATTAGTTGACAAAAATACTGCTATACGGTATAATAAAGATATAATCTCCTATGCCGAGATCTATGGTGGAGAATATAGTGTTACCTACAAAGATTTGGATGAAAATGAATAAAGAAGATTTTGTGGAAATAATGTTTACTTCCTTTAATGATGATACATTGGCTATGTGTAAGCAATCTGGAATGACAGAGGACGAGGCATATGCAAAAATGAGTGAAAGTTCATCAAGTTTAATATTTTTATTTTCAAACGCTTACGAAAAATTAAAGCAGGCTGGTAAACTTGGCTAAATTTAAATATAAGGTTATTACCTCAGTAGTAGAAGATGTATATAAAGAAAACACAAAAAAAGATATTTATACTGAATTGGGTACAAATATAGATTTTGATAAGGTTACTCTTGTTGTTGAGGCAGAGAATGAAGAAATAGCAACCAATACACGCAAAGGCATTACGGATATACGTATGTGGGAATTGGTTAGTGATTTAGACCAGTAAGTTGACATTAAAATATCTACAGGCTATACTTGATATAACAACTACGAAGGGTTAAAAATGTTTAAAGTAAGAGTACTACTGGCTTCTCTGTCATTTTTATTGGTTTCTGCTGTTCCATCCCAGGCAAATTGGTCTGTTTTAAGCGAAAACTCTAATTCTGTCAGGGAATTTGTGGTTTCATCAGATGAAATAGTCTCAGTTCCCCAAGTTGGCAAGATGTACGCCCAAGTCGAAGATGGAATTATCATCAAATTCTTTACTTGGACATCAGAGATGCATCAAGAACTGCTAGTTTCACTTCCTTACTCACTTATGGTTAACTACGTCGACATTAGTGGCATTTTACGAGCAGAGCCCATCAATCATGGCGACAAGATTTACGTTCAAACCACTCCAACCACCAAAGTTGAGTTAAATAACGAATTTGTAAGTGCTCCAGTAATCGATCTGCCTATTTTCGACGGGACCCCAGTTGAGCAATACACAACAGAGGTAATATCTAAAGAAGCAAA
>Ga0222713_10005882_pt1 | contig 11794 bp, 24 predicted proteins | sample C33_649DmetaG_FD_165061 | JGI IMG/M metagenome (GOLD analysis project Ga0222713, IMG submission 165061) | Estuarine water microbial communities from San Francisco Bay, California, United States - C33_649D | ecosystem: Environmental > Aquatic > Marine > Unclassified | place: USA: California...
TTAAAATTATCAGTTTTTTAATATTTTTTTTTTGGTAATTTTTACCATCAAAATGAAAAGAAGCTTCTTTTCGATTATTAAATGGTAATTTTTACCATTAAATTAGTGTTAAAATATCTAAGTAATTTTATATAAAAAATCTAAGTAAATTTACTTAGATTTGTATAGTATATATTTGTCCTTATAATAAAGATTATGTTGCGTTACGATGAGACCGCCAATGCTGGCAATACCCCATTGGAGACTTAATAATACTCCGGAGCCCATTAAACTTTTATCAAATGCTCCGGAGAATAGGCTCGGAGTACGGGCTTCTATTTCTCTATCTTCAATCTATAGTATAATTATACCATAGATTGAAAATAAAGTCAAGTAAATTTTAATATTTTTTTAAAATATTTTTAACCTACTCTAATGTAGCCGTCAGCTCCTAAGTATTGATAAACTGGTTTACCGTCTGTACTTAGTCTCTTAGTCTCTACCGCTTTATAAACTGTATTTCTAAGCTCATAAGCAATTTTATGAGAATATTCTTTTAAATATTCTAAACGCTCTATAACTGATTCATTAGAAGCACCGTTTTGCACGTGCTCTAATAATCTAGCTATTTCTAAGCTTAAATTATTGCTTCCACTAATAACCATATTTAAATTACTTGTGTCTGCTTTATTAAGTTGAATTTCTTCTTTATATTCTCTCATTTTGTATCCCTTCGTTTTAATAATCTATTATATCACATCTTCTAAATAAAGTCAAGTTTATTTATCTAAATTTAACTCAATATAGGTGAATAAGTCTTTATTTTTTTTACTGTAAATTTTAGCTTTAAAATTTGCAATAAATAAATAATTGCTACCCCCTACCTGAATATCTTCAGAATTTTTTACAAGGTATCTCATTGAGACACCTTGTAATTATTTGTAAATACCCAGTTGACAACGTCTCTTTTATACATAATTGATTCTTCACCTAATTGATAAGCGTAGTAATTAATTATATCTAAGACCTTGTCCAAGTCTTCTGAGTCATCTGATACAGTTGTAAACTCTATAGATGATTCTTCTTGACCCTTCCACATACCGATAGTATCTTTTATAGTCCAACCATCGATAATTTCAAGGATTTCAGACTTAGAAGCATTAATTACAGCTTCTACAGTCCTAATGGTTAATTCGTACATTTTATATCCCTTCGTTTTAATAATCTATTATATCATACCTTAGAAATAAAGTCAAGTCTATTTTTAAAAAAATTTATTAATTTATCGGCTTATCGTGTTAATAAGCCGATTTCATTAATGAATTTATTAGCATCAAATCTTGGATTATCAGCTTCAAATAGATTAATCAATTCAGGAACTAATACATCCCCTAAAAATTGATTAATAACTTTAACTTCTTCCGCATCTCTAACGAAATTATTAATTACTAATTTATAAATTAAATCAGCAAATAATTTGTAGTGTTTTTTAGTCATTTTATATCCCTTCGTTTAAGTAATAATGTATTATATCACATCTTAAAAATAAAGTCAAGGAAATTTTAAAGAAATTTTTATTTTTTTTTACATATATGTATTACTAAATATTTGTCCGCATAATAATAATTATGTTGCGTTGTAAAATCTAGATGTAAAGTTTAGATTTAGATTTCTTAGGCTCATCTTAGGCTCACTTGAGTAAATCCGTTTTTGGGGAATTTTTCCATTAAGAAAATTTAATATACTCCGGAGCCCATTAGCCGAGAGCTGAATGCTCCGGAGGAATTTCACAAACTATTGAGCTTGTGCAGTTTGGGAAGTTGCGGAGTCACCAAGATGACACTTCCCAATCTGTATAAATATATTATATCACACTTTGCAAAATAATGCAAGTCATTTTCTAAAAAAATTTAGGCTGGTCTATATTTCAAGACCAGCTTCAATTTCATCAAGAATCTGATTAGCTGTTTTTTGCACTCGGTTTAAAGATTCTTTAACCAATTTCTTGGTATCATCTTTGCCCCATTGAGCGATATAGCCAAAGCTGTAAGCATCATCATCGCTGTGAATACCTAGAGCTTCAGCCACGATATAAGCTGTTGCTTCAGCTTCAGTCTCATATCTTGCACGATTAAGCTGATAATCTTTAATATCAGCGTGTAACAACATATGAGCCAACTCGTGAATCAAAGTCTTAACTTTATAACCGAAATCAGCATTCTCATCGAGTACGATTTTCTTCTCTTCGTGTGAACAGAAGCCATCGCTACCACGAGCGTTACCATTTTCAACTGTAAAGCCATTTTTGTCAGCGAGTAGAACTAACTTAGCCCAAACATCGAATGATGCAAATTCAACTTTGTCTTTTAAAGGCATAGCTGAAAAACCTAAGTCATCCCCTTCAGTTTGCTGAATGTCAAATACTGGTACAGCCATAAAGCCAGTCATTTTCTTTTGTGTAAAATGTCTAGCATTTACAGAGCAAGTATTTGTTCTAGCAAACTTATTCCATAATGTTTTACGATTATAGCTAGGACAAGACTTTTCGTTGCAAACAACAACCATTCTTGGAGCTAGAATCCATATTGCTTTTTCCCCAGCAATAATTGTTCTACCTACTTTTTCCCATTGCTTTGCACCACGTACAAAAGATGGTAATTTATCCCAGCCACGAAATAAAGCTTCCCAAAAAATAATGGAAGTATTATTCCAGCTGTAAGATTTTTCGCCACGTACAAAGTGCAAATACTTTTTCCAGTCATTAGATTCAATTAACTCATCAATTGATTCTGATAACTTATTTGTAATATTCTCAACAATTTCGGCGTTGCTGAGTTTCGCCTTAGCTTCAGTAGTCATTTTTTCCCTTTCGTTTCTGTCGCTTATATATATATTATACCATACTTTGGAATTTAATGCAAGTCATATATGTCATTTTTTTAAAAAAAAAGCTGGGAATTATTCTTCCCAGCTTTCTAAAAATTGTTCTTGGTCGTAACCAGTAACAATAAAGCCCAAATCTTCGAAAGTAATATCCGATTCTACATAGAGAGATTCAATCTCCCCATCAAAATCAGAAAAACTATCTGAATGAGTGCTTGTGAACACTTCTAAGAAGCGTTCTGAATATAGGTCTGTATTCACAGTCCCCCCTTTATAGCTTATGTTTCATCTCTTGCTATTAAGGTCGTGGAGCTGTCGAGAGTCGAACTCGAGTTATTCTTAGCCGGAGGTCAATCTAACTAAGAATCTATCCACATCAGCCCCTTATTTTTTTCGTGTAACTTTTTTTATAATCCAGTTTTGTAAATCCCAAAAGAATTTAACAAACATAATAGACATAAAAAGAGTTCCAATAAATGCTTCCATATTTTCCTTTCGTTTTGCATAAGCTAGAGACTTCCACCTTGACACCTTGTACTTTCTCTGTTCCCCAAGTCATTAAGAGGTTTATAGATTAAGGCTTTCGCCACCTCTCTTGGTACTACTAAGAGTCCATAGTCGTAGAATTCGTACAAGTCTCTTTCTGTCGCTTATGTAATACTATTATATCACATTTTCCAAATAATTGCAAGTATTATTATAATAATTTCTATCATTATTTATCCCCAAACCTTTCAACTATTTGCTTGATAGCGATTGAATCGCCATCGTGGTTATGGTCAATTATTCTTGCAAATCCATCTCGGTTGCCCTCGGGGTCGCATTGTAATTGAATAATAAAGTGCTTACCATTTTTGTCTTTCATTAAGAAAGATGTAAATGTTACTGGGTCATAACCATATACGTTACAATATAAAACTTTAATGAACGTTGAGCCAATTAATATATTGTCATCAAGTTCACAAGCCCCAATCATTTCAGAATGGCTTTCGTATGGGTTATCTGTGTAACCAACAGCAAAACCATCAGCATCAGAATATACAATAAGGTCATTATTAATATCCATTTTTGCAGATTCGACAGCTTCTCTTGGTGTAGAGAAACCTAGTTCTTTATATTTCATAGAATTTTCCTTTCTTGCTCCGGAGCCTGCTCCGGGAATTTTTTGAATTTAGTAGGCTTGGCTTTTCTGTTGACAGGAAGCCTTTCCCCGAATCTTATTCAAGCCCCGCAGCCGCTACGCTAGTGGTGTAAACACTACGTAGTCGCCCGATGGGTGAGAATGTGAATTCCCTTTCCCACAGGTGCAAGCTACTGGGTGAGATTTAACCTCTCTGACCAAGTAAGCGTTTGACATACTGTGCCTTTCGTTGTTTTCGCTTCTGAGACTTTTTCTCAGTCGCTTTATAAATATATTATATCATACTTTGTTATTTTATGCAAGTCATTTTAACATTTTTTTTTATTTTTTTTTTGAGGGGATATGACTGAGCCTAACGACAAACTCAGTCATATCCAGTCCATATTGCCTAGAAATCTTGGGGACAAAGTAAAACAAAGAAAACCTTTATCCCCGATGACAAAACCTTGCTAGGTGTTTATTCAACACCTAGTCTGTCATAATCGTAATTGCCTTTTTTAATTAGCAAATCGAAAACCTGACCAACAGAATTGCCTTGCTTATGAGTGCTTAACAATAAACGCCAGTCACTTCTGAGAACACCATAATAAGTGTATTTAACACCATTACTGAATTCAGCAGTTAGCTTTCTATTCCATTTATTGAACTCTAAGCTATTAAGCATCGAGCTATTAGTCTTGATAGTTTTTTTTATCATTTCATTACCTTTCGTTTGTAATAAATACATTATATCACATCTTGCGATTTAATGCAAATTCATTTTAAGATATTTGGTGCCCCGCAGGACACCAAATTATCTTCCCATAATTCATATACTGATTTCCAAATAAGAAATCACTGTAAAAGTTACCGAATTCCTGTTAGGTTGCAACTTCGACTTTCGCCGACAACTCTGTGCAGGTAGTTTCGATAAGCTCACTGTTCAACTGCGACAAGATAGTTTCTTAAGTCAGAGCCTTAGGCATAACTTAAGTCTTTTCTTTCGGTAGCAAGGAAGTTTCTTTTCCGATACTATGGACACTTTACGAGCCAAGTCATCAGTAACTTCTACAGTCATCGCTTATTTGTAAAACCATTATATCATACCTTGATTTAAAAGTCAAGGACTGATTTTGGACTTAGGTATTATCTACCTAAATCCAAGATAAGCTGGAATCGTGCTTCAGCTTTATTGAAGCAGTCATCACAAAAAGGCTCATCATTAATAGCATTAATAGATGAAATCCCCTTATCAATATGGTCATTACACCAAGTACAATAAATCATTTCTTTACCTTTCGTTTGTAGTAAAACCATTATATCATATCTGTATTTTTATACCAAATCATTTAGGTAAACTTATCTAGAGTTTTACTTTAGATTTTTGTTTAGATTATTTTTTACATATATATATGTATATACTATAAATTTATCGAACATTTGTTCGACTCCCGCTTTAAGCCTGCCCTTCGGTCTTTTTTACATTAAGCCTGCCGTGATACTCCGGAGTGCATTAGCACCCCTTCGTATGCTCCGGAGCCAAAACTGATTGTACCGCCTTAGCGGTACATATCAGCACCCCAGTCAATTTGTCGTTCTTTGTCGTACTCAGAATAACTAGAATAACCTTTGTAGCTATTAGTTGTTCTTCTGAATTTATTTCTTAAACCTTTTACAAACCACTTAGGCTTGGTGTAGAAATAAAGTTTAAGCTTAAACAAAGTAAATTTAGGCAACAAGTAGACAATAATAGCAATTTGAAAGAATTGCCATTTGTACTTAGAACCCTTTAATAAATTAACTAATTTCAATAATTTATTAAATTGTAGAACATTATAACCAAAATAATCAAGAATATAATTGTTCAATTTAATTAATTTTTTCACGATTTCTCCTTCGTTGTTTAACAGTAAGAATTATATCACAAGTTGAAATTAAAGTCAAGTAATAAAATAAAGAAATTTTTTAAGGATGTTTAACTTTGTGAAAAATTTCACAAACGCTCCAGCGAAGCTGGACTATTGCTCCAGCGGCTGCTGCACATTAATAGTGCTAAGATACTCCGGCTGAGTTTGCACCCAGCCGTTTCTCTCCTAGCCAACGACAACGAAAGGACAGTGCAGAAGCACCGAACAAACGTTGGCATAGAAATCTATTTCCACCTGTAGTCAGGCTTCTTAGATTTCGCATATAGGTCCCAAAACGCACTCGGATTACTATAAACGAAATCCTTAATGAATGCGTCTCTAGAATCAAACGGGACTTGGTTCTTAACGAACTTGCCGATTGCTCTAATCGCCCTATATGAGCTCTTACCAACAGAGAAATCTCCGTTAGCTTTTCTTAATTTAGAGTTACTAAGATAGTCTTGAACATACTTAGGTGCTCTATCAAGATAGTCTCTCATAGTTATCATTACCTTTCCAGTACTACAGAAGTACTAATTAACTATCGTTAATTGTCCAACAAGCCCGTTACTCTTGCCATCCAACCTTTAACAAGTAAGTGCGGTCAATGCTTTTTATCGCTTAACGACTCTCTTCGGGAACCCGAACCTTAGATGACGTTCATCCGTGGCTACCCGTCTTGCGACACAGTCAAGGACTGCGACCCCCTCACGAAGGTCAGGATGACTTTCACTTTACTACCACGCCCTCTAACGAGGCGACTAAAGTTGCTGAGTGCTCCTGATTTTTCCAACTGCTCACACAGTTGCAGGCTCCTCCATAGGCTTACCGTGCATCCCACTTGCGATGGGCAGTAACCAAAATTCCCCCAGTAATTCTCCCTAGTTAAGCGGCACCGTTTTTGAAAGGCTATTACCCAATCTTACAGAGCACATCGCCTAACCACCTGCCGATAGTTAATTACTACTTTCGTAGTATGTAAACATTATATCACATAATGTATTTTAATGCAAATTAAGTCGGTGTTTTTTTTACCAGCTTACCGTTGGTGCTTCACAGACATTACATCTGTCCATCGCCAGTAGTTTCCTACCCATTTCAATTTAAGTACCTTCCGACCACAACAGTCGTTGTCCTGCGTATCTGTATTTTGCAGGGAGCTTCTCGCCTAGACCCCACCTCAAGTAGCTACTCTCGAGGCGACCACACATTGCAGTGCAGTTTCGGTAATTAACCGTTCTTTAAGGGCGTTACATCTTCCTTAAACATACTCGCCAACCAAGCGTGTCTCAAAAAAACACTCTCACTTAATTTGTATAAAACTATTATAACACATCTTGCAAATTAATGCAAGTTATTTTATAAATAGCTTGTAACACACAGTTTGGGGCTATCGCTCTGTTAAGGTCATCTAGTCTATACCCAAATCAATCAATTAAGTTTGAGATTACTCTCGCACACCACGACCAATGGCTTTATGTTTCCTATGTGCTACAAGCTACCTACTCATCCAACCATTCTTTTCATCTCATTTGTGGAACATAAGTAGCTTGCTACCTACTTACACTAGGTCAATCCCCGTGTTTATTTCAGTAGCATTTACAACAGAAACAATTAACGTGGTCTGCATTTAGTTGTTTCGTGTCTAGGTGGTAATGAGCCACCAACCATTATCGCTTCCGTTGTAAAACCATTATATCATACTTTGCAAATTAATGCAAGTTATTTTAATAATTTTCTTCTTCGGTTATACCGAATTCTTTTAGCCATTCAAAGTCCTGTTCATCTAAATCATCCCAGCTAACATAACCTTTATGTTCTATAGAATAATAATCAACATAACTTTGTAGTCCTAAATCATCCCAAGCTGTACCGATGTCTTCCATAAACTTCCAATACTTATCTCGGTCATAAAATCTAGTAAATAGACTATCACCATAGCCCGTTACTTCTACTGTCCATTGAACTGGTTCATTGTCCATAGTATTCCTTCCTAAAATATTCCGTGACTGTCAGTCACTACAATACCGTTACCAACTTTAATATCTTTAAGCTGATGTTTGACTTGTACGATAACATCAGAAATGATATAGTCAGCATATTCTCTAACTCTATCTGCTATTTCTGTTTCATCACACACTACATTTAAGTCAATAGGTGCTAAACCTTTAAGATATACCTTAATGTAATGGTCTTTTACCGGTACATCTTGTCTAATTGTATTACTCATTTTTATCCTTTCGTTTGTTGTAAAACTATTATATCATAGCTTGGGATAAAATGCAAATTCTATCCCAAGACTTTTTAAACAATCCAATACTTTTTCAGAACTTCCAAATCTTCTTCAGAAATATCTTCAATTTTGTAAACGCTTACTAATTCACTTCCGAACCAGTAAGCATCTTTATTGCTTAATGTATCTTTATATTTACCTTCCATTTCTGTCAGGTCATCGCAACCAAAATATACTTCGTTAATATAATCTTCTTCGGTCAAATCTTCCCGAAGAAAATAACTAAATTCTGTATATTCGTTTTCACCATTTTGTCTGGTGAAAGTTACTAACTTAGGCATAGTTATTCCTCCTCTTCTAAATGGTCTAACCAGTCACTAGGTTGCATACTTAATACATATTCTTCTGCATCTTTATAATCTCTTGCGTGAAAAGATACAAATACTGTGTAAATAGGCATTTCTTCCATTATTCCTCCTCTTCCCAAAAATAGTCTTGTACTTCTACTTCATCAATAACTTCCCCTATAGTTGTATATTCAGGACTTCTAGCTATGTCTTTGACTATGTCAAAGTGGTCTGCAAACAATTCTTGTATCGCAAACTCTCTTAGCTCTTCTTCGTTACGACCTTTAGATGCAATGCTAAATTTAAAATCTACAAATCTATATTGCATTTTATCGTTACTACTTACCATTATTCCTCCTCTGTAACTGCTACAACGTGGTTTAACAAAAGTTCTTCATCAGGATTTGCTATAAACTTAGCCATAGCTTCTTCCTCTGCTTGTTCAAAATCTTCTGCTTCAACTACAATAGAAACTTCTCTTTCTATTATTACTTCATACTTAGCCATTATTCCCCCAATTCCAAAAATTGATTGATTATACCTTCAGGATTCTCAGAGTTTTCTAATACAACATCTACATCTGTATAGAAAGTATCATCGCCCCAACCTTCGTGTCCCCAAGCATCGAATATATAAGTAGATAATTCTTCTACTTGAGACTTATAATCAAAGTCATTAAGAATAAGCAAAGCTAATTCTTTAGCCAAATATCTTTTTTGTTGCAACGTGATTTTTTCAGGTAATTTGAAATCATCAATGTCGCCTTCCCATTTAGTCATAATTATTCCTTCCGTTGTTGTGTAACTATTATATCATAAATCGGGATATAATGCAAATCATATCCCGATAAATGTTTATTCGCTAATAGTCTCTTGACTATCAGTTAAGTCTTCATCAGACTCATATGTTATTGAATCTACTTTCTCAAGTAGCTTCGCTAGTAGTCGAATCAAATGTGATTCTCCTCTCTGAAGAGTACTTCTATTCCTCTTCACCGCTTTCCATAAGCATAGAGTCCACAAATGCTCCTAAAAACAAGCTTTCTACGGCTTGTATAGAAGAGACTGTTTTAGAATCACGAAATTCAATACCTTCAGGTAACTGAATCTGCTTATCTAATAAGTCATAGTCTCTGCTGAATTCAGCTTCAACTACATTATTAATAGCTTCGATACCTACTGGTATCATAGCTAATGGTATTGGCGGATAGCAATTACTTCTGAAGTGCAGTTTTAATGCATCTTCTAAAGAATCGGTATTATCCGCTATGCTTATTGCTGATTGGTATCCCATAATCATCCTTCCGTTTGTTGTAAAAGTATTATATCATACTTTGTTAATTAATGCAAATCTTAGAAGAGGATTTATTCTTCCTCTTCTAAAGTCTGCTTATAGTCTTCCCATACTTCAAAAGCAACTTGCTGATAAAGTGCAAAGACATTTGAACGAAGCATATCTAATGGAGTTTCACCAAAATTTTCTTCATTCCATAATGACCAGTACTCTTCACCATTATAATGAGAAGCAAAATCGATTAGCTCAGCATTATATACTGGAACCAAGCTATCAGCTACCTCATTAATATAGTCTTCAGGGTACTGTGCATTTTTAAGAGTTTCTATATCGATATTATCTTTGACTTCTTCAGTCATAGACCACCTAGTAGCTCCTCTATTTTCACATATGTCCATTTGTTATCCTTCCGTAATTTGTAAAACTATTATATCATATATTAAAAGTAATTGCAAATTATAGAGAACCTCAATTAAGAGGCTCCCCACAATTTTCACAGTCGTAATCTCCTAAGAAGAAGATTTCCCCAGCATCTTCCAGTATCCACTTAGGGATAGCGGTAAAACAATTAGGGCAGTCTAATTGAGTATCCTCATTAAACTGTGCTTCCTCTTCAGTTAGTCCACTTATTGCTAAATGGATTTGATAATCGGGCGTTAGCATAATATATCCTTCCGTTTGTGTATAGTATATATTGTATCATATATAGGTATTTATGCAAAACAATTTAGGTAAATAAATCTGAACTAATACTTTAGATTTTTTTTTATTTTGAGTGGACATAAAAATACATATATGATATAATACTTGTATGGTGGAAACACTAAATAAATACGAGAGGACAATCTCTTGGCTTCTTAATGAGCTAGAGCAAACTAAAACTTCTCATCCTTCCGAGGATGTGAGGGGCTGGTTGGCTATGCTTCAAGAAGCTGTAGAGTACAACCTCTCTAAAACTGAAGTCTAAAAACTTCGGGGCTAGTCTAGTGCCTGTCAACAGAAACTAGACACCTACGGGTAATCACACAAAATTCCTTATCAGAAGTGGGTGGGTGGCACTCCAGCATACTGCTCCAGCTTAGTTGTAATTGTTCCCCTGAACCCGCATTAAGCTTTATTTAATACTCCGGAGCGGCATTAGAGCCCGTGAAATACTCCGGACCTAAACCTAAACTATAGATTTAGATTTGGCTGCCAGCCGAAACCAGCAGCCGAACCTAATCTTTCTTATTCGCCCCAGTTCTCGTTATAGAGAAGGTTCTCTATTTCGCAAGCTCTGAAGGTTGCTTCTTCAAATCTAGCTCTGTCATAATTAGGATTAGTTCCAATTAGTTCAAAAGCTAATCTGTTTCTAAGGCTCACTATGCCGTGTACATAGTCAAACTTAGACTCTGTATTTATCCCTTCTAAGTTGTAATAGAACTCAGCGGATTTGTTTATACATTCAGCGATTAGCTGATAGTCTTTTCTTGTCATTGCCATAAGGCTCCTTTCGTTGTTCTAGGACCGACACCCCCTAGTGGGTGACTTGCTTTGCAAGCACCCCCATAATATCATATATTTGCTTTTTTGTCAAATACTAAAAGGTAAATTTATCTAGAGTATTAGTTTAGATTTTGAGCTTGTGCATTTGTGAAATTTTAGGTACGCTTCCCCGTGTTCAGCCTACATTAGAGCGTTAATAATACTCCGGATATGCATTAGCGTTCTCAGAATACTCCGGACCTCGACCTATACTTTAGGTTTAGATTTTTTTAAAAAAATTATTTTTGGGTTGTTGAATTTTGAAATTTTTCAAATGCTTTTCTTTTTACTCCCCTCCCACGCTCGGAGCAAAGTGCTGGAGTTTGACTGCTTCTCTTATATGAGAAAAACAAACGGTGTTTAACTATATATCTATATTATACTACATAGCACTATTTTTGTCAAGTACTATTTTGTATAATTTTCTATGGGATAGAAGTTAATAGAAGTATGTAGGTATACTTTTTTAGTTCTATCCCTATAGATATTTAATTGTTAGTCTTCCAGT
>Ga0222713_10005886_pt1 | contig 11789 bp, 15 predicted proteins | sample C33_649DmetaG_FD_165061 | JGI IMG/M metagenome (GOLD analysis project Ga0222713, IMG submission 165061) | Estuarine water microbial communities from San Francisco Bay, California, United States - C33_649D | ecosystem: Environmental > Aquatic > Marine > Unclassified | place: USA: California...
TCAAATTTTTCTAAAGTCATTATATATTTGTTTAAAGTCTTGAAAAATATTAAGATTACATCCAGCTTTTTCCAATTGAATATACAAAACTAACATATAAATAATAATTAACTTAAAATAATTTTTATAAACAACATTTTGTTTGTAACAAACAACTGGTTTAACTAATCTATAAACAAAACCTTGTTTAAATTTTTCTTTTAAAAAAAATCGTTCGATGTTAATTAAACCACATTTACCATATTTTGTTACATATTGGATACATAAAAACATAATAAATATCAATATTATTTTTTTTAAATAACAATCTGTAATCAATGGACTTAATGCAAGTGTATAAAATAATACTATGTGACAAAATAAAATAATATCATCTGATATCATATTATTAAAACTTACAAAAAAATTAAATTATTTAAAATAATATTAACTATAAAATTAATGATGAAAATTAATAAATCAGTTTTAAATTACACTGTTATTCCTTATGTAAAAGTATTAAAAAATAATAAAATTAAAATTTATGAAATGTTTATGAGAGATGGTTTACAATCTTTAAAACCATATAAATTAGAACAAAAGAAATTATTTTTAAATCAAATTATGAAAAATAAATATCATTGTGTTGAGTTTGGATCTACTACAAATAGTAAATTATTACCTCAAATGGAAAATTCTTATGAATTATGGAATTATATTTATAATAATAATGAAAATTCCAAAACAAAATTTACAATGTTAACACCAAATAATTTAAATGAATGTAAATTATCAGGAATTAAATCTTTTGGTTTAGTATGTTCAATATCAGATAATTTTGCACAATCTAATTTAAAAAAATCAGCTGATGAAAGTATTGAAAGATTATTTAAACAACTAGATGATGTAATTATGTTACCAGATTATCATGTTAGATTATATATTAGTTGCAGTTTTGGTGAACTACCTGATGGTAATTTAAATGAACAATCTAAAATAAGACTATATAATTTTTTAGATACAGTAAATAAAAAAATAAATGAGAATTATATTGAAACATATAATTTGGACATAGTATTGTCAGACACAATTGGTTCAGTTAATGAAAGTAAATTAGATGAAATATTAAATAATGTTGATAAAAATTTAATAGATTATATTGCACTCCATTTACATTCAGATAAAAATTTTTATCCAATAATTAATAAAGCACTTGAATATAATATTTCAAAATTTGATTCAAGTTTATTAGGAATTGGTGGATGTCCATTTTCTGAGAAAAAAACAGTTGGAAATATTTCAACATATAGTTTGGTGAAATATTTACATTCAAAAGGATATAATACTGATTTGAGTTTGACAAAATTAAAAGAAACTCAAGAAAATATTAAGTTATTGATGAAAAGTTTTAATTAAGATAATTTATTTTTTAACAGGGGCACCTAATTTAGCTAAATTGGTGAAGACATTAGATCTAACCCAAGGGGTAATTTTAAGAGAAACATAAACAAAAATAATTGTTAAAACAGAAGATACCATAATTACGTCACGATTGCATTCATAGTTTTTCTTAACTTGAGCTGCAAAAGGAAGATTGGAATTTTTAAGTAATGATGGTAATAATAAGGATAAAACAATATTTAACATCGCGGCAACAATAGCAACAACTAAGTCAGAGTCCATATATATTATAATTAGGAAAAAAATTTATATTATTTATAATTTAAACTAAAAATATTAATTTTTTTTAAATAAATTTTATTTTAACTTAATTTCTAATATAACAGGTGCATGGTCAGATCCCATTATATCAACCATTATATCACTATTTATAACTTTTTTAATTATTTTTTTATCAACCAAAAAATAATCAATTCTCCATCCAGCATTTTTTTCTCTTGCACGAAACTTATAACTCCAATAACTATATTTAATATCATCTTTATGTAAATATCGAAATGTATCAATTAGATCAGTTTTTTCTAAAATTTTAGTAAATGATTCTCTTTCTTCCAACGTAAAACCAGCTGTTTTTAAATTAGTTTTTGGATTTTTTAAGTCAATTTCTTTATGAGCAACATTTAAATCACCACAAACTATTACTTTCTTAGTTTCTCTTAATTTATTAATATATTTTAAAAACATATTATCCCATATTGTTGTTCTATATTCTAGTCTTGCTAATGCTTCACCTGAATTTGGTGTATAAACATGTATTAAATAGAATTTTGAAAACTCACATGTTATAACCCTTCCTTCATCATCATATTCTTTATTATTTATATTTAAACCGTAAATAACATCTATTGGTTCTTTTTTTGTAAATATAGCAGTACCTGAATAACCAGCTTTTACTTTACATGGACTCCAATAATTATGATATTTATTATTTAAACTTTTATTTAAACTTTCTTTTACATCATTAAAGGGACAACTAATTTTTGTTTCACCCAAACATATTATATCAGGATCTTCGTTATTAATTAATTCAACCAAATTATTTTTTTTTAACATAGCCCTAATACCATTAACATTCCATGCTATTATTTTCATATTATTATAAACAAATATATTTATTTATAATAATTTTCATTTTTTATTTGAAAACAAATATATTATAATTAGGATCATAAGAATAAACCATATATTTGTTTTATTTTTTTTAACAAGAGTAAACTTTTCTATTACTGGTTTTGTAAATATTTCATTTTCACTGTGCCACACATTATTTTCTGGTCTATTTACTATATAATATAATGGATTAAAATCTTTTTGTGAATCAGAATCATGATAAGTATTTATCATAACATCCATATCATTATCATCTATATTTAATTCTTGTGAAAAAATGGAGATTTTAAATCACCAAATATTTTTTATTGTTTATCTACTAATGAACCATACTTAATTGATTGGCAATATATTTGTGAAGGTTTGTACTGTTAATACAATCGCTAATATTTACTAATATATAATTATAAACATAAAAAAATTGAAATTTAATTTATTTCAAAGAATATTATATATAATATATGAATGAGAATGCATTTATTAGATTAATTATATTGAAAAATACTAAATAATCTAGTAAATTAAAATTATAATATTTTAGGATATTAAGAGCCACAATATCATTAAAATCTACAATAAAATTTAAACAAAAATTTATATTATTTAAAAAAGTTTAAATGTAGGTTAACAATTAAAATATTACTAGCTGGTAATTTACTATATTAAGTAAATAAAGCTAATTCAACAAAAAATTTTTTATTTTTGGTGGAACATTAAGCAATTCTCTTTCAGTTAAGCATATAAATGCAGCAAAAAAATATTTATAAAAATTTAATAGATAAAAATTGTATTCTATTAAATACTGTCTACGTTAGCTGGCAGTGAGAGAAAACCAATTAAATATAACGTTACGAAGAGTAAATGATTATAAAAGAAGTTCATAAATGTTAAATTTATATATAGTTTAATCTGTTGATACTATTTGTAAATATTTATGAAGGTTTAATAGGTATGTATTCTACTGTAAAATTAAACTATATAATTATGCAAATTATTTTCTTCTATTCGTTCAAATTCATTAACTGTACAAATATTATTGTTTAACCAATTCTTAATTAAAGAGTAGTCATTTTTTGATGAATCTAATACTTTTTTACCTTTAACTGTAATAAATGGATATTTAAGTGAAACATCATGAGAACAAAAATCCATCATATGTAAGCAATTAATAATTACACATGATTGATTATAATAAATACCATAATATTTCATTAAAAAACAAGGGAAAAATATATTGTTCTCAATTTGAATATCTAATACATATAACATATTTTTAATTTCATTAAAAGTATTATCTGTTAAATTATTATTAAATTCGTATATTAAATCATATTTTGTTGATAGATTAAAAATTTCAGTAATTTCATTATGAAAAAAATAATTTTTATTTTTTTTCCATTCAGCTAGTCCTTCCAAGACTTGTTTTTCAATACAATGACATGGTTTGACTATAGGATTTTTAATTTTAAATGTATAATTGAATAATAAATTCATAAATATTAAAGAAATATATCTTTTAAATATTTTTTTCATTTTTTATAAAAAAAATTGAAAAATAATATGTTAGCATGTATAAATAAAAATAATGACTACTCGCATTAATGATGAAAATAATATATTAAATGAATATAACATTAAGAAAAAAGCTATTCATAAATATATTTTTTATATATATCGAACTATGGAAGATAATATTAAAAATCGAAGAAAACCATTTAATGGCATAACTATTTTAGACAAAATAAATAATGATAAGGATAGAAATATTATTGAAACTTGTTTAGAAAAAATATATAATGAATTTGAAGAATATTTATATTCTGTATTATTTAATATGTTTGGTCTTAATAATAAAGATTCTGGTGATAATAGAATATTATTAGATTTTCAAAATAATTATATTTTGGATAAAATATATTATGTAAGTTCAACAAATAGTGAGTTATTTAAAATATTTTATAAAAATTATGATGAAATTAATAGTATTCAAAATAAAGATCAAAATAATCCTTTGTCCAATCCATAGCAATTTCTTTACTGTATTGTTTCCAATTTTCAACAAAAATTTTTGATTTTAAAAATATCTTAAGTATATTTTTTAGTCTTATTTCAGCTATATCTAATTCATTTACCATAGCATTCTCTGATTTTAATGCATCAATATAATTTATTAATGTTTCAATACTTGATAAAATTTTAAATGAAATTAATTTTTCCAATTGAATATTTCTGTCTTCTTCTTTATAGTTACTAATACTATAATACAATTCATTATGATAATAACTCATTTTATCATTTTTTGAGAAAAAATTGTATATATCATTATCCATATCTGAAAATACTTTATTTATATAAACAACATCACCTGAAAGTCTATTTAATCTATTATTATTAATAGCCATATACAATGAATATGCAGAAATAAATATACTAAGAGAACCATAGAAAGAAATTAAAGTTTTGAACTTATCATTTGTTCCAACATTTAAAGCAAAATATATTAAATGAACAAAAATAAATACACCAATTATTGGATAGTAATTTTTAATATTTTTAATTCTTTTAATCATTATAATATTTTACAAAAAAAATTTATAAATTAATATAATGAAAACAGTTTTATTATTATTTTTTTTACTTGTAATATTATTTATGTTTAGTAAAAATGAATTATTTGATAATGAAAGTAAAAGTGAATGCTCTAAAATTCAAGAAGGTGAATGTACTTCTAAATTATGCCCTTCTAATTGCAAAATACAACACTCTAATACTTCTGATAAATGTTATTGCACTGAAAGAAAATAATTTAATTAAATTTATACAAGACTTGATAATTATGTAGTAATAAATCTGCATTTTTATATACATTTAATACATATTGACCTTTACCAGGTAATGCATTATTTTTTGAATAATATTGAATCATATCAGTATATAATTGTCCTCGTGAATCTAACCAATATGGATTTGATGGAGTATCATCTATTAATAATAAAGTATTTTTTTTATAACTTGGTAATAATGATAAATATTCATTTAAACCATGCATTGCTGCTGGATGTGGATTATACCAATCTAAGTCCCAACTATCTAAATAAATTACATCTGCTTTTTGATCTTTATTTTCTGCACACCAATCACTAAAAAATCTTACACTATCATTACATATTAATGTTGTAGCTGGACACATATTACCTTGATGTGTATCAACTAGATTTCTATTAATGTCAACAGACCAAAAACGTCCACCATATTTTTTAATATATTCATTAAATAAATATGTACTATATGTTCCTGCTGATGATATTCCTGATTCTAATATATTTAAATTACGTCTTTCATTCATTTGTCTAAATAATTCACGAAAAGTTAAATAATTTAAATGCATTGGTTTACCATCATTTGAAAACATTTGATATGTATTATCTTCTTCATTATGATATAAATTACCTGATAAATTAGAAAAATGATATTCTAATAATTCCATATTTAAATTATTAGAATATTCTCTTTTAAGTCAATTTTTTTTTTTATAATTCCATAATATAATGTTCATTATATAATCTCCCATGATTGATATAATGTTTTGCTCTTAATACTAACCAACTTGTATGTTGACTAACATCTAGTTCAGTAATATATTTACTTAATAAAATACCATTTGGTTGTTTTTTAAGTAATTCATTATATAAATTTATCATTGTATCATCCTGATTAGTTTCAATTATGGTATATTTTGTTATTCCATCACTAATAATCTTGTATGAATCATCACCACCAGATCTAACTTTCCTTAGTCTTCTCCAAAATTGTTCTGGTAGAAAAGCAAGTGTAACACTAAAGTGATTAATTAGTTTTTTTTCACAATTAGTAGGAACTACTTGTCTCCAACCTTCTGCCAATTCATGTTGAGTTAGATATTTCACTTCATTATATTCACCTTTATTTTTATTTAATACATAAAAATGATTTGGTTTTTTCTTTGGGAGCTCTACTTTTGATGTCATTAACATGTAATCAAAATATATTTTTAACTACATTTATTTCAGCATTTTATACATAAAGAAAAAATTGATAAAAAAATATTATTATAAATATTATATATGGATAATATTACATTAGATGAATATAAACAATGGTTAAATAATAAAAATATTAACCCTAAAACTAAAAGAAAAATTAAAACAGATAGCAAAATATATAAATCTTACAATTCAATTAATATCAATGATTTATATATTAAAGAAACTATTGATTCCAAAGATCCAATCTCATTAAATGATTTTTGGATTGAAAAAAATGGTATCAAACAAATTGTCTATAAAAATATTAATAATTTAGTTTTTTATGTTGATTCATCCAATAAAATTAGGGGATTTGAAAAAGAATCATTATCATATATGTTAGGATATAATATAAAAACACATCCAATAACCAATGAAATAATACCAGATTATGTTTTTATTAATATTGTTCCATTAAAAGTTATTGATGAAACAAATAAAACTATTGATGATATTGCATTTGATGTTTTTCAATTATTTAATAATCAATCTATTTTTATTGATTATAAATTATTTACTAAACTTAATAAAGATCAATTACTTAAATTATATTATGAAACAAAAGAATTTTATATTAATAATTTATCAAATGAACAACGTAATGAAATATCAAATAACGCTTTTCAATTAACAAAGGAAAATTTAATTGAAAAAAATAATAATGATATTCAAAAATATATTCTAGAAAACATGAAAACATTATTAGAATGTAATATTGAAAACTATAAATTTATGATTAGTTATATATTAGTTGGTGGATTAAGTATTGTTATAAAAAAAGTAAAAGAAATGTATCCTGATTTAAGTTTTGAATTTACAACATAATTTTTTTTATAATATATATTATATGGAAAACAATGATATTTATTATAAGAAATATATGAAATATAAATTAAAATATTTAAATTTACTCAATAATTATCAATCTAATGATACTAGTGAATCATTAAATGCTGATAAAATTTTAAAATATGGGGGTAAAGCTGCTGCATTTTCTACTTTTATGAAATTTGGTCCTAAAGTATTAAAAGCGGCAAGTGCAGCTGGTGCATTAAGTGGTACACAAAGTACAGGGAAAAGCTCAACACCTATAAAAAAAAAAGAAAGCACAACTGATATGTCTCAAAAGATAATCAATTTAAACGCTGAGCGTTTAGAAAAATTATTAAAAAAATTAATAGAAAACGACAAAATTAAAGAAGCATTAAAAAAAATTTTAAATAAAGAGGAAAAAATTATTATTTGTGATATTAAAAAAGAAAAAGAAGAAAATGACTAAAAGTTTTTATAAACTAATTAAAATAATCTAAATAGTAAAAATAATATCAGGTAATTCTATTGCTTCATCGTCACATGATATCGTTAATATATATTTATTTTTTTTTATACCATCAAAATTTTCTTCAATAAACTTACTTATTTTTTTACTGGTATCACATCCTAAAAATTCTGCATATATTAAGGAACTTTCTAAACCTACCATTGTAATTGTAGTTTTAAATAGTTCATTATATTTTTCCAAAAAATTTTCTAAAACTAAATCTTCATTTTCTACAAATTTAAACCATGAATTAAACTCTTGTCCTGCTATTCTAATTTTCTTTGCGTCAATTGGATCTGCACTAACAAATACATTTAATGCTAAATTTACAAATGTTGATTTAAAATTTTCAATCTTATTACAATATAAGTATTTAATCATTTCAATTGTTATTAATCCAGCTACAATAGAAGTTGTAGTGGCAACAGCAGGAATAATTCTACCTGCAATTCCTTTGGTAGTGTGAAAATCAACTGGTTCAATTGAATAATTTTGTGCTCTAATATTAGAAGCTGAATTAATCCACATAATATGATAATTAGTATCATCATCTTTTTCAAAAACTTGAGGAATACAAGTATTTATATTACTTTCTTTATTAACTTCTAATAATTGAAAAGTATCTGGTTCTTTTTTCTCTTCTGAAATAATTTCAATTACTTTTGTAAATTGAGAATCAAATTTATTAATAATGTCAATAATTAGATCTCTATCAAGACTGTATTTAATATTAGTGCTATTACATAATAGAGCTACCGTTGCAATAATAAAATCCATATGTAAATTATTGTTAATATCTAACTTAATTAGACTTGGACATCTTTTACCAGCTGACCAAAATAAATTACCTTCGGAAGTTAATGTACCTGGAGGAAAATTATTTAATAACTGAAAAATTTGATTATTGAAATATTCATTAAACATTTCAATTGCCCATTTAACATAACTTTCAAAAGTGTTTTCATATTTTGTTGTAAATATCCATACATCTTTATTCATTTGAACACCTTCCGTTGTTTTTTCAAATTCCATATCTTTATTTTTTAACCATATATTTACATTAGCTGGTGCCCTATTAAAAAATTCAAATTGATCTAATGCCCAATGAATAGTATGTTGTATTTCATTAGGGAAATTTTTAATAGTACATACAGCAAATGATTTTTCAGTTGGAGGATCATTTGAATTAGAATATGTTTCAGTTAAAAATGGGATAACTGGTTGAGTATTTCCTTTAATTCCCATTGTACCTGATTCAAATAATGGTACATTATGATTAAAACATTCTGCATCCATAAATCTTCGAGCATCAATATTATCTAATGCATTAAATACTGAGGTAAGTTCATTTTTACTTAAAATTTTATCTGTAAAATTAACATTATTTGATCCAACCTTTTCTGCTAAATAATCAATTTCTAATGTTGGTTTCATTTGTTTGATTGCTTTTATTGCTATTTCACTTTTTAATTTACCAACATCATTTGCTCTAAATAGAAATTGTCTTGATAAGTTTGATTTTTCAATAGTATCTGGATCAGTGATTGTTATTTTCTTTACATTTAAAAATGCTAAGTTTTTTAATAATTCACATCCAATAGCACCAGAACCAACAATAAAAAATTCAGAATTTTTTAATTTTTCTTTAACTATTTTAAAATTTAAATTAGGATCATGCCAAGTAAACCATTGAGTAATTGGTTGATATTTACCAGAAACTAGTTTAATAGCTTCGGATGCAACTAATGATCCCATAATACTATTAACAGAAATAATCTCAATATCAGAGTGAACATAATTTTTAATTAAATTTTCATCAGATAAAAAATTCATAGTTGGATTTTTAATTTGAGTTTCATAATCTTGATGAGTAATTTCAACATGTTTATCAACATAACTAACAGTTCCATTTATAAAATTAAAATTATCAGGCATAGTTAAATCACCATTTAATCTAAATTTTAATCTATCATTTGCCCTAATAATAAATTCTTTATTTAAGATATCAATACCAGTTCCTTGTAAATTAGAAAATTTAATAGTATCACCTGTTTGAAAGTCGTGACCATTTGTTGTGAAAACAAATTCTTTATCACATGATAAAACCTGAATAGGTTCATAATTTTCACCAGTAATATTTGAAACTAAATGAGAATTACCTGCATCAACAAATAAAATTCCCTTATTATTTGAACTTTGAAGACTTATAAATTTGGCATTATTTTTTCGACTCATATTATTGTATTTTTTAATTTTTTCTTCAGATTGATTTACACAAATAATAACTTCTGACTCATTTAAATAATCATATGAATTACAAAAAATTTGAACTTGGGGATTTAATTCCAGTATTTTATTTTTTAAAACATAACATCTCATGTAATTTACATCTTTATCTGAATAATAATAACCAGTAGTTAAATCATCTTCAGTAATAAAAAGATCATCATAAAAATGTAAATTCTTTATCCCACATAATGCTAAATTTTTAGCTATTTCTGTACCTAAACCTTTTTCAAGACCAATAATACTAACTGAACTTGAATTAATTCTTATAGTAGCTTCTTTACCAAATGTTCTAATCTGTCTATCATATAATTCATAATCTATTGACATTAATTATATGCTATTATGTTTAAATTATATACTTTTCAATTTTTCATTAAATCTAATAAAGTTATTCCATCATCAGAATCAGTATCATTATTATTATCACGTTTTATACAATAAACTTCTTCATCACTATCACTTGGTCCATCATCTTCTGGAAATTCAGTAACTTTTTTTATTTCATCATCACTTTCTGAATTCATATCACTTATTAGATTTTCTTCTAATGGTTTTAATAGTTTCCAAGTTGATAAAACCAAATCTTTATAATTATAACTCATACTGTTTATAGAATTATAAAAAGTTTTTCTGTTTTTTTTTTCATAGTATTTATTTTTATTGGCAACAATCCTATCAATTTCTTTTATTTCATGATTAGTTAATTTATCTCTTAGTGAATTATCTTCTTTTATTTGAGTTGCTATTATTTCTATAAAGTTATAAGCAGATTCAAATACTTGATCAATTATTTCTTTTTTGGGAACTTTTTCTGGTTGTTGAGTTTCATGATTAATAGCTGTACAATATTCTCCTTCTAGTGAAGTAACACAGTAACTATGATTTTCTGGTTTATCTTTATCAAAATTTAATCTTCTAGCACAAGTAATTGGACCATTCAAACCATCATTAGCTATCATTTTAATATCTTTAGTTTTAAATACAATTGGCTCACTACCAATTTTATTTATAGTAACTGTATTGTTATTATTATTTACTGTATTATTAATATTACTAGTTCCATTATTTATATTACTAGTTCCATTATTTATATTATTTATATTTTTTGTATTATTGTTTGTTTTATTATGACTATGATTATTTAATGGGACAATTTGATTATTTTTAATTAATGCTAATTCTTGTTTAACTTTATTATTTTCCTCTTTTAATTTATTATTTTCTTCTAATATTGATGATTTATTTATACATGATTGTTCGTGTTTCCATCTTGACTGTTGAATATTATAACTTTTGTTACAGTATTTACATTTATATTTTTTTGATAAATTAGATATTATAATTGAGTTGTTACTGGTTGTTAATGAGTTGTTACCGGTTGTTAATAAGTTGTTACTAGTTGTTAATAAGTTGTTACCAGTTGTATGAAACTTCTTGTTGTGTATCCATAAACTTTGATAACCTGAATAAATTTTATTACATTCCTTACATTTATATTCCATATAATTATATATAAAATATGTTTTTAAATGCTTATATATTTTTATCTAGTTATATAACTTATA
>Ga0222713_10005888_pt1 | contig 11786 bp, 20 predicted proteins | sample C33_649DmetaG_FD_165061 | JGI IMG/M metagenome (GOLD analysis project Ga0222713, IMG submission 165061) | Estuarine water microbial communities from San Francisco Bay, California, United States - C33_649D | ecosystem: Environmental > Aquatic > Marine > Unclassified | place: USA: California...
TAAACCAGGTTGGCAATGTAGATGGTATTACTTTGGTAGACAAGCTGAAATAGATCATCATTGTTGGCATAGTGCTTATACTTATTGTGATCGATTTACTTTAGCTTATAAGTTTGATAATGGTGCCATTGGTACAGATAAAGATAAGCAAGCACAATTTCTTCGCGATGAATTAGTTAATGAATTAGAATCAACTTCACAATATTCACGTATCGATATCATAGGAGCTAATGGTAACGAAGGTCTACATTACGATTGACATTTGTTAGAAAATCCGTTATAATTATATTTTATTTTAGGAGAAGTTTATGTCCTTTAAAGAAGAAGCAGGTAGTATAATCATTATATGGTTACCTATAATAGCCTTAGCAAGTTTTATTAACTGGATGACTATCAATAGTGTAGTAGATGAAAAGTTTGAAGAGGAAGTTGCAGCGCATCAAGAAGAACTAGTATCAGAAGTAATTGGTTATTCTGATCATGGTGTAGCTATCTATGTAGAGGATCTATACGAACCTGAAATAGAATTTTTAGATGTAAACCCTCAAGATCGTCGATGTTTAGCTTTGAATATATACTATGAAGCTAGAGGTGATAATCTAGCAGGTAAGTATGCTGTAGCAGATGTCGTTATCAATCGATCTGAAGATAGAAGATATCCCGCCGGTATCTGTGATGTGATTTATGAGGCTAAAGTAAGAGCTGATGGTACTCCTAAAAGAGATCAATGTCAATTTAGTTGGTATTGCGATGGTAGATCAGATACACCACAAGATGATGTAGCGTGGACTGAAGCGCAACAAATAGCACAACAGATATTAGATTATCCTTCTAAGTTTAGAGGTATTACAGAAGGCGCTACACATTATCATGCTTTTCAAGTACATCCTGATTGGATTAACGATAGAGGTATGCACCGTATTGGTAGAATAGGTGATCACATTTTCTATAGATGGGCTTGACATTAATTTCAAAATAACTTATAATTAAACATTCAGGTGGAGGATGTATGAAGTATTTTTCAACAAAGACTTACGAGCATAGTGAAGGACTATCAGCTGTATTTAGACAACCTAAAGCAACTCATAGTCATTGTCATTTGTTACATGGTTATAGTTTAAAATTTAAATTTGTATTTGGTTGCGACTCTTTAGATGAAAAGAATTGGGTTGTAGATTTTGGTGGCTTGAAGTTATTGAAACAATGGTTACATGATTGTTTTGATCATACTGTGATTGTAGATATAGCAGATCCTGAATTGCATACTATAAGAGCATTAGAAGCTAAAGGTATAGCTAATGTAGTTACCTTTGATGGCGTAGGATGTGAAAAGTTTGCAGAGCATGCTTTTAACTTTGCAAATAGTCTTATTAAAGAAAAGACTGAAGGACGCTGTTATGTGGTTAGTGTAGAATGTGCAGAGCATGGTGCTAATTCATCTATCTATTCAAACAAATGAGTAAGCCACATCTTTATAGTGAAATCTTCTTCTCTATACAAGGAGAAGGTAAATACACAGGAGTACCTACTACTTGGTTAAGACACTTTCTTTGTAACTTACAATGTAATGGTTTTGGTCAAAAGGATCCTACTAATCCTGATACCTATATTCTTCCTTATGAAGAATTTAATGTAGATAAAATTGAAGTCATAGAAGATTTACCTGTATGGAAATATGGTTGTGACTCTTCTTATTCATGGGCGAAGAAATTTAAAAAATTACAACGAACAGGAACAGGGGCTGAGATAGCTGAACGTATGATCTCCGTGCTAAAGAATGAGCACAATCCTGATGGATTATTTAAACATCCTCTATCAGGACAAGAGAATCATTTATGCTTTACAGGCGGTGAGCCTTTACAAAAGCAATCTCAGAAAGCGCAACTTGAAATATTGGATCACATGCGCAGCATAGGTAATTCTCCATCGTACATTACCTATGAGACAAATGGCACTCAGCCTCTGTTGCCTGAGACTATAGGGTTTTATGATGATTATGATCTAGAAGAATTGTTCTTCTCTGTATCTCCTAAGTTATGGACAGTAGCTGGAGAAGAAAGTAAAAGAGCTATTTGTCCAAGTAATGTAGCTGAATATCAAGAGAGTTGGGGTTGGGCTAATGTAGATGGACAATTAAAATTTGTGATGGGAGATAAACCAGAACAATGGGAAGAGTTAGATAGTGTGATTAAACAATTTAGAGCAGCTGGAGTAACTTGGCCTGTATGGATTATGCCTGTAGGTGCTACTGTAGAAGGTCAACAAGATGTGGGTGGTATCGTAGCTAAAATGGCTTTTGATAGAGGCTTTAATGTAGCCGCAAGAGTACATACTTATCTATTTGGTAATGCTATTGGCACCTAATACTAATAAAAAAATATATACTTGGGAAGAGTATAACGCTGATATTCATTATCTAGCCTCTACTATTGAGAGCACTTATAAACCTTCCTGTATAGTAGGTATTGCAAGAGGTGGTATTATTCCAGCAGTACATCTAAGTCATCTATTAAATTCGCCTTTACATATTAAATATTGGCAAACACGAGATGGTGGTAAAAGAGATTTAACTCCTATACCTGATCGTGCTTTAATTGTAGATGACATTTGTGATAGTGGTTTAACTTTTAAATCTGTAGTGGAAGCTTGTGCACATGGCGAATTTAAAACAGCTGCTATCTTTGAAAGTGCAACAGCTAAATATACAGTAGACTTTTGTATTAATGATAATAATCAAGAATGGGTAGTGTTCCCATGGGAGCAATAATGAGCGATGACACTAAAATAAAAATCTTTCTAGGCTTGACCTTTGCGACAATGTCCTTTATAATAATTAGTATAACATGGAGTTTTGTAGGATGAAATTAGATCGTATAACAGAGATACAAGAAAAATTAAAAGCTAGTAAGAAAAGATTTTTTGCTAGTGATAACATCTCTGAGTTTTTAGAAGATGGAGATAAGCAGGTTATTATTAATAGAGTAACAGATGCTTTTGAAGAAGTATTAGATTGTTTGCTTATTGATAGAAAGAATGATCCTAATAGTCAGGATACAGCTAGACGATTAGCTAAGATGTATGTAAATGAGATTATGTCTGGTAGATATGATCCAATACCTAAAGTAACAGCATTTCCTAATGTAGGAGCTAAAGCTTATCATGGTATGTTAGTAGTACGTTCTGAATTAAGATCAGTATGTTCACATCATCATCAGCCAGTTACAGGTGTAGCTTATATTGGTATTATACCTAATGAAGAAGTGATTGGTTTATCTAAGTATACTAGAATAGCACAATGGTGTGCACGTAGAGGTACATTACAAGAAGAATTATGTATGGACATTGCAGATGAGATTATGAAGGCTACCGGTTCAGAAGATGTAGCAGTACATGTGATGGCTACTCATGGTTGTTGTGAGAATAGAGGTATTATGGCTAAGTCATCATTAACACAAACGACTGTATTGAATGGTAAGTTTTGGAATGATGAACCTCGTAAAGAGTTCTTCGAAAACATTAAAATGAATCAAGACTTTTCTAAAGATCATTAGGGCTTGACATTACATCAAAAATAAGTTATAATAAATTATATTTCGGGAGAAAGTATGATATTATATAATGAACATAATCCGGAGCATGCTAATAAGATATGGCGAGCATATAAGCCTACTCTAGCAGAAAAGCATGGTGAGATGGGTGCACGAGGTGATCTTGGAGAACAACAAGCAGCTCGTTTCTATGACGTCTCAGGTAAATACAAAGCAGTTATTGTAGAACAGAATTGTGATAAGCAATTACTAGGTATTGACTTAACAGTCATTAGTGGTAAAGGTGAAGGCAAGTTCGTACAAGTCAAGAAGGGTGGATCAGCTCTCTATTATGATAAAATAAGTAGTGATTGGTATATTACTATTCGTAAGAATTGGTGGCCTACTATGGCAACTGAGTTTATGTGTATAGGACCTAAAGGTGATATCTTTGCAACTATCAGCACAGAAGATGCTAAAGATATATTAGCATTAGCAGGTAGTCCTGAAGTATTTAAATTTTATAGACGTAGTTGGTATAAAGCACCGTCTATTCAAAGTAATCTAACTTAGTATAAATATAGGTACAATGATGAAGTTTAGTGCACATATTGTAGAAGAAGCTAAAAAAGTTAAGTCTATGAATATTTCTAAAGTAGTAGACAATGACGAATGGCAAGTGATTAGAAAAAGCTTAGTAGGCAATTGGAAGAACAATCATAAACAAAATATTGCAACTCTAAGAGCTTATTATAAAAAGCATAAAGATAGTCCTATTGCTATTCGTCGTATTCTAAATGTATTAGTTGGATCAGTGCATCGAGCAGGTCATACTAAGAATCAGCCTGAGACTGATGCATTAAGAAAAGAAATAAGAATCCGCTGGCGTAATATGAATAATGAACCATATGATGCAGAGGATCTTAAATACAAAACAGGAGAGATATAATGGTTTGGGTACCTTTAAAGAATGGCGATGGCCAAGTAGTCAAAGATATTAAACTTAAATCACCAGAAGGTAAAACTTATACTGTTACTGGTACCTCACGTAAAGGTATTAACAAATATTCTATTAGTATGAAAAGCGCTGATGGGTCTACTCGTTCTGTCATGAATTATCAAATTATGAAAAAGAAAAGTGATCCAAATCATGAACCTTGGTCAGTAGTAGGTGGCTTTCATTCTCCTGAAAAATTAGCTAAGCTATTTAATAAAAAGAAAGTAGACCCTGATGCTAATAAGCCTAGGCCACAAAGAAAGAGCTTCTGGGCTCAAAAGAACTCTCCAGATTCACATAGTGGTAAACAAAAAGCTAAATTAATGGCGACTGAGCCTGAGAAGTATAAGAAGTTTGAAGAAGTCTATCATGCAGCTATGGCAGAAGGTCCTAAAGATGCAGCAGGTAAAGATCTATTTGTAAAGAAGATTGCTAAACAAAAAGGTATCTCTTATAAAGATGCTTCAGCGGTAGCAGCAGTGGCAGGTAGAAAGAGAATGGGCGCAGCTAAGTTTAATGCTAAAGCTGCAGCAGGACGTAAAGCAGCAGCGCGTGCTAAGGCGGCAGGTAAAATATATAAAGGTTAAAGTGAAAATTGCTTTGTTATCGTGCACTGCACGTAAAAGAAATGAATCTTGTACTGCATCTGAGATGTATGAACCTTCTACCTTCTTTAAAGCTCAAAAAGCCTATGCTGAAAAGTATTGTGATACCTATCTGATATTATCAGCAGAACATGGAGTATTAACTCCTAGACAAGTTATACAACCTTATAACAAAACATTAAAGTCTATGCCTAAATCTGAAAGACAAGCTTGGGCTAAGAAAGTCAAATTACAATTAGAACAATATAATAATATCAATACTGATTTTGTAATATTAGCAGGTCAAAGTTATAAAGAATTTATTATTGATTGGTTAAGGGCCAGCTATAAAATCTCAGAACCATTAGTAGGTAAAGGTGGTATAGGTTCGCAGGTATCTTGGCTTCAAAAAGCTTGACATTAATCTTCAAAACCGTTATAATATTTCTTTATGAGAAAGTCTAAACATATATCAAAGTATCATTTGGATTGGCAAATTACAAGAGTCAAAGCTAAAAAATTAAAAACAGTGCAAGAGAAATGTGCACATGTTAGAGCATACTTTGACGCGATGCCTTCTGAACAGAACTGGGAAAGAGTAGTTAATTACTTAGAAGGTTTATCTATGGGTTATCGTAAAAAGAATGCAGAGGCTGTAGCTTATATTGCTAATGAAATAATATCATATGGTGATCGTAAGTCTTATACTTTTGATGCAGATACTATATTCGGTACTTACACTAATAAAGAATTACAAGCTTGTTATAAAGATAACTTTAAACGATATAGTAACTATGCATCGAAAGGTTACTTTCATAAAGAGATTTATGAGTTTGTAAAGTCTTTTGATTGCGCTGATTCAGATGCTATAGAAGCTTATAAACAAACAGCAGAGCAAACACCTAATTCACATACATTCTTTTTTTAATATGGAACTATCAGAACTATTCGCTTTTATCAGTAATCCAATAAGATTAAATGCTTTACAAGTAACAGCACTAGCTGCATTAGCTTATATTGGAGCAATATTATTATTAAAACGTAAACAAGCAGCTTTAAAAATGGTAAGGAGAAAACGTGGCAAAACTAATAAGTCATGAATTACCTTTAAGTTTAATGCAAACTCAGCATGATGAGTTTAATGATTACATGTATTTGTTATTACATAAATGCATGGAAGATAAGGATTATCTAGCAGCTGCTATAGCTTATAAAGGTGTTAAGTATCTAGATAATAGTTGTTTTGAATTAGGTGCTTCTTTAGATAAAAAAGATTTAGAATATTATTTTAACGCGACGCAAGCAGATATAGTTATTGCTCCTGATGTATTAGGTAAAAGACAAGATACTTTAGAAAGAACTTTTGATTTTATCTTTACTACTAGAATACCTTTGAAACATATTATGGTAGTAGCACAAGGAGCTACCATACAAGAAATCATAGATTGTTATAATGTATTCAAACAAATTAAGCATATAGGTATGATAGGTATACCTTTCGTATATAGTTGGATACCTAAAGATCCTACGTTACAAGCACAAGGCAGAATAGATTTATTAGATAAGATGGTCAAAGAAGAAGTTATTGATACTACTAAGAAGCATCATCTATTAGGAACTTGGCAGGCTAAAGAGTTTGCTTGGTATAGAAATTATAATTGGATACATAGCTTGGATACTTCTAATCCTGTGATGGCTGCGTGTGATGGTATTGCTTATACTGATTTGGGTATTGATGTCAAACCACGATCTACTTTTGATTCTGTCTATCATAAAACAAAGCTTGACATTAATATGCAATTACTATATAATAATGTTAAGAAATTTAAGGAAATCGTACATGGTAAGTAATATTGAAAAGATAGATCCTGCACATTATAAAGCCGGCGAAACTAATATACAAGCAATTGATATTATAGAATTGTTTGAATTAAATTTTGCTAAGGGGTCTGTGATTAAGTATACTTTACGTTCTGGTAGAAAAGCAGAACAAGGTTATGATCAACTATCAAAAGAAATAGAAGATCTAGAAAAAGCTAGATGGTTTTTAGATAGAGAAATTGAAAGATTGAGAAAGAAACAATCATGAGAATGTGGGACGTCAATCCAGCTATCATGTGTAGGCAACATCTATTAGGTGAACATAGTGAGCTACATATGTTTATTGGTACCTTTAGAAAGCGTATTAGCTTTAAAGGTTATTTAGCTAATGGATTGATAGATACTAATAAAGTAAAACAAAGACATGAACAATTAGTAACTGAAATGACTAAACGAGGTTATAATCATAGAAGTCCTATAGATGAACAACTATGTGCTGATATGGCTACACAATTTAAGAATACCGAGTATGACTTTTCTGTAGAAGCTAATTTAAAAGAATTATTAAGACGATGTGATAGATGCCGTCAGAATTATGAACATAGTGGTTTAAGAGCTAATCACTTTAATCCTAATACTGCTCATATTCACGGAGAAACAATATGAAAAATATAGTGGTATCACTATCAGGTGGGATGGACTCATCTACTCTGTTACTTAGAGCTATCAAAGAAGTTGGCGCTAAGAATGTTACAGCTCTGTCTATTAACTATGGACAAAAGCATGTATGTGAGTTAGAGAAAGCACAATCCTTAGTAAATTACCTAAAAGAGAAAGGACATGTGATTAAATATCAAGTCGTGACTCTAGATGGTATAACAGCTCTATTAGAATCAGCTTTAGTATCTGGAGGTAATGAAGTACCAGAAGGACATTATGCAGAAGATAATATGAAGCAAACAGTAGTACCTAATCGAAATAAAATCTTTGCTTCATTAGTACAAGCTGTAGCTTTATCGGTAGTAAAAAGAACAGATGAAGAAACAGCTATTGCGTTAGGTATTCATGCAGGTGACCATGCTATCTATCCTGACTGTCGTCAAGAGTTTAGAGATGCAGATGATGCAGCTTTTAGAATTGGTAATTGGGATGCAGATAAAGTAACTTACTTTACTCCTTATCTCTTTACTGATAAGTTTGGTATTCTACAAGATGGTCAAGTGTTAGTAGAAGAATTAGGATTAGACTTTGATGAAGTATATGCTAGAACGAATACTTCTTATAAGCCTATCTTCTTAAACGGTACTTGGTTTGCTGATTATAAGAGTTCATCTTCAGTAGAAAGAATAGAAGCTTTTCTAAAGCTAGAAAGAGATGATCCCGCTGCCTATGCAGATGAAACAGGGCCAGTACCTTTTAGCGTTGCTGTGGAGCATGTGAGAAAAGTATTAGAAGAACATACAGGAGTATAATATGTTTAAACATTTGGCCAGTCCGTGGTCTAAAAGTGAATTATCAATATTTGATAAGGCACAAGTACAACCCAATGCTTTAGATCTAAAATTAGATAAAGTATTAAAAATTGATATCGAGCAAGAATTTATTCTATCTGAAGATATTAAAAAGCATAGAGGTTCTATAGAGATGCAACCAGATAAAGAAGGTTTCTTTTATTTCTCTAGAGGATCTTATGAGATTGTTATGGAAGGTATTGTTACTATTGGTAGCGATGAAATAGGTTGGGTTATACCTAGATCTACTTTGAATCGTAATGGATTGTTTATTACATCTGGTTTATATGATTCAGGTTACTCAGGAGTTATGGCAGGAGTATTACATGTCATAGCACCTGCTAAGATCGCTAAAGGTACACGGATTGGTCAAATGCTCATAGCTGATGCAGAACAACTAGGTGAAGGTTATGCAGGTAGTTATGGTGCAGGTACTGAACACGATAAGAAGTACGGAGTATAAATATGAAAGGAACAGATATGCCAGCGCATTTTCTATTGAGCCTTTGTAAAAGCTTTTTTAGATTAACAGGTAGCTTTGCAGTATTCATAATGGCAATACAGGCAGAGCCTTCACATCTTATTAACGCTTTAATGGTTCTTGGATTAACATTTTTTATCGCAGAGCTTATTGGTATTGCGGAAGAGATATTTTAATGAAAGTATTTTTAAATGATCGTGAATCTTTTGATTCATTACTAAGAAGATTTAAACGAAAAGCAGAACGAGCAGGCATCGTTACTGACTATCGTAAAAAAGATTTTTATGAAAAACCTACTGCTGTCAAGCGCAGAAAAAAAGATGCCACTTTAAGAAAAGTTAAATTAAAGAATCAAAGAGATCTAGAAATGGGATTAGGTGGTACACGAAGAGGAGCAGCACACAGTGGGAAGAAAAAAAGACAAAAAGTTTGAGAATATAACTATTTTATTAGCTATTGCTTTGCTTAGTTATTTAACAACATTAGCTTTTTATGTTATCAATCCAGAAGTAGCCGCAAGACTTATTATGCCACTCTAATGGCTAATCCTGACTTCTACGATATATTACAAAACGAATATCTATTAAAACATAGATGGAATGAACGTAATCCCGCTGTCTGTCGATACATACCTGCAGGTTCTTCTATATTAGATTTAGGTTGTGGTGATAAAGACATTCTTAATTTTATTGAGTGTGATGATTATTGGGGTGTAGATCTATGCCCATTAGCAGATCAAGTCCATGACTTTGATCATGAACTATTAGAATTTGGACGTACTTGGGATGTTGGATTGTTGTTAGGAGTAATTACCTATCCTAAAGATGTTGATAAGTTTTTAAATCATTATAAGAAATTTGCTAAACGATGGATTATAGTGATTAATCCTAAAGAGTATTATCTTAAATCAGAATGGAATAATTACTTTAATAATGAAAGTTTAGTTAAGCTATTGCAATCACATTTTGGTTATGTATCATTACCTATGAATATAGCTACTACTATACCAACTTTATATACTGGCGACTATAAAAACTTTACTATGTGTATCTGTTCAAATAGTCCTATACAAATATAAATAATGTATGCAACAAACAATTGATCCACAGTCGGTTAGGTATGAGAACATTGATTTCCAAACCTACTCTTACACGAATGTCTAAATGGGCTTTTAAAGCTTATATAGCTTGGAGTATTGTTGCTGATATCACTTTATTTGGTGGTATCATTTATCTATTCTTTCTACACTAACAGCCGTTTCTAATAACGTTTAGATTATTAAGTAATATAATACTATACGTACCATTAACATAATCATAATCTGCTTCAGTTAGATATCTATCAAGATAAAAGACCACTATAGACTTTTTAAATACTAATTCTGCAGTAGATGGTCTTTCTGAATAGAGAGGGTTCATTTCTACTACGCATTCAAGATTCCGAATAGCGTAATCAGTAGTATAGAAATCTAAAAACATAAGACCGTAGAACAGTATTTGTTTAGTGATTAAAGGTTTACTGAAGGGTATAGATGGAAACTGGCTCGGACTTTCCTTTAACCTGGATTGAATCAACATATTGGAACGTTGTTCCTGGTAAGCATTCAGCAGTAAAGGATGATAACAACACTTCGTGATCATAGTTTCTGGTTTGTCCTTCCAATCTCGAAGCAAGATTGACTGCGTCGCCGATAACTGAGTAATCGAATCTAGAGGTTGATCCCATGTTACCGACGATACAGGTCCCGGTATTAATGCCAATACCAAAACCGATATTAGGTAAATGTTTTTCTGCCAACTCATCTTTTATTTTCTTACCTTCTTCTATAATCTCAGCTGCAGCTTTAACTGCTAACTCTGCATGATTAGGACAATCTATTGGAGCGTTCCAAAAAGCCATAATACAGTCTCCCATATATTTATCTATACATCCACCATGCTTTAATATGATATCAGTCATACGAGTTAGAAACATATTAATCAGTTCTACTAGTCCTTCTGGATCATCATTGTTTTTATAATGCTCTGATATAGGAGTAAAACCTACTATGTCCATAAACATAAAAGTCATTTCTTTTCTTTCACCACCTAGCTTTAATAGATTAGGATTCTTTTGTAATAAAGCTACTTGTCTTGGATCTAAATAAGTTTCAAATTGTTTCTTGATTTGTTGTCTTAGCTTAAATTGAATATAGAAATTATTAAATGAACCATGAGCAAATACTAATATAAACGTAGATAATGCCCAAGAGAAGTCCATAAGATATCTAAAGTTATCGAATAGATATAGTGGAATATACCCCGCTATAACCGCTATTATAAGGCTTATAAGGCCAGATATTAATACAGGTGTATAATATACACTCACTATAATCAATAAACCGCCTAATAATATGGCCATTAATTCTGCTAAAGGAACCCATATGGGTCTCGATATAAGATCATCACCTGACATTAAATTAGCAATGAGAGCAGCCTGTAATGTATGAGGATATTGATTACCTTGTGGAGTAGCTACTAAAGGTACGATACCTTCTGCTGTGACTCCTACGATCACCGTAGCTCCATTAAGGTCTGGTAACTCTGAACCATATTCATAAGCTGTAAAAGTATTATTATAGTTTAACCATACGTTGCTAGCAACATCTGTTACGAAAGGTTCAAAAGGCGGTATACGAATATTTTCTATACCTGTAGGTTCTACACGAACCGTATAAGATTTTAATCCAGCATTAGCACGAATCATTTCTAATGCAAAGGATGGATACAATTGATTATTAACCTGTATGAGTAAAGGTATTCTACGAGTTACATTATCTCTTTCTACTGTAGCATTGATATGACCAGCACCCCATGCTACTGTTTC
>Ga0222713_10005889_pt1 | contig 11786 bp, 26 predicted proteins | sample C33_649DmetaG_FD_165061 | JGI IMG/M metagenome (GOLD analysis project Ga0222713, IMG submission 165061) | Estuarine water microbial communities from San Francisco Bay, California, United States - C33_649D | ecosystem: Environmental > Aquatic > Marine > Unclassified | place: USA: California...
GACATCGACATCGTGTATCATGAACCAGGAATGTGTTTCGCTGGTCGCTATACAGTAGAAACTGACGATACGTGCTATGAATACAACTTCGAGAATGAAAACTGGCGCGATGATATCGACGATCCGAACGTTCTTGAGTTGCTTGAAGGCGAGTATGAAAACTGGAAAGATTGGCAGGAACAAGAGGAAGTCGAGTGATGAGTTACAGAACTATCTCAGTCGATGTGGATGTTGATGTGGATGTCGCCGATTTTAATGACGACGACCTCATCGAAGAACTTGAGGTTCGCGGCTACATAGTGATAGGAAAGACTGATGATCCCTTGTTCAAGATCAGACAGTCTTTCATCCTCGATAGCCCCGAAGAGTTTCGCAAGTTCGTTGCGAATTATCTTGCGATCAAAGGAATGCCTGTATGACAGAACGCGATCTAATCAAGACGAGGTTTCTCGACTTCATCTTTCAGAACGTAGATTCACTCAGAATCAATAATCCAGAAATGACTGAAGTTGAAGCCGCTCGTCTTGTTATGGGCGTCGCGTTTGATACTCTGACGAAAACTTGGGGTGACGCATACGGTTCTCGTTACATGGCTGAATATTTCTATCGTATGGCAGACGGTTTCGTCGATCTATCAAATAAGGAAGAAGCAAAGTGAAACTCATTGGTTTATGTGGACTGATCGGTTCTGGTAAGAACACGGTCGCTGAACACCTTATGGATGAACATAACTTCATCAGCGTATCATTCGCCGAAACTCTCAAAGATGCTGCTGCATGTATCTTTGGTTGGGATCGTGATATGCTCGAAGGTGATACGAAGGAATCTCGTGAAGCCCGTGAAATGAAAGATGAATGGTGGAGTCAGCGTCTCGGTTTTGATGTATCTCCCCGATACATGCTTCAATTCATGGGAACCGAAGTGATGCGCCATAATCTCCATTCTGATATCTGGGCTCTCGCCACCGAAAAGCGCATCATCGAAACGAGTCGCGATTATCCGTGGGCTAACTTCGTCATCAGCGATGTTCGGTTTCCTAACGAAATCAAAATGATTCGTAGGCTTGGTGGTCAGATTTGGCATGTTCGTCGTGGCGAGTTACCTGACTGGTTTGGCAAGAATCCCGACCATATCCATGAGTCGGAAACGGCGTGGAACAACGAAACGTTTGATTTCACCCTGTATAACGATCACACAATCGAGCTTCTAAAAACAGACGTTGACAGCATGGTCTAAATGTGATATGATATATCATCTAATGGAGTTTGGCTATGAATGTAGGCGAGAACGTTACGATCCGTGTGCGCGATCCGCGCAATCCAGCTGTGTTTGCTGCTGGCGTAGTCCACGAGTTCACTGAATACTCTGGCAAGATTCTACCTAATCCTAAGTGGGTCAGCTCCGACTCCATCTGCATTTCAACAGGCGACACTCATTTCCCGTTCCGTATCATTGATCGTGAGCGTATCATGGAACTGGGTGCGTCTGCTGTTTCTGTTTCCGCTCCTCGTAGCGAAACATTCATCGTGCAGGGTTCTAAGCCTGGATCAACTTATACGGTTACTCGCGATGGTTCGCACTGGAGCTGCACTTGTGTTGGCTTCGGCTTCCGTAAAGACTGCAAGCATGTGAGAGAATGTAAATGACCGACTTAGAAGCAGACGCTAAAGCGTATCACGCAGATTATATCCAAGAGTTAGAAGCCGCGCTGCGTAAATGCTACGATGCGTTAGAAGTGGCGTTTGATTATGACGCTGACGTTTTCGGTATCCATCACAACGATGCCGTCGATGCAAGCATGGAAGCTGAAAGACTGTTGGGGATAAAGTGATGCGTATCAACAATCGCTGGACAATCGAATATATTGGTTGGAAAGGCTCGCTGTTCATTTGGAATGACTTTCGTCTGAACGGCGCTGGATCTATGTATGGTTATTTTCCATATAACTGTTGGAGATTTGGCCCTGTTATCGTGAAGAGGTATGTGTGATGAACAAGCAAATCCAAGAACTTGCAATCAAATCAGGCTTCAAGAAATACGATAAGGATGATGGACTATATTCTCCGTATATCGAGGGATATGAACTCAATGGCGAGCTTGAGGAGTTTGCACAGTTGATCGTTGAAGAATGCCTAAGTTGCTGCGAAGACGAAAGAGATATTTCTGTTATCAAAGAACACTTTGGAGTTGAGTAATGTTTCATATAAGAGAAGAAGGTGAAATTGTCAGGGCGGGATTCAATTTTTATCCAAAAGGCAGTATTCATATAGGACTTGTGTTTAGATCAAAAGATTTTGTTATTTGTGCCAGATATAATCGGCATATTGGCAAAATAAAGATCAATCGTTGGAGTTGAGTGATGAACGATCAACTCTACAAAGACACAGACATTCGTGTGATTGATCAGCGTATCGGCATGGGTGTTGGTGGGTTGAATACTGTCATTCGTCTTTATCATAAACCAACTGGTATTCTGATTGAAATGCCAAGATTACATCGTAGTCAATATTACGATAAGAAGTTGGCGTTCGAGATGTTAGAATATGCGCTCGCCTCTGATTTCCAAATTGGGAGTGATGAGTGATGGATACTGTTCGTATTGAGTATATGCTCGTGAATGATCAAGGCATGGTGTTGACTGGTTGGGCTACCGCAGAAGGTGGTCTTTTTAACGATCCTCAGACTTATGTCTATCGCGCAAATCAAGTTCGAGATCGTTACACGCAAGGATTGTCTAAGGCTCGCGTGCGTGTAGTCAGCGAACAGTCTAATCGAATCGTGGATATCATACAATGACTGATGAGAATAGAAAGTTCTGGGATTCTGTAGAGAACATTCAGAAAGCATTCAAAGATATCGACGCTGAGTATGCTAAGATGGCTGACGAGTGCTCACCATTGATGAAGCTCGCAGTAACTAAATGGGCTATGAAGCACATCGTTGCGCACGCAAGCGAAGGTGGAAGCTATCGCTATCTGATCTATGATCGTATGGGCTTTGGTCCAGAAGCGTATGCTCCGCTCTGCTCTGATGGTATGACTATCAGCAACGAGTTTGATCTGGATGTCGTTCCAGACGCTCGTAAGGCACTTGCTGAAAACGATCATGACAAGCTGAAGAAGATTCTGACTTGTTGCGATGAGCCTGGCTGCTATGAAGAGATCAGCGCTGGTTTTCCAGCAGAAGGTGGATATCGTCAGACTTGCGGTGAACACTATCGAATGTATTCCCTCAAATATCAGGAGCTGAAAAATGGGAATGAATCTGAATCTTGAAATTGATTACGAGATGGCTGACAAGATCACTGTAGCCAATCTCAAGGACTGCTACGAACGGATCGGAAACGAACTCCGTGATTTGGCTGCTATCGAAAAGCTCCAACCGCATCACGAAGAAGATATGGAAGACGCGATTACCAATCGTGTTGCCATCAGGAAAGTTCTTCAATACTTTATGACAGCAACAGAAGCCAAGGAGTATTTCGATGAACAGCATGCTTGAACTTCTCGTAGAAGATGATATGATCCTAAACGGATACAATCCTGATATTTGGGCTGATGTTGTAGAGTATTGGAATGAACGCTTGGCGTCTATGGGCTAAGGCTCTTGGTGAAAAAGCAGGTAAGACTGACAAAGAGGCGGATAGGATAGCACTTATCCGCACTCTTATTGTTTTATGCTATATCATCACAAACATCGTGATCATTATGGGAGTGTGGCGACATTGGTAAGCAAGCGAACAGAATTCATCATTGAGTGGGGATCGACAGCGATTCTTATCGTTGGCGTAGCATTGACTGCATGGAATATCTATCCGCTCAACGTATGGTTCTCGCTTGCTGGTAACTTTGGCTGGTTCGTGATTGGAGTTATTTGGCGTAAATATTCGCTATTGACAATTCAGATCATAGTGAGTATAATATACTTTGCTGGATTGTTTCAACACTATGGGGTATGGCCTTGAAGATTGGCATCATGTCTGACTTACACACGAACGGTTCTTGGGACTTTGAGCCTGAGGACGATGTGTTCTATATCTGTGCTGGCGACATTAGCGAAAGTCAAATCGTGCGTAGTCAATTCAATTTGGCTCATCTAGACCATATGTTTGCCATCAACGGCAATCACGACTATTATAGCGGTCATTTCACAGACGCGATCTATCACACGTTGAGCCGTAAGGTCGGTGATATCACCGTTGCTGGCGCTACACTATGGACTGATCTATCAAAACAGTTGGATTGGGTTTTCTATGTCAACGGTTTGATTGATTATCGTTACATCAATGATCTGACGCAGCAACGAATGATCGAAACGCACAAAGCTCATAAAGAGTTTCTGCTGACAAGCGAAGCTGATATTATCGTATCACATCATGCTCCGACTCGTCGTTCGATCCATCCGCGTTATGAAACGAGTCCGTATAATACATCGTTCGCTAACGATCTCGAAGAAGAAATCCTTGCGATGTATAAACCGCCAAAGCTGTGGATTCATGGACACACTCATGACAGTTTTGATTACATGATTGGCGAAACTCGCGTGATCTGTCATCCTCGTGGATACAAAGGCGAACGTGACCACTACTGGAACTACAAGCCATTGATTGTGGAAATCTAGTATGGAATATAAAATCGAACCATCACCAAAGCCTGTTGGTTATTGGATCATGCCAGGAAGTGTGAGTGCAGTTACAACAATCAAGTTTACTGCATTCATACGCCCACGTTGGTTGACTCGTAAGATGATGTATTATGTTTTCGAATGGAAATGGGAAGACGCGAAATGAATCGGTTTATTCTTGATAAAGATCCAATCACAGCTGCGCAGCAACACTGCGACAAGCATGTGGTCAAGATGATCCTCGAAGAGTGTCAGATGCTTTCTTCTGCGCATCGTATCCTTGACGGTGTTGAGTATGAAGGTCAGTCGAAGTCTGGTCGTAAAGCTAAACGCTGGAAGCTCGACGACGAGCGCGACGACAAGATCTATCAGGTCACACATCTGAATCATCCATGCACACAATGGTCGATGCAGACGAACAACAACTACAACTGGTCTGTTTGTTTGCTCGGCGCTCTGCTCAAAGAGTATGAATATCGCTACGGCAAGAAGCACAAGTGCGGTGAGCTGTTTGATGTTCTCTCCAAACCTCCACGAAGTATTCCTGTCGGTCCACTGACGCAGTTTCCGCAGGCTATGCCAGACGATTGCAAGAGCGAAGATCCAGTAACAGGTTATCGCAACTACTATATAAATCATAAGGCGCGGTTCGCGAAATGGACGAATCGGTCTACACCAGAGTGGTTTCAATGTTCATCAAGCTAACTAATGCCGCCCGTCAAGGCGACTCAATCTACGTCAATCTAGATCATGTCAGTTGTATCTTCCAAGAAGCTAAAGCTGATGGCGGAAGTTTATCAACGTATGTTCACTCCCGTCAAGGTCAAACGATCACTTGGGAAGTCGAAGAATCTCCTTCAGAAATCATGAAAATCATTGAGGAAGCTAATGCAAAGCGTCAAGGTTGTAGCTGTAAGTGAACCAAAGATTCTAATCGAACGCGAAGCAATGAGCGTCGATGAGTTCATTGCTTATGTTGCTCGTGTAAGTAATCCCAGCAATCAGATGAATACGCAGACAGCTCCCAAGCTGTTGAAGTATCTTGCGAAGCATAAGCATTGGTCGCCGTTCGAAATGGTTTCTATCTGCATGGAAATCGACACGACCCGTGATATCGCTCGTCAGATTTTGCGTCATCGCTCGTTCTCGTTCCAAGAGTTCTCACAGCGTTATGCTGATCCCACCAAGGATCTGGGTTTTGTTACACGCGAAGCTCGTTTGCAGGACATGAAGAATCGTCAGAATAGCATTGAGACTGATGATGAGAAACTAGCCAGAGATTGGAATCAGATTCAAAGTAATATGCAAGATATGGCTAAAGGCGCATATAAGTGGGCAATTGAAAACGGTGTGGCTAAAGAACAGGCTCGCGCGGTATTACCAGAGGGTCTTATTCAGTCTCGTATGTATATGAACGGAACGCTGCGTAGCTGGATCCACTATTGCGAGCTGCGTATGGGCGTCGAAACACAGAAAGAACATCGTGAAATCGCCCTCATGGCGTGGAACGAAATCACGAAGGTTTTCCCGTCTTTGAGTGACGTTTTGTCCGATACTAAATAATGGGGTAAGATGCCAACATACACTATTGAAAACACAAAGACTGGCGAAGTAACGACCGAGATTATGTCTTGGGACGCGCTGGAACAACACCTCTCCGAAAACCCTCATCTAAAGCACATCATTGGCGCTCCACAAATCGTCAGCGGCGTATCATCTGGTCGTAACAAGCCAGACTCGGGATTCCGCGATATTCTAAAGACCATCAAGAAGCGCCATCCACGCTCAACCGTCAACACATACTAAGGAGGACCGCACGACACAGAACTCGTTCTCGTTCGTTATGATTCCCTATAAACAATAACATCGGAGCAGCCATGCAGACTGCAATCATAGACGAAGCATTTCTTGAAGCCGAAGCATCGAAGTATTTGACGAGAAAAGAACGAAAACAAAAGAAGAGAGCGAAGGGAACTGGTTATCGACAACCAGTGATTCCGAGCTTGTGTCGTGTATCCCCGAAGACAGCCGCACAGCGACTAGTCGTCGAAGCATTCAACTCAGATAAGAATATCATTCTACATGGATGCGCAGGAACTGGTAAGACGTTCCTTGCGCTCTATCTTGCGCTCAATGCTATGCTCGAAGGTGATGCGCCACGCCCAGTGGTTATCCTTCGTAGCGTTGTGCCGACTCGTGATATTGGATTCCTTCCAGGCTCATCCAAAGACAAAGCTGCGGTCTACGAAGCGCCATATCAAGGTATCGTTTCGGAAGTCTGTGATAAGTCTTACGACTGGATGAAGATGAATGGTTATATTCAGTTTGATATAACATCGTTCCTTCGCGGCTTGACATTCCGTGACAATATCATTATCATTGATGAGTGTCAGAATTTATCGGATCATGAGATCCATACGGTCATGACTCGCGTGGGCGAGGGTTGTAGAGTTATCTTCTGCGGTGACTTCACTCAGAAGGACTATACTCGTGAAGGTTCTGGTATGAACAATCTTCTCAAGATTGCAGAGAAAATGAAATCTTTCGAGATCGTGAAGTTTACTAAGGAAGACGTCGTTCGCTCTGGTTTTGTTCGTGACTATATACTAACACGAACAGAACTTGAAGAACGTGGAATGATAACTTGAAATTTAGCCATAGCCCATACATAGATTTACCTCGCGCAAAACAAATCAACACACCATCGGGCAGACGTTATCAGACGCCCGATGGTAACGTGTATCCTTCCATCACTACGGTTCTCGGTGATCAGCCTGAGAAGAAAAAAGCTATTGCAGAGTGGCGTGCTCGCGTAGGCGAAGCAGAAGCTAACAAGATAGCAACTCAGTCTGCTCGTCGCGGAACTGTCCTGCACAATCTACTAGAATCATATATTCAAGGCGACAACAATTATCTAAAAGATGTTATGCCATCGACGATCGATCGCTTTCGTCTGGTGCAAAAATGTCTAGATGAAAATCTACAGATGGTCTATGCTTCCGAGACGCCAATGTATTCGGACATTCTGCGTATCGCTGGGACTGCGGACTTGATCTGTGAGTGGAACGGTGAAGTAACAGTTGTTGACTTCAAGACCGCTCGCAAGATGAAAACGCCAGACATGATCACCGACTACTTCTTACAGGCTACTGCATATTCGATCATGTTTGAAGAGCATACTGGCATCGAGTGTCATCACTTTGCCATTCTCATGGTTTCTGACGAAGGCGAGTTCCAAGTATTCTCAGGCAAGCGCAACGACTACGTCCGTCAGCTGATTCGTGTAAGAGATCAGTATGAGTGGAGGAAAAGTCTTGACAATCAAAGCAAAGCCAGCTAATATAAATACATTGCTGAGGTCGTTGAGGCGTATGGAATAGACGATTCGGACGCGGGGGCAGTTCCCGCCACCTCCACCATAAAGATACCAATGAAGATCATTGATAGTTATTCTGGCAAAGCTAAGTTCATAAAAGGCAACGGTCGTAAAGGAACCAAGCGCCTTGATGATTATCAAAAAATGTTGCTAGAAGCGGAATCAACAAATGGGTTCGAGCATGAACCTAAACAAAAACCTCTAACCGCTAAACAGCGAAAAGAGCGTGGTTGGATCAAACCATAGATATCTTTATGATGGGGGTGATTCAGGTTCGACGGGTTGTAGTAAAGATGCGAAGAGACCAAAAGCGCGTTTTAGATGCAAACGATAATGCACCTATCTCTTATGCACTAGCTGCCTAAGAATGAGCTCGGGGGGAGCTTGGAAACAGAATCCCCCCACTTCCCATACATTTGAGGTGAATCATGTCAGATAATGAAAAGCGCATTCGATTTGAAGTTCTGCAAACTGCTATCGGTATTGTAGACCAAGACCTTTACTGGCGCAAAGAAAACGGCGAGAAGGTCACTGCTCCCCCAACAGAAGCATACATCAAGAAAGCTGAAGAGCTGATGAAGTTCGTCGATGATATCCGCGATCCTATGGTCAAGAACGTAACTCAACTTCTCACCGAACACAACGGCAAGTAATCATTCGGGGTTAGTTCAACTGGTAGAACGCCGGATTTTGATTCCGTAGGTTGGTGGTTCGAACCCATCACCCCGAACCACTCTTGGAGTTTATTATGAGCGAGCGCAAAAATCAACTTACGATTAGTCCTACTGAACTGGCTACTCTGACTGAGTGGATCAAAGATATGGATCCTCAGCCACACAAGATTAATCTTATCGGTGCTAGCACTGGTATTGGTTTTTATCTTCGCGCAGAAATTGAAACTGCTGAAGGCGAGGGTATTTGGAAAGACCTCACAGACTATGACAACTGGTGATTCATGAAAGTTCACATTGGTCCTTATCGAAACTACTTCGGTCCTCATCAAATCGCAAACAAGATCTTCTTCTGGGTAGACCGCACAGGTTTCTACGCAGATGAACCTCCGATCTATAGTCGTTGGGATTATCGTGCTGAAGAAAAGTTCAGCGACTGGCTTGGTGAACAGAAGTGGCTAGTCAGTATCTGCAACTGGTTCGAATCTAAAAAAGAGCGCAAGATCAAGATTCAGCTCGATCCCTATGATACTTGGTCGTTGGATCATACGCTCGCGCTCATCATTCATCCTATGCTCGTTCAGCTCAAAGCCACCAATCATGGTTTCTTTATATCTGATCCCGAAGACGCTCCAACAATCGGTAAGGGCGACGAAACCGATTATGGTCACAGCGATTCTCTAGCAGAACAGCGTTACAACTGGATCATGGATGAACTGATCTGGACGTTCGAGCGTCTAGCTAAAGACGATGACTACGAACTCTACTACACTGAGGAACATGGTTGGGATCGTGAAGGCAAACACGCAAGCAACAAACGTATCGAGAATGGACTCCGTTTGTTTGGTAAGTATTATCGTGGACTGTGGGACTAATCATGTCGAATCTTGATTTGAATCAATTAGAAATTCAGTGGATGTGTGACATCCTCTATCGTATGCAGGTCGTTATAAATTCTCCAAGCTACTCTGAGAATGAAAAGATTGAAGCTATTAGATGGCTTATCAAGCAAGCACTGAAAGTTGATAAAGAATGAGCTTCTATGAAAACTGTGGGAATGATAAACCCCTAAGCATTATCGCTGGACCATGTGTGTTTGAATCTAAGGATCACGCAGTCGAAATGGCTACTGCGTTGCGTGATTTGTGTGCTACAGTCGGACAAAAGTTCGACAGAGAAATCAACTTCATTTATAAGACCTCTTTCGATAAAGCGAATCGAAGCTCTGCGGATAGTTACAGAAGTGCAGGATTCGATGAAGCGTTTTACGGAATGGAGGCCGTCCGTGCTCGAGGAATCGAGGTTCTCACGGACGTTCACGATCCGTGGCAATGTGAACAAGTGCAAGCTGATATCATTCAGATTCCTGCGTTCCTTTGCCGCCAGACTGACCTGATCCGCGCTGCAGCAGAAAGTGGTAAGCCTGTAAACGTGAAGAAGGGTCAGTTCCTATCACCGTGGGAAATGGCAAATGTAGCAGCGAAACTGCGTAAGTTTGGTTGTGAAAAGTATATGCTGACAGAACGCGGAACGACATTTGGCTACAACAATCTTGTCGTCGATATGCGTTCGCTGGAAGTGATGAAGCAATACACCAAGGCAGTTGTTATGGATTGCACACATGCAGTTCAACTTCCTGGCGCACATGGTGATAGCTCTGGCGGTCAGCGCCAGTATGTTCCTACGATGGCTCGTGCTGCTGTTGCTGTTGGAGTAGCTGCTCTGTTCATGGAAGTTCATGAAAATCCTGAAAGCGCGCCTAGCGATGGTGCGAACATGATTAGTCTTGACAACTTCGAGAAACTATTATATAATGTAATAGAATTGGATTATATCTCGAAGCGGAGCATCAGGCGTGGGTAATATCACAGGCAAAGTATGGGGTGACACGAGCGTTCTTATTCAAACGCCGCTCGTTGAACTTCACAAGATCAATATCAAAGCTGGCTACAAATGCTCGGAGCATAAGCATGAACACAAGTGGAACGGATTCTACGTCATCTCAGGAACCTTGGAAATCCATGTTCGAAAGAATAACTATGAGCTCACCGATGTTACTGTTCTCAGAGCAGGTGACTTTACCACTGTGCGTCCTGGCGAGTATCATTGGTTCAGCTCTATCACCGATTGTGTCGCGCTAGAACTTTACTATCCAGAAACTCTCAGCGAAGACATTGTTCGCAAGAGCGTTGGTGGACGTGATATCTCAGCGCCGTATGAAGCTGAAAGGAAATCGCCGTGCGTGAACGTATGTCGCATTGGTGATAGTGGTGTCTGCGAAGGTTGTGGACGCACTCTTGCTCAAATCGAAGAAGCTGGTCGTCGTGATATTCCATACGAAGGATACGATAAATGAGTGAAACAGCAGCCGTAGCAAGCATCATGAGTTCTAATACGTTCGTCTCTATGGTTGAGGAACGTATCAGCGACAAAGGTATGAGCTATCTTGAAGCCATCACCGATGTCTGCGAAAAGACAGGACTGGAGTTTGAGAACGTATCAAAGCTCATGACTCCTTCTATGCGTAAGCTGCTTCAGTCTGAAGCTATGTCACTCAATCTCATCAAGCGCACTGGATCAAGGCTGCCAATCTAATGTCCATATATTCAAACACCACACCGAAGTCGTGGTCGGAGTTCGCATCGTGGATGCGTAATCTAAAACTGGATGGCATTCTCATTGAACACGATTATCATAATGATGATATCGTCATCAGAAATAGCAATACGATGACGATTCAGAGAGCTTCCAGATTTATGTTCGAGACTATGGATCCTGAACGTCGACAAGAAACTCTATTACAGATGGTTGCTAACACTATGAGTAATCAACAAGTCACTAGCGCAGTCTACACTCCAGGCACAGTTACAGTAAACAGTGGTGGTTCTGGCGGCGCTATCGGTTTCGGAAATTATGTTCGCGGAGCAATCGGTGCTCCTGCGTATGTCGATGAGTTCTATGCGCAGCAGGAAGAACAGCTTCAGAAGGATCTGCTGAAAACAAAGCTGTTTACTCCAGAAGAGCGCAATGAGCTTATCCGAGTGAAAACTATGATCAAAGGTATGTTCCAAAGCAATCGTCTTGCTGAGGAAAAAACTATTCCGTTCAATCTGGAC
>Ga0222713_10005892_pt1 | contig 11785 bp, 15 predicted proteins | sample C33_649DmetaG_FD_165061 | JGI IMG/M metagenome (GOLD analysis project Ga0222713, IMG submission 165061) | Estuarine water microbial communities from San Francisco Bay, California, United States - C33_649D | ecosystem: Environmental > Aquatic > Marine > Unclassified | place: USA: California...
TGGGCTGAAAACCTCAAGCGCCAGAAGATCATGCAGAACATCCTTACCGCGGCAGGTTACACCGACAAAGCCATGGCTGATCGTTTCTTTGAGGGCAAAGAGACAGAGGCCGACATCGCTGTAGTGGGCGAGGTTTTGGCTGCGCAACTCAAGCAAGCCAACGAGTTCAAGCGGCTGCAAGGGCCGTATTTCAACTTGGCTCGTCGCGGCAACTGGGTGGTTCAGGGTTATCTGCGTATTACCCCGCCGGGTAATGTAAAAGCACTACCGTCTGAGATTGCGGGCTTTCCACCAAACGTGTTTGAGTTTGCAACGCGCAAGGAAGCCATTGCTTACGCCCAGTCTGGCGACTTGCAGGGTATCAAGGCGGATATCAAGACCGGTTGGCGCGACAAAAAGACCGACAAGACCTACTTCGAGGACGAAGACGGCCAAGTTAAAGTCTCGAAGAAAGATGCTGACGCCGAGCAGTTCTTTCATGTTGTTGTCCAAAACAAACACGTGGAGTTTGTCGAGACAAAAGCTCAGGCACGCGCTCTGCGTAAAGAGCTTGAAACCTCCGGCATGAAAATGGTGGACGTTGAGGAGAAGGTATATCAGCGCAACGCCCCCAACGCGGATATGCTCTCTGACCAGTATCGCGCTTTGATGAAGACCGTCGAAGAGCGTAAGGGTACGTCCAAGCTGACTCCGACGGCGCAGGCAGAAATGATTGGTATCCTGAACGAAGCCAGCCTTCGCTTCTTGGGGTCTACCCGCATTCAGTCTTCGCGGTTACCTCGCAGGTATGTTCGTGGTGCGTCCCAAGATCTGGTTCGCAACACTTACGAATACATCAACGAGACCGCTGGCTACTTGGCTAAGCTCGATACTCAGCCGGGTATTGAAGCCGCCATGAAGGAACTTGATGGGGCCACTACTGCTCTGTCCCGCCGCAACAAAGGTTTCGGCACTGGCGCCAGCGTAATCCGTAACGAGATCAACCAGCGTGTTCTTAACCGTGACTACGGCGACGGCAACGGGGCTATTGACCGGATCATCAGCCGCGTGAAATCGCTCACGTTTATGATGCGCCTCGGCTCGGCCGGGTTCTCAATCGTCAACAGCACCCAGCCTCTTATGATTACTGGGCCAGTGCTCTCCGGCGAGTTTAACCCCGGCTCAGCATCGTATCATCTCACCAAGGCATACAACGATGTGTCGGCGTTCTCGACCGCGTTCAAGGGTGTTACCGGCACGGTTAAAGCGTTTGCTGGTATAGATGCCCGGCCGGATACACAGATCGAGCGCGTCATTGCCGGCCTCAAGGAACCGCGTGAGCGTGAGATGATGCGCCGGATGGCAGACCTCAATCTGCTTGGCGAAGATGCCGATATCGGGCTGGAAGATCTGGCAAGACAGCCGGAAGGGAAGCTCAAGTATATGGGCATGAGCATTGATTACCTCGAAGGTATCATGCGTGTCATGCCGCAAGCGGTCGAGACGATCAACCGTTCTGTCTCGGCTCTGTCGGCCTATCGCCTGATGTATGGTCGGACAGGCAACCATGAGAAGTCCATGCAATATGCGGCCGATATCGTGGACGCAACGCAGGGCAACAACTCGATGGTGAACTCGCCGCCGATCTTTAACACGAAGATTGGCCGGGTGGTGCTCCAGTTCAAGAAGTTCGCCCAGAACATGGTTACCTTGCTTGCTAGCAACGTCCGCCGCTCTATTATGGGTGGTGAACCCGGTGCACGGCGTAAGGGCATCACTACGCTGGCGTACTTGTTGGTCGCCACGCAGCTTGCCGCTGGCTCCGCCGGCTTGCCTTGGGAACCTCTCAAGCTTGCTCTTATGGCAGCTCGGGGTCTTGGGCTTACTGACGCCGACATGGATGACTGGGATCGCGCCATCGAGGGATGGTACAAGTGGTTTACCGGCAGCGACAAGGCTGCTGAGGCTCTTACCTTCGGGGTAACCCGTGCGCTTCCCTATGGCTGGGACTTTGACCTTAACTCTCGCTTGGGGATGAACTCTCTGGTCTCCTTCGGCGACCCACGGTCTAGTAAAGAAGCCGATGTAAAGTCTTGGCTGTTCGACACTGTGCTGGGTGCTAACGTCGGCACTGTCTACGACATTGCTTCGGGTATCGGGAAAGTGATGACCGGTGATATCGTAGGTGGTATCTCTACGGGCGCCCCAGTCAAGTTCATCTCGGATACTGCTAAGGCGTTCCAAAAGGCAGAGACCCCGCAAGAGTTTCTGCTCAAGACCTTCGGACTTAATCCCGGCCGCAATGCACGGGAGAGCACTGCCGGCAGATACGAGGCGGGCGACAAAGCCAAAGCTCAAAACGAGGAATACTCGCTGCGGGACGCCTACGTTGCCGCTCGTGGACCGGCTGCTATTGCCAAGATCAAGAGCCGTATCCGTGAGCACAACAGCAAGCTTCCCAAGGGTAGCCCTTATCGTATAGACTTTGGACCAGATAGCGCCTTGGAAGCAAAGCGCCTGAAAGCCGCAAGGGATTAAGTTATGGGCACTCGCGATCCATCCTCGCACCGGACTCCGGAGCAGATCAAGAAGCAAGATCGTGGGTACAACGCTACCCCTGAAATGAAGAAGAAGCGCGCCATGAATAACGCGGCGCGCTCCGAGCTTGCTAAAGAAGGGCTAGTTCGTAAGGGCGACGGCAAGGATGTCGACCATAAGAAGATGCTCAAGGATGGCGGGTCTAACTCTCGCTCAAACCTTCGGGTTGTCCCCCAGAGTGAGAACCGGGCGTGGCGGAGTAAGAAGTAATCTTCCCGCTTTCGCCTCGCGCCTTTTCCATCTCGAGCTTGGCTTTAAAGCGAAGTGCCGCAAAGGCCACACGCTCACGTGCTAAGGGCCCGCCACTGCGCATTACCTCGCGTAGGTAAGAGCGATTAAACCCCAGTGCGATGCTGGCGGCTGTCATTGACCGGAACTGTATACCTTCCAAGGTAACTGGGTGAGGCTTGGTTTTACCTAACCCCAGCAGCTCCAGAGCCCCACGGTCTAGCGCCCCGTATACCCCGTCAATCGTTACGTTCAGGGCCGCTGCCGCTTCCTTAACGGAGTTATAAGTAACCCCGCGTACTTTGATCTTCATTCCTTGTCGTCCTGCTTTTGTTGGTAGATGTAGTCGATATGTTCCTCGACCTTGTCCCACGCCTCTTGAATTGCTGGTGTGCCTTCGGCGCGAATGGCTTTTCGCAGTGCGTTGATCTGGTTGAACATCTTGATGATGGTTCGGTTACCGTAGCGGGCGGTCATTGGCCCTCCACCTCATGAAACTTGCACAGATCATCATCTTGCACATAGCAAGTCAGTTCGTGCGCGTGGGCGTGTGCTTCCTTTGCGTTCCGCGCTGCGCTTAGGGCGACGATGAAGTTAGCGCCCAGCAAAAAGATCACGAACAATTTGAAAAACGGATCACTCATTTCTTTTCTCCGATCAAGGTAAGAATGCAGTTTTTGTAGTCGGCTTGGGCTGCTGCTTTTGCGGCTTCAAGGGTGTCGTAAGTTAATGTTCCCGTATTGGTGTGGCGAATGTAGGAGGTGGGAGTGGCAAATACCCAAAACGCCAATCTTCCCAAAGCCGAGACGGGTTGGCCAATGTACCGACCTTTCAGACTTTCTTCCCACACCAGCGGCTTCACCACTACCGTCACAGCGGGCAGGGCTGCAATGGCATCCTTTACATCGCCCATGCGGTCGTAACCCATGAAACATTCCAGCGCATCATCACGCTTGATCAGATCGTCACTCATTCCCTCATTCCTTCCATGCGTTCATAAGTAACAGGTTGATTGTGTTGACCTCGTTCCACCTCGCCCTGCGCCAGCGACCCCATTTCCAGTTGTAAACATCAGCAGGGTAAGACTTCCGCATCATCAGCACAGGGAAACCCCAGATCATCTTTATGGCGACCTGCTGCGCCTCATGGGATGGATCACTCATTTCCCACACTCCCCGTTCCACGCCCATTGCCCATCGGCAGGGCAATACATAGCCAGCCCACGTTCCACCGTGTCTTCTTTCCAAAGGTTGTTTGTCACTCCCCAAGAGGCTACCGCCAGCAATATGCCAAACCACAGTCCAGCCCATAGGCCAGCAATTGTTTCACTCATTCCATTTGCTCCTTGTATGCGCGGGCTACTGCCGCGACTTTCTCCAGAGATTTGGGGCGGTTACGGTTTATTGCTTGCGTGATGTAGTTGACCGGCAGACCCAGTGCGCCATTGGCGGCTTTCTGGTTTGGGAACGTCAGCCCTTCGATAGTGAATGGTTCAGGCCGTCCCCGTTTGCAGTCCGCACGTTTGACTTGGATCGTATCTTCGCGTCCCTCGTTCAGCACCCTGCGGATAGTCCGTTCCTTCACATTGAACGCTTCCGCCGCTTCCTTGATGGTGTCGTAGACGACACCCCTAAGCATGACTTTCATTTGCCTTCTCTTTGACTGTAGTTAACCATTTCCGGACATCGCATTTCCAGTTCAAGAAGCTGCGATGATCCGATGTTGTATTGCTGAGGATAAAGAACCTATGGTTACCCCCGTAGGTAACCTGCATCTTCAGGTGTGTTCCTCCGGTGACGTTGACCCCTACAAGATCAACACCTAGTTCCCTGAGATACTTTGCATGACGGGCATACCGTCGGGCTTTCATTCCAAGAAGGTACTTAGCTTGGGATGGTTCATGTCTAGCTCGACCAGATGCTCCATGGCGCAGGACATCTCGGTCCCGCCCCCCAGCTTGCCGTTAACCTTCTGAAGGCCAAACTCGCTCTCCAGCCGCTTGATGAAGGTATGGCGCGAGTAGTTACGCTCACCCATCCAGCGTGTCAGGGCCGTGGAAGATACACGGATCAGCTTATCGTCCTGTCCGATATGCACCATGATCTCGCCGATCTTAGTCATGTCGTTGAGGATCTTGATAGCGCCCTTGGTCGGCTTGCCCTTGGACACCCAGATGCGGTTGGTGATCAGGGTGTTGCGCGAGCGGGTGCTGTTCAGGAACTCCGCCAGAATGCTGGACACTGACATATCGTTGTTCAAATCCGACGGCGAGGCATCAACCTCGAGACGCATCTTGTTCAGCGTGTCGAACAAAAACTCGCGTAACCCCGGTAGGTAAATGTCAGTGAGCCCCAACTCATTGGCATACTGAGCGCCCTTATAGATCACCGCCATCGTGGCGACCCACATACGCTCTTCCTGCTTCACCTTAGCTTCCAAGTAGAACTCGTCCTGCGTATCTGCAACCTCCTGCTCGATACGCTTCCACTGAGCCCCAAGAAACTTGGCGTAAGTTAGGCCGGCGTGCCCATAGTTATCTTCAAGCTTGCCGATCAAACGCTGTACGGAACCAACGTCGTGGGTTACCTCGTTAGGTTTCGGAACGACAAACTCGAACAGGCGATGCAAGCCAGCAGTCGTCGATCCTACTTCACGCGCCATACCATCCACCAGCGAGTCGTTAGATGCTGACACCATCATAGTCTGCCATGTGCCAGACATCTTCAGCGTGGCGTCCGCGTTCATGCGGGTCTTCTCGCGACCACCGGTCAGATCGAACACGATGGAGCAGAACCGCTTGACCTGAGCTTCTGACTTGATCTCGTCCCAGTACATGGGCATCGAGCGCGTCTGGCCCATCTTACCAAGCACAGAGTTAGAGGTGTCGTTCAGGCCCTGCATAGCGAGCACAGGGTGGCCCCAGACGGACTGAGACACCTTCATGGCGGTTGTCTTACCGATCCCGGACTCGGCGCTGTAGGCGTTCATAATCAGGCCGGGGAAGCCCGTGAAGCGCACCAGCGGGCCCGCAAACGCCACGGCTAGGATAGCATCCAACTGCGGACGCTTCTGCTCGTAGACGATCTTAGCGGCTTCCCCCCATATGGAGATATCACCCTTGGGGGTGTACTGGTAGGCCAGCACGGGGTTGGGGGTTGCGGCCGGACGATCTGTGTCCTTCATCCACACGCGGCTTGCAAAGGTGAAGCCCTCAACTTTGCCATCGACCACTGACCACCCAAACGGTGATGCAGAGATAACACTGTCCTTATGGGTCTGTAGTTTCTGTAGCCAGCTCACGAAGAACTCCTTCATTACCTTGTATTGCTTGTCAGAGAGGAAGAAGCCCTTGGCCCCTAGGTATTTGGAAAGCCCTTCCTTGGCGAAGATTACCTCGGTGGGTATCTCAATCACGGTCTTGCGGCCGGTCTCTGTCTTGCTAGTGAAGTGGAACGTCCACGGGTTGTTGCTCAGCCAACCGTTCATAATCGGGTAGTGGCAGAGCGGCATGGTCATCTGCGATCCATCGTCGTTGATGATCTTCATCATAATCAGCCCATCGCCATTACGGACGAACCGCTCAGGCAGCGTGGGGTCTGCTTGATTTACCGCAACAGGTAACACAAAGTTTAGGGGGCTCTTCTTGTTCGCCAGCAAGGGACAAGTCGTGCATTCCTTGCAGCCGTACCCCGCGATTTTCTCGCACTTAGGCCAGCCCAGATCTCGTTCCTTCTGGTTCTTGCTGGCCCGGTCGTAAAGCTCGTCGGTGTCTTTGATGTTATAGGTGGGGTGCTGGTTCGACATCTGGTGCAACGCCTCGCGGCCGTCTTCCAGAAACGAAGCAATAGATGCTGTTAGGAACCACAGGGGCTGGTCGTTGTCCTTGCCACCCGTACCAAGGGAACGTGCAACAAAGCCGCACGACTTGGCGACATCTTCCAACCTGATCTCGACCTTACCGCTCTCTAGGTTTGCGCCTAGCTCGTCGTTGGCTTCGATCTTGATAGGGTTAGATGATGTTATGAAGGCACCTGTCTCAAACGGCCCCTGCGTGATGTACTTGCTCAGCGCCGTGTGCATTTCATCGTAGCTGACCTCTTTTCCGAGGCTCAGCAGCTTGACGGGCTTCTGCTCACCGTTCTTCAGGTTGAGCGTCTCAGGCACACGCAGGATGCGGGCAGCGTCGATGGTGCATTGGCTATCAGTATCCAGACCCTTGTCCTTGGTGGCGGCAGCAAGAGCGTTAGCCATGACCTGCCATTCAGGTTTGGTGAGCGCACGATCCATCGCCCAGTGCACATGGAAACCGCCAGACCCAGACGCCACGACCGCAGTGGGCATGGGGATACCTAGCGAGGTAATGAAATCCTTGAGCGCCATGAGCGCCGTGTTGGTGTCAGGATAAGCGCCTTCTTTGACATCAACGTCGATGAACAACGATTTGATAGCAACAGCGTCATCTGAAAGCCGCACGGCCTTCTTGTAGGTGTGCCCCTTGGCAGAGGTCTTCTCTTCCATCTTGGACTGTAGGCTCATGCAGACGTAGACGTCTTTGTCCTTCTGCTTCATCACCCATTCGATGGTTTTACAGGCTTCGTCGACAGACGAGCAAGCGCGGCCATCCCAGAACTTGCGTCCTTCGGTTCCGACTGCGCTCCAGTGTATGTTGAGATAGGCCGATCCAGCTACCGGTGGTGGCAGTACGCTGGATAAAAATTTGCGCGCATTATCGAGCACGTTATCTTCCTCCGGAATGAAGTGGGGCGGGAGGTGATCCCGCCCCTGATGATTAGATGATGTCGTTCAGCAGGTCATCGAACGATGCCGGTGCAGCGGACGCCGTAGTAGCGGGTGCAGCAGCTTCAACTTCATCCTCGTCATCTTCTTCAGCGGCCAGAGCAGCCAGACGCGCAGCTTCAGCGGCAGCTTCAGCGGCCTTCTTTTTGGCGGCTTTCTTAGCAGCGGCGGCTTCAGCGGCAGCAGCAGCAGCTTTGCCGTCGTCAACGGGCGCAGTTACCGCGGGGGTAACAGGTGCAGCATTCTCGAAGGGGCTAGCGGGAATCTCTTCATTCCCCTCTGCCGCAGCCGCAGCGCCACGGATATCCAGAGCTTCGTTCAGCACCGTAGCAACGCGCTTGTCGTCGCGCAGAGCCATGATCTTTACGCCTTCTGCATCGGTCAGCGGGCGCATCGCGGTGAACACAAACTTCGGATAGGCTTCCTTGGGGTCAAAGCTGATCCGTGTTGCAGCCGCGTAGTAGGGAACCTGATAGCTGCTCAGCAAATCGCCGTAAGCTTTCAGTTCCTTGAGCGATGCCGCGGGAACACGCAGCAACATCGGCCCGCCAAACGTCTCATTGTCGATGTCAGCGATGGGCGTAACAGCAATGCGGCGAGAGTCAGCGCAAGCTTTTCCGGGCTTACCGGCTTCGCTTACACGAGAGCCCCATGCGTTCATCGGGCAGTCAGCGCAGGTCTTGTGGCACTTGTTCTGGACGCTTGCATCGGGGGTGATGCCGTTGGCCGACCAGCAGTCGGGTGCTGCGTTGGAGCCGTCAGTATAGCCGCCCTTGTAGTAGATCTTGGAGATCGCGGCCGCAGCTTTGATGATCACAACCTCGATAGAGCCACGGGGACCGTCGCCATCTTCGCGCATCAGGGGCGTGTCGTTGCCACCAAAGCGAGTGGACCAGACTTTGCCCTTGATACCAATGATGCCGTAGGACGAGGCAACGCCAGCGCCAAGCTCATCGTTGGCGGCTTTGTTACCGCCGAACACGGACGAGACAGCGCCGAAGCCTTTCGGGAGGGAGAGTTCAGTAGACATGGGTGTTACCTTTCGAGGTTATGCGCGGCGGACGCCGACAGTGTAAGCGAGGGTGTAGTTGATGCCCGGAGGGGGCGTAGTCTGCTGCTTGATGAAGTCGCCAACGGCGGGTGCGTTAGCCTTCCAGTCAACCAGATCAAATGCAGCGTTCTGGATGATGTAATCCCTGAACACAGCGCCATCGGCAATAGATGCGGACTGACGGGAGCTACGGTACACAGTGCCGGCAGCGGTCTTGATGCTGTCGCCACCGAGTTCGTTAAGGCGCTCCAAGAGCTTGGCTTCGAGCTGATCCTTATAGGCACGAGCTTTGGCGGTCTTGGTCTTGTGCAGATCATCAGCTTCTTTGATCTTGTCTCTCACTGCCACAACTTGGGAGACAAGCTCCTCAATGCTGTCGGGCAAAATAGGCAATACAGGTGTATCAGACATGGTATCTCCGTGGGTTACCTGTGGTGGTTACTCAGACGCTTCGGCAAACATATCCAGCAAAGTGTTCTGGACTTTCTGTTTAGCGCGAAGTTTTGCATACATCTTCTGCTCAGCTTTTGTGGCGCTGAACATAAGGATCTGCTGCTTGTGCTTCTGCCCGACACGACGAATGCGGGCATTGGCTTGCTCAAAGATCTCTAGGTTGGGCATTGGCGCGAACCAAATGATGGTATCGGCCGCTGTCAACGTAAGACCATGCGACATACATTGTGGGTGCGCCACGATCACTTTTACTGCGCTTGTATTCTGGAACAGGTTGAAAATCTGGTCCCGCTCAGCGCGTGGCGTAGCGCCAGACACCTGACGTACATCGTAACCCTCTGAGGTAAGTCTTTTATTGATTGCCTCGAGGGCGTGAACAAAGGGGACAAACACGATCACTTTACGATCTGTGCTGTCCACTGCGTCCACTAAAGCCGTTAGTCTCGCTTCATTGTCGAGTGTAACGACCTCTTTCTCACGGGTATAGATATACCCGCAGGAAATCTGTAGCAGCTTGCTGAGAACTGCGCCGGCGTTCATTGCCGTGATCTCTTTGTTTTGGATCGCGGTGAAGGCGTGTTCTTCCATCTGCTTGTAAACTTTTGTCTGCTTGGGGCCCATCTCGATCTCGACGGTGCGCTCCACCAAGTCGGGAAGCTCCACCACATCGTCAAGCGTGAAGCGAACCGCAGGCTGCATGATCTCGAACACCTTGTCCAGAGCCCCCTGCTTAGGCGCCCACTTAAACTGGGTGATGCGGGTCATCACTTCATCGCGGAAGCGGTTGAAGTATTTCGGGACTGTGTGCGGCGTAATGACTGTGCACTGAGCCCAAGCATCTGTTGGCGAGTTGGGTGCTGGCGAGCCAGTCATACCCCAGAGCCACTTCATGCGAGCCGTTACCTTGCGGGTAACTTTGGTCCGTGTTGCTCCGCCATTGCGGTAAGTCGCAAGTTCATCGAGGATGCAGGTGTCGATATCTGGCCGCTCTGCAAGGGCGTCGGATACCACAGCGAGCCCATCGTGGTTAACGATGTAGACGTCTGCGTCTCGATCATCCAGCCTTTGTAGGCGTTTTGCCTTTGTACCATGAAGCACCTGTACCTTTACGCCGGGCAGTGTGTTGAAGATCTCCTTAGCCCATGTGAAGTTCAGGGTGGAGAGGGGCGCCACGACCAGTAGCTTACCGGCATCGCCCTGCTTGTTGAGATAGCGCCACGACCAGAGGGCGCTCTTGGTCTTACCTGTACCCATACCGTTCAAGACATAGGCGCGGTTGTTTGTGGTGAGCATCCCTGCCGTCCGCATCTGAATGGCGAAGGGCTTGCCGCCTTCCCAGTCGTAGTGCGAGACAATAGGCGAGGGGACATCAAGTCCCATGTTTCGGAGTAATCGCGTTTCGTCTAGCCCGTGCGGCACGACCATCAGATTGTTACCCGAGAGGGTAACGTGCTTCGCCTTGGGGAACAGGTTGACGAGATCAGAGCGCACGGGCACTCCGATCATTTTGTGTTGGGCAGAAATGTAAATCATGTGGTGGCCTTGATCCATTCTTCGAGCTCTTTCGTATCTCCATCAATGACGAAGGCTACGCCGCCAGCGCGCTCGATGCTGGCGATAATCTGCTTCTGGCGATCTGTGGGCTTAGCCCCCGGTTTCTTGGTTTCGATCCCAAAAAACCTACCGCGGTAACAACCAATGTAGTCTAAGGTTGTTCCGCCAAATCCTCCCGGTACAGGCATATGGTAGTAAACGGCGTCTAGTCCCTTGAGTAACGCAGTAACCTTGGTCTTAACTTTTCCTTCAGGCGTCTGCGCCATCGTAACCTCTGTAGGTAAAGTGCGGTGTCACCAGTCCGGAAGAATAGAGACCGGCCACCGCTGCGGGGGTTTGTGGCCCATGACTGCCACGGCACTCGCCCGCTAATCCGAGAGTCATGTCCCCTTATGCGGGCACACATCGACCGGACACCACTTACGGCACAGATTTCCCGGCTTGGCGGGGAACATGGTCATCTTGTGAGCATCTTCGAGCGTTTTCACACGGGGGAGTACCCCTGCCCACACCTTTACCATATCTTCACGAGAGAAGTCAGCCCGTGTTGTTGCATCTTCCTTTAGCCAGATAAACTCTGTGCGGATCTTCTGGACATCTGGGTGGTGGGCAAACACGCAAGCCGCCATGAGGGCAAGCTGAACGCCGTCTTCCAAGATTTTGCCGGTCTTCCAGTCAAATACGACCGCTACTGGTCCCGCAATTTTGACCACATCGGCGATACCGCGATACCAAGCGTCCCGCCCGAACCATTCGGTTGGTCCGAAATCTGACGTAATTGCGAGCTGCTGCTCAACGAGAATACGCGCTCCATCGCTAGGTTGAAACTTGTCGACCCAAGATTGAAGGTGGCTGAACGGCTGGGGGAGCGGATTCTTTCCAGAGATTGCCTCAGCCAACACCTTGTGGAGAGTGTTGCCGTAGAGCAGTTGATCACTCTCTTCCTCCTTGATGTCCTTGGCTATGTCGATGTGCCAGTGCCGCTTGGGGCAGCTCTCGAAGTTCTTCAGCTTGGAGTAACTCCAAGAGAAGGATTTGGGCTTACCCCGCGTGGTAACTGTCGTCGTCATTCTTGGAGCAACCTTAACTGAGTGATGAGGGTGTCGGATGGAAAGAGCAGGTGAT
>Ga0222713_10005893_pt1 | contig 11784 bp, 5 predicted proteins | sample C33_649DmetaG_FD_165061 | JGI IMG/M metagenome (GOLD analysis project Ga0222713, IMG submission 165061) | Estuarine water microbial communities from San Francisco Bay, California, United States - C33_649D | ecosystem: Environmental > Aquatic > Marine > Unclassified | place: USA: California...
ATGGAATCAATACTTCTGCAATGAGAACTGATATGTATAGATTCGGCAAGACTACACAGCACTTGGATCCTAAAATGAATCCATTTGCTGAAGTATCTCTTGCACTAAAATCTATGTTCCTTCCTGAGGGACAACAAAGACAAGGAAGATCAATCTCTGTTGAGATTGTTGCAGGTACACAAACTGTATCTGAAGATGCTTTAACCACAGGATCAAATACAACATCACTAGACTATAGAGGTAAACTACTACAAGAGTTTCACACATTCTTGAAGTCTGGTAGAGTTGAGCTCATGCGTCCGGGTTCTAAGTCTTCATCATTTGGATGGAGAATTGATGGTGGTATAGTTTCAGGAGCTGTTGGTAAAAAAGACTTGCATCTATATGTTGATATTGATTCTTTCCTGCCAAATACATCTAGAGAAAATGATGTTATACAAAACATAATACTTCCATACTTAGGTGCTGAGGTAAAAAGAATTAATATTTATAAAACAAATCCTGAAGCTAAAAAGTATATTGGTTATAATACTCCAACTGCAGATGGAAGAGCTGCAGGAGAATCATTTAATTTCTTTGATGGAATACTAACTAAAGATCTCCAGAATGAGATCTTAGAAAAAGTTACTGATCCAGGCACTAAATTACTAGAGTACTTAAAAACAGATCAGGATTTAGCTAAAAAAATCAAAGCTCAGGTAAAGGGTTACTTTACTAACAAGACAAATGAGTTATACAAAAAGCTAAATGCTGGTAAGTTTATCGATAGTGCTCTAATGGATAGGTTAAACTTAGAAAATCTAACAACAGTACAAAAAGAACAGATCCTTACTAGAGCATATTTCTATAACTACTGGATCCACAATGTTGAGACTAGTATCTTGTTCTTAGGTGACATTGCACAGTACAATCATGCTAAACAAGAATTGCACAAAAGAATCTCTGGACTAATTTCAAATGGTCCAAGAATCAGAACTGATATTGCAGCTCAAAACTTTGCTAAAATTCTTGCTGAAACTTCTTATGCAAAGAGCTTAGGTATTAATACTATTGCATACGAGGGTTATGTAAACACTGCTATCATGCAGGAGATTACAAGAGAAAGTATTTATGTAGATGAAATACGTAAAGGACTTACTGCTGACTATGAAAAGAGGTATAAGAACCGTAACATTCCTAATAAAGAACAACTTATAAAAGAAAGAGTTGATAAGGAAGTAGAAAAATATACCAAAAAAGAAATCAAAGAAGCAGACGGTCAGGGTTATATTACTTTTGATGCCTATAGAATGCTAAAGAAACTTCAGAACAAATGGTCTGAGGCTCAAGAGAATTTATATCAAAAGATTGTAAGAAAGGAAACTGTTTCTGCTACAGATATCATTGAGATGTTTCCTGTATATAAACTTCAAAACTTTGGTTTTGTTCAAGGTACAGTACTTCCTGTAACTGCAATGCACAAGTTTGCACTTATGCCATTAATCCCAAGTATGATTAAAGGAAGTCAACTTGAGAACTTGCACAGACAGATGATGGAGAAGAATGTATACTATGCTACATTTGAATCCGGTTCTAAGGTTGGTGCCGTAACTTCTGATGGTAAAGCAGATCAAATCTTTGAGGATAAAGATCAAAGAACTCTGAAGAAAGATATCAACTTTACTATAAACTCAATTCATGCTGGATTCTTAAAAGAAGCTGCTTCTGTAAACAGCAAGTACAAGGGTGAAGTTGTATTCTCTACTCAGTTAAGAAAACTTATTCTCAGTGGATTATACCAACATGGTAAACTTATCAATCCAGATAATGCTCCTATTGTAAATAAGTATGAAAGCACAGTAGACTTCTATACTGAACTACTCAAGTATGAACTCTTAGAAGAGATTGGTTATAACAAAGATGGTAAGAACTTAATTGGAAAACCAGATAAGTTCTTAAAGTTAATTCAGGACAATCTTGAACTCAAAGACTATCCAACACACCTTCTCAGACAACTTAAGACTAATAAAGATGGAACACTCAACGGTGACCTATCATACTTTATTGATAGAAAGACTATTGAGAAAACAATCTTATCTATTGTAGAAAAGAGATTTGTTAGACAGTATGTAAAAGGTGAACCTCTAGTACAGGTTGCTGGATCACTCAGTGATGGTCTTCTTACAGGAGGGCAAAAGTTTGAGAATCCAACTGATGCTCAGAGAAAACAATTTATGGGTACTAATAACTATCCATTCTATAGTACTGAAACCATTGACTTTGATTCTAAGTATAAAAATCTAAGCAAAGATGAGCTCAAGTCTAGACTTGAGGCTATGAACAGAGTAGAAACCCAATACTTTACTCCAACAAACAAGTATGCATTCATTGCTGAACGTGACTACTTGGAAGCTAAAATAAGTGGTAAAAAACCTGTAGTAACAAGTTTTGAAAGACCAACATCTGCAATGAAAGTTGGTATTGCTCTACAAGGTGACTTTATGCATTTATTAAACTTAGAACACACAGATGGCAAACCTATTCAGACTAGAGATAGACTGAATGAAATGATCAAAAATGAAGATTGGTTAAATACTGAAGATAACAGAAAGAAAATTACTCTAGCTGCTGTACGTATTCCTGTACAAGGTCACAACTCTATGGAGTTCATGGAGGTTTATGAATTCTTAGATCCAGCTGCAGGTAACTTGATCATGCTACCAACAGAAATTGTTGCAAAATCTGGTGGTGACTATGACGTTGATAAACTTACTACATTCTTCCCTAATATTGATAAAGAGGGTAATTATGTAACAAGTAAAGTTGCTAATGATAAATTCTTTGAAACTGTTTCTAAGATTAAGGGGTCTAAAAACAAGGCAATCCAGTTACAAAAGAAAGCAGTACAGAATGAGTTTATTGATAGCATCCGGTCTATTCTTGAAATGCCTGAGAATTATGCTAACTTAATCAGACCAAATGATACCTATATCTTAAAAGATCTTGCTGATGAACTACAGGATGATGTAAGTACTTATGATAAGTTTACCAAACAGAATGGTGAAGTAAACATGAAGGGCAGTAAAAAAATGATTAGCCCTACCACTACTTTAGAACCATTATACAACTTATCTAAACATGAAGAGAATCTAATTGGTAAAGCAGTACTTGGTATTGCAGCTAGTGAGAATGCTCTAAGCCCATTGTTTGATGCAGCTGGTGGTAAACTACCGTTAACTTATGACTCAACAGTATATGTTAATGGTAGATATGTAAAGGATACAGATAATCCTGAAACATATCAAATGAGATTGTTGCTACCACATAATAAGATTGGAGATAATATTTCTTTATCTGATGTATATAGTGCTGATGGTGTAGATAGAATTTCTGATGTCTACTCACAAGGTATGAATGGTTGGGTAGATGTTGAAAAAGATGAGTGGATATTCTATATCCAGGGTAACTATGAAATTGCTCCAACATTCTTGTACTTAATTAAAGCTGGTGTACCTGTAAGAGATGCTGTATACTTTGTATCACAACCAATGATCCGTGAGTATGCAGAACAACAAAGACTAATTGGTAGTGATTATGGTTCTCTCTTAGGTGTTGCACCTGAAAAAGCTGTATTTACTAAGTATCAATCAGCTAAGAATGTAATTGAAAAGAGTACTCCAAGATATCTTGCAGCTATTATGGAATCAGTGAGACCTGATCAGACATTTAATGTTGAGTTCAGATCTTTAAATTATAAAGAAAAAGCAAAACCTAATGTAACTAATTATAATAAAAGACAACTTGCACTTGAAATACAAAAGGGTAATATTAACCCTCTTGAGATCATGCGTGTTTACCAAACAAGAGGACCAAAACAAGTTGACATCTATTTTGCACCAGATCTAAAAAATAAAACCTTTATTGAATCTGCAACATTTGCTTCAAGCAAAGCAGAAAAAGTTGATGGTTCTTTTGGTACTAAAATGATGAAAGACATCATAGGCAAAAAAGATGTGAATGCTCTTAGCAACCAAGAAGTAATTGCTGAGATGGCAATGTTTATGCACTTCTATGAGATCCAAAAACAATTGATGGGTCTATCTGCATTAAAGAGAAGAGCTAAACCAGATACTACTACATTTAGAAACTTCCAGGAAATCTATTTAAGAGATGTAGATATTGATGCTTTAGATGAGAATAGCAAGCTTGACAAAGAATTCAAGGATAGAGTTCTCACTGAAAGTATTGTAAGCTCACTCTTTGACAAAAGTATCATTACAGATATTGCTGCCCCAATGATGGACTTAGTTAACAATCCAATAACTAATGAAGCTATCAAAGATATTATTGCTAATAGAAATATTGCAGAGAAATTTGGTCCTGGAACAGATGGTGTTGTAAAATTTGTAGATGCATATAAAGATGCAATTGTTACATTCATCTTCCAAAACTATCTCACAAACTCTGTAGATCCTAATGGTAATATTATTACGGATGCAAAAACATACCGTGGAGTAAAAGTAACCAACTCTAAGACTCTAAATAATGATGCAGTATATACCCCAGAAGGTATTACAATCAATCTAAATAACATCAAGAGAGACTTTGCAGACAAAGCATATCTTGTATCATCTGAATCAGCCGTATCTTATAAAAATAGAGATGGTTTAAAACCATTCAATAACAATGAGAATCCGTTTACCACAGAAGAACAGTATATCAAGTACGTACTAGAGAGAGCTTACTTACAAAAACAAGGACTAAAAGACTTAGAGCTGAATCAAGTTGCTCTAATGAATGTATTTAATCCTACAGCTCTTACTAAAAACACTGAGTACTCATTTACTAAAATGATACTAGATATTGTTGATCAATATCCTGGACTAAAGACTGAGTTCCCTGTACTAGAACAACTATCAGGAAGAAACTCTAAGAATGATACTTATTTAATTACTCTGAATGACAGAGATGTACTAGATGGTGCTAGCAAAGATACCTATGCTTCAAACATCAGGGCTCTTGGTAATCCAAGAATTGAAAAAGTAAGAGGAGATGGTAACCAAAAGATCAGTAGAATATTTAACATGCTACCGCTTGTTGCAATATATCAACATGGTCATGGTACTACACCATTTGGTTTAGAACAAATACTACCACAAGATAAAATTAGAATTGCTACTGAAAACGCAGGTAATCTATTCAAGGTAAACTACTGGAATAAAACTTACTTAGATGTAATATATGATAAACTAGTAAGTGATGAGAACAAGAACAGTTTGTTCAAGAACTTCTTGCTATCACCTACTATATTCGGTAATCCTGATCTAGTTCAAACATCTACTAATACAAGTACAGTAGATCCTGAAGAAACTATTGTTGCTACAGAACTTCCAACTTCTATCAAAGCAGAAAATCAATTTGATGTATTACTGCCAATAGGTACAAGTGGAAGTGGTAAATCTACTTTTATAAAATCTTTACCACAAGAAAATCTTGTAGTCATCTCCCCTGATGAAATGAGAGTAGAATTTACAGGAGACATGAATAACAAGTCAAAAGACAAAGAAATCTATGCTGAAGCTGCTAAAAGAACTATACAAGCAATAAAGAGTGGTAAACAAGTTATATTTGATACTACTAATTTAACTAAAGATAAAAGAAGAACATTTATTGAAGCTCTAAGAAAAGAAATTCCTGATGTTAATATTCAGTATAAACTAATGGAATTAAATCCAGAACTAGCTAAAGAAAGAATTAGAGCACAACTTGCAAGAGGTGAAAATAGAGCAAATGTTTCTGATGAAACAATAGATAGACATGCCGCATCATATGAGCAAATGCTTATAGACATCCAAGATGAAAATATGACTGAGTTCACTGATGATGTAGTAAAAATAGAACAACCTATTCAAGATCTTACTAGTAAACCTGAACCTACTCTACCATCAATTCCAATGATGCAGGAAAGTATTGACGGAATTCTCAAAGGAACAAAAGTCATTACCAATCGCACAACTAGATTTGAAGATGGTAACTATGTTATGCCAAATGGTGATGTAGTAAAAGTAACTTATCTTGGTGAAGCAACAGTAGACCCTAAGACAGATACAGTAACAATCACCAACGAATCAACAGGTTTAGTTACTACTAGAACACTAGACCAGTATGCTAAAGCTGAAGGTTATAAAGACGCTGCTGATTTCAAGAAAAGATCAATCTTATCACAGTCGCTCATCCAGGGTAAGAAGTCAAGATTTATTTACCAGGTTGCTCCAACAGGTTCTACTACTGCCGTAAGGGAAGTTGCTCCAAATGCCCCTGTAACAGGTTCCGTATCATCTGAGACAAACCCAGAGGTTGCAGAGTTTAACACTTACCTAGCAGAGAATGATAACAAGTATCCAAAAGAGTTCAACTCTTCTAATGGTAGAAGGTATATATTAAATGCAAACAATTTGTACGATCTTGTTAGTCCTGATGGAAAAACTATGTATCTTAGAAACATGGATCTCAAAACAGGACAAATTCAAACTGTCCCTGAGGTAACAAGACCTGCTACAAGAGAGAGAAAAGTCCAAGCTATCAAAGATATAAATGATATGATTGTATTCATGGACCTTGATCTCAGGATGGCAGAAGATGGCTATAGTATTTACCAGTTAATGGAAGATATCAATAATGCCACAACAATGGATCAGATTGAAGAAATTGAAGAAATAATCAGAAAATACACTTGCTAGATGTCAATCAAGAAATGCATAAATAAAAACAGTCAGGAATGGAAAGACCTTGTTACCAAACATAATGGTAATGAGGCTCTTGCTGAACAAGAGTGGTATAGAGAAGGTTTTGGTGACCGTGATGATCTAAACTATTATCCTGAAGCTGAAGAGAGTGAAAAGCTAACTAAGGAAGATGTTAAAACAACTCCTATAGAACAGTTAGTAAATGATGTCATTCTCAATCTCCAGACAAAGCTTGCTGTTCTCCAGAGAAAGAAAGTTAAAAACTATGAGAGAACCAAGAATGAGATCAAGAGATTGGCTAAAATGATTGAAGATGTCAAAGGTGTAGAATCTATTGTACTCTTTGTTGATGATGCTTTTGAGAAAGCAAAAGTGGCTGAGAAAAAATTCAGAGAGTTTACCAGTTCAATCAACCAGCAGAACAGAAAAGCTGCTATTGATGAACTCATACAGTTCTATGACTTTGCAAATAGATATGACCTCCTTGATGAAATATCTAAGAAGGACGTCTTTGAACATTTCTCAAGTACTAAGTCTCCTGAGCAACAGGAAAAAGATGGAGTTAAAACTCCACAAGAGAAGTTAACTTATGCTATTAGTGTAAAGGAACAGATTAAACAACAGATTACTCAGTATGGTATTCCCTTAATGGCAGATTTCTTAATGGAATATAAGTCCCAGGCAAGAGAAAATTTAGCTGAAGAAATTGATGTAATTAAAAAAGATATTGAAAGAGTAACTAGTAATACTAGAATATCTGATAAAGTAAAAACAGATGAGCTCAAAAGGCTCAATGATAGACTAGCTAAAGTTCAGGCATTTAATGTAACTAAAGATTCTCTTGTAAAATACTTACGTGAGATATCCTCAGATATGAATGCATTTGAATACCTTACTGGTGCACTCATTAGTAATATTGATCCTGTCCTATCTATATTTGCTAAAGCAATAAAGACTGAGATGGATGGAGCTAGGATTGCAAGCTTGCAACTAGAACAAGAAGCCGCTCAAGTATTTGAAGAGTATGCTAAGTCTGTAGGTGCAAATAGAGATAATCCAGCTGAATTCAACAAAGGTCTCTATGAAACCATTAGAACACCTAAGAGGGATATCAATGGTAAAGTAATGAGAAATAAAAATGGTATTATATATGAAGACAGAGTATCCTTTGTTCAGAAATATGATATGTCCAAATACTTTGCTGAAAGAAATAACCTTCCAGATAGACTTGAACTATCTGATAGACCAACTAGCTATGAAATTGAGGAATATAAAAAACGTCAGAAAGCTAGACAAGATTGGTTTAGAGAAAATAACCAACCTAAAAGTGCTACTGAGATACAGCAGATACTCAATACAAAACAAAGGGAACTCAATGCTAGGATTATAACTCAAGAAGAGTATGATCAATGGCAAGCTACTGTAATGTATACTGACCCAATGACAAATAAGACTGTGTATATGGGTGAGCTAACAGAACCTAGTAATAAGTTCTTAAATCCTGCATGGTTAGAACTCTATGACACAAATGGTAAACCAAAGAATGCTAAAGGTAAATACCACAAGTGGCTTACAGATACATACTTACTTAAGCAAGAAGGATTACCAGAAGGACAAAAACCAGGATTACTATTACCATCTGTATTTAAAACAAATGGTGAAAGACTCCTAGAAAATGCTGGTTCAGCTACCAAAAAAGTACTTAAAGAGAAGTTTCAGTTTACTGAAGGTGATACTCAATTTGGTGATATGGCTTCTATACAGGGTACAAAAGAGAAGTTTATTCCAGTATACTATACCTGGGCTATAAAACCTGAAGATGTAAGTTTAAACTTGATGAGGTCTGTACTCATGTTCAGTGGTATGGTAAACAACTTTAAGGCACTAAATGACATTCACTCAGAGATTGTTCTATATAGAAAGATCATAGGTGAACGTGAGGTAGCAGAAACTAATTCCAAAGGTGAACCGCTCTTAAATCCCCTTGCAAAAAAGATGGGATTAGAAAGGTACTTGAACAAAAATGGTGAAACATTTTCTGCAAAGAGAATAAATGATTTTATAGACATGATAGTCTATGGAGAAATGGAGGACAGAGGTACTATACTTGGTCTCTCTGCATCTAAATTAACTAATACATTATTAGGTGTATCTGCTGTAACTACACTTGCTGCTGACTTACTCAAGGGTGTAGCAAATAATCTACAAGGCAATATACAAGTTATAATTGAAGCTGCATCTTCTGAATTCTTTAGTGTAAAGAATTTAGTAAAAGGTAAAGCATTCTATGCTAAATCTGTACCTGGATTCCTATCTGACTTCGGTAAATTCACTTCTGAGAGCTTAGGTGGTAAGCTATTTGATCTATATGACCCAATGCAGGGAGAATATATGGATAACTATGGTAAACTTGTTACAGCAAGTGTTGCTAATAAACTATTCAGAACTGACACACTGTTCTTCAATCAACACTTTGGTGAACATGAAATCCAAGTATCTTCTCTGTTTGCTCTCCTTGATGCTACTAAAGTAAAAGATAATGAATCTGGTGAAGAAATTTCTTTATTGGAAGCATATCAAAAGTATGGCACTGAAGAGATATACAACAAGACAGACTTCACAAACCAGAAGAGACAGGATGTAATGAATAGATTGCATGCCTTAAATAAAAGACTGCATGGTATCTATAATGGTTTTGATAAATCAGTAGCCCAAAAGTACAATCTAGGAAAACTTGCTTTCATGTACAGAAAGTATTTAATCCCAGCATATAAGAGAAGGTTTAAAAACTTAGGTTTTGATGAAGAACTTGGAGCACAAACAGAAGGTTATTATAAAACATTCTGGAACCTCTACTTAAAGAACCTAATAACCTTTAGAACAAGTTTGATTAAAAAGTGGGGAGACCTATCTGACTTTGAAAAAGCACAGGTGAGAAGAACTATGGCTGAAGCATCATTCATCATAGCACTCGTAGCACTAGTAATGGTAATGAAAGCTATGGCTGGAGATGATGATGATGAACTCAAAAAGAACTGGGCATATAACTTTGTACTCTATGAAGCAATTAGAATGCGGAGTGAGACATCTCAGTATATACCAGTATTTGGATTTAGAGACCTGTACCGAAACTTTAAGTCACCAACTGCAGCAACACTCCCTATAGATAGAATGATCAAATTTACAGATCAATTCTTTGTACAATCATGGAATCCTGAAAAAGCTGTGTACCAAAGAAGAACTGGTGTATGGGAAAAAGGAGATAATAAATCTTGGGCTTATTTCTTAAAGCTTATGGGTATCTCAGGATACACAATGAGTCCTGATCAAGCAATCAAAGGATTTGAGTCAACATTCTTCTAAAAGAAAAGGGGAGTTAATCCTCCCCTTTCTTCTTTGTAGTAGTTGTTGTTTGAAACAACTGGTAGTTCTCTTCATACCATTCTCTAGCGTCAGATTTAGTTTGCATAGGTAGACACCCGCAAATCATACTCTCAGCTCCTGCTAGGTAGGCTTCAATTATTAGTTTCTTTAGTTGTTGCTGACTCATTATCTATTAAGTTTTTAATTGATCTTCTACCTTTTTCTCCTATTGGAATAGGATTCCCTTCTTCATCTATATGTACAAATGTAATGTTTGTTTTTAAAACTAAAGATTGAACTCCAGTATAAACATTATGTGCTCTTGCTTCCATATAAAGCATGACAGAAGTATTACCAACTTTACTTGGTCTACCATATATTTTTAGTAACTGACTTTCCCTTGCAGGTTTTTCAAAGTTACACTTATCAATACTTACTGTGACCATTCTAGGTGTATCACATAACTGCATAGCATAACCTGCAGCAGCTGCATCAATCCATGCTAATAATTTACCTCCAAAGAGATTACCGTGGAAGCCAAGATCTGACTTCTTAATGGGATGAGAATTTAAGAATTCCATTGATTAAAAAAGAATATTTGAAACAGTCTTCCTGTTTCTCTATTGTGACCAAAATAATCATTACCTGAGTGGATTAAACCACCATCAAAAATAACTAGTCTATTAAATACATTACCTACTGTATCCTGTCTCTCAAATGGAGTAGGATCTAGAAATGTATCTTTAGAAAATGCATTACCATTCTCACCCACTGACCAATCTATCTGAGAATTATGAAATACTTTTGATTTCTTATTTCTGTAAAAACTGGTCCCTGATTGAGGTGGTGCATCTGGAGTTAGGAATATAACAGCAGCCCATTGCTGTGCATCACAGTGGAATACTTGTGGTACTCCTGCTATACAAGATTGATACCTACCGTTAATACCTACATCATACCAACCATAACCATCATTAGTATGGTCTGCAATTTTGATCTGCATGATTTCTTCAAATCTTTCCTTGACGCCTTCAAATAAAAATTGCTGACGGGTTCTTTCACCCACAGCTCCTTCTCCTGGAAAGTATGTCTGAGCTAATGCATGTTCTCTTACAGCCATAGGATCCTCATAGAAGTCATCTACTACAAAGAACCTTTTGTTAAGGTTTGGATTAATGTTAAACATAACTACTTGATTTCTATAAATTTACTAAGATCTGGTCTAAAATAACCAGGTCCCTTTAAGATTTTTCCATCTTCACGGAGAATAGGCTTACCATCTTCTCCAAGCTTACTCATATTACTTGCTTGTATTTCATTGAATACATCTTCTATAACATGCTGCATACCATGTTTAAGAATTGTACCACATAGAATATACAACTGATCACCAAGTGCATCAGCTATTTCTACTAATGAGTTTTTATAACATGCTTCTAGATACTCATCATTCTCTTCTTTCATTAAAGAGTGTCTAAGATTAAATTCATGTTCTTCTAATGGTCTTGGATATTTACCATTCTCTTGACCAAAGGCATTGTGGAATGTCTCCACAGCTTTCAATTGTTCTTTCATACATCAAAGTTAAAAAAAAAGGGGATGACTAAAAAGCCACCCCCTCCCTTTTGTGTATTATTGTTTACCCTTTTACAGGATCTTAGAAGAATGCAGCATCATCATCCTCATCATCTGAGAA
>Ga0222713_10005894_pt1 | contig 11784 bp, 11 predicted proteins | sample C33_649DmetaG_FD_165061 | JGI IMG/M metagenome (GOLD analysis project Ga0222713, IMG submission 165061) | Estuarine water microbial communities from San Francisco Bay, California, United States - C33_649D | ecosystem: Environmental > Aquatic > Marine > Unclassified | place: USA: California...
TCAACAACATCAATGCGCGTTCGTGTTCTTCGCCTTCTAGCACGGTGGGGACTCCCTGGACAACGACACTGCGATAATTCATCGATGAGTTGAACAACGATCGCGCAACGACAAGGCCGTCCAAAAGAGTGACGGTTATGCAAATCGAGCCATCGGTACGCATCAACCTGCTGGCAACCGAACCGTGAATGATGATGTGATCACCATCAAGTGCATACGCCATCGGTATCACCACTGGCACGCCTTCTTTATCGATCACGCCGACATGTGCCACTACACCTTCTGCAAGAATCGTTCTCACCACGTCCAATTCTGTGCTTCCCCGCTCCGCGTGACGCTTAAGTTCTCCCATGATGATCCGAGGCTAGAAGATGACTAGCGTCGCCATCATCAGTACGACTGCCGATGACCGAGCGAAGGGTTCACTTACCCACGCTTATCGAGTGCTTGCACTCACCTCGTTGTCGGTGTTCCTTGTATCCCTTGACTTGTCCATCGTTGTCGTCGCCAAGCGCACCATTGATGAAGACCTGGGCGGGGGCAGTCTGCTGACATGGGTGTTCTCGGCTTATGCCATCGCCTACGCCGCGGCCCTGCTCACGGCTGGCCGTTTCGCCGACGTGTTTGGTCGCAAACGAAGTTTCATCCGCGGTGTGCTGTGGTTCAGTTTTGGTTCCCTGTTGTGTGGCTTTGCACCAACTACCTGGTTTTTGGTGTTGGCTCGTGTCGTGCAAGCGATTGGTGGCGCCCAACTCACGCCGGCATCACTTGCTCTCGTGCTTCCGGAATTCCCCGTTGAAAAGCGCACTCAGGCCATTGCCATCTGGGGAATGTCGGGCGGGTTGGCCGCTGCACTTGGGCCTTCAGTCGGTGGCATTCTCGTCGACGCACTCGGTTGGCGGTCGCTCTTTTTCGTCAACATTCCTTTCACGCTGGTAACGGTGCTCATTGCTCGTCGACTGCTGCGCGAAAGCCGCGACCCAAATGCACAACGCAAAGTTGATTACCCGAGTGCTGCGCTCGGCTTTTCTGGTGTTGCCCTCGTGGTACTCGGTATCTCCCAGAGCGAGGTGTGGGGTTGGAATGACCGCGCCACGCTCGGTGCGCTTGCAATTGGTCTGGTGCTTTGTGCGGCGTTCACTCTTCGGTGCCACCGTGCAACCCATCCCATCTTGGATCTTTCGCTCTTTCGCTTGCGGTTTGTCGTAGCGGCGAACGTTGCCGGTGTGCTCTTTTCCATGGGCTTCATCGGCATGTGGTTGCTCAACACATTTTGGTTGCAGGCCGTCTGGGGTTACAGCGTTTCCATGTCGGGCCTTGCCACCATGCCCGGACCAACTTCTGCTGCGCTCGTTGCACCATTCGCCGGCAAGTATGCGGACCGCTTCGGGCATTCGCGAATTCTGTTCGTCGGTTCGTTGCTTCTTGGGTTCGGAACATTCGGTTTGAATGCAACCATTCCTGAGTCACCGGCTTACCTAACGCATTATCTGCCATGGATGCTTGTGACGGGAATCGGCGTGGGATTGAGCATCTCTACGCTCTCGAGTTCTGCGACAGCGTTCTTAAAGCCAACACAACTTGCGATGGGCTCGGCATTGAACAACACATTTCGCCAGGTCGGTACAGCGCTTGGTGCGGCACTCTCGCTTGCAATTGCGGCACCCACGTTGGCTCGTGTCGAGAGTGCACGCATGGCGGGTAAGTCGGTATTGGGCATCTCCAAGCTGGAAATCCATGCGGCTTGGGCGATGAACGGTGTGATCTACCTCGCAGCCGGCATTGCCATGGTGGCTATCTTCAAGCGCCCCAGTGCATCCCAGATGGATGACGCCCGCGGAATCTAATCGCGATTGTGGCGGGCTCGCCCCAGCACGGTTGACACCACACTGATGATTGTTCCGGCACCAAATGCTGGCCAGAATCCGGACACATCAAGTGCGGTGCTGAGATCACTCACCAGCATCAGCATCCAGGCATTCACCACGATGCTGAAGAGTCCTAACGTCAAAAAGAGCGCAGGAAATGCAACCACACGAATGATGTTGCCCACGATTGCATTCGCCAAGCCAAACAGAGCGGCAACCCAGAGGTGACTCCACAAACCGTCTGCAATCCTTACTCCAGCAAAAATCACATCCGCCAACCATACGGCTACCGCAAGAATTGCCCAGCGGATGATCAGATTCATGATGTCACTGTCGTAGCCACAAAGAGTGGTATCCGCCGCGATGTTTTTTCCTTGTACTGTGCGTACGGCGCGAACACCGCGACACTCCGCTGCCACCACGTTTCATATTCATCGCCGTCAACCAGTCGGACGTGTACAGAAAACGGCTCGGGCCCGTCTTGCACGGTTACCTCCGTGGGATTGGCAACCAGATTGTGATACCACGCTGGATGGGCAGGTGCACCTCCATAAGAAGCGACAAGTGCGTACTCGCCATTGTGCTCGACTCGCATCAACGCGATTTTTCGGACGCTCCCCGAGGCGGCACCGCGCATCGACACGATGATGACCGGAATCCCGGTTTCGCGCAACGTACCCCCTTCGCGTCCACCGGTGCGCTCATAGAGATCTACTTGGTCGCGCACCCACGCCATTGTGCTGGGCACGTATTCACCAGAAAGTGTGGCCATGCACCAATGCTGTCAGGTTTTGGGATATCGAGAGCCATCCGGGAAGTTGCCGTACAGCGGACGGTCTCCGTTCGTCACGGAATCAACGAGCAAATCTCCACCGACGAATGCCCCTTTCCAAGAACCACCCCGACCACCAAAGACCTCGTCTCGATCACCGCGTGAGCGTGGCTTGTTGATGCCCACCTTGAATGACTGAATCTCATCAGATATACGCTCGGCAAAATCCAGATCGTCGGTGGCAACCGACGCCACCAGCGAACCGTTGGAAACATTCATCGCACTCAAGAACTCTGCCTCGGTATCTACGACCACGATGGAATCGAGTGGACCAAACGGCTCAGCATGATGGAGGGACCATGCCGACGGTGGCTCCAGCACACAGGACGGCGCAACGTACGCCGACGTATCTTGGCCGTCAATAAAACGACCCTTGCTCAACGCTGCGTGCATGAGCGGAATTCCCCCGGTGTTAATGGCTTCTTCAAACTGGGCGGTGAGAGTTTCGGCTTTTGACCGCTGGATGACCGGACCAAAATCCAGGTCGGGTAATGCATCATCATCATTTTCCACCGCACACGGGTGACCAAACTTCAATGATGCCACTACTGGGTAATACATTTCCAAGAAGTCGGGCAGCAGCCTGCGCTGGACCACGTACCGCGGGTACGCAGTGCAACGCTGTTTGGCGTAGGCGAAACCTTTCTTGATGTGCCCAGACAAATCGTTCCACTGCGAGTAGTTCCATACTCCCCAGGCATTCAGACCTTCCTGCTCAAGCACATGCCGCTTACGTAAGTCGGCCAGGCGAGTCGCCACTTTACGACCGTTCGTACGCCCACCGACGAACACCAACGCGCCGAGTTCGGGTGTGCTGATGAGGGCTTCGCTGAGTTCGGCGCCACTCCCCGACACCAGAGTGGCAGGCAAGCCGGCGCGGGCCATCATGGCGTGCGCCAATGTGAGTGCGTGAAAACCACCCTGGGTAGGCGTCTTTGCGACGACGGCATTACCTGCCAACAACTGCACCAGTTCTGCATGCACCAACACACTGAGTGGGTAGTTCCACGATGCAATGTTCGAAACGGGCCCGTCAAGTGGAGTTCGGCCTCGTAGCTGCCGCTCGATTTGGGTGAGATACCACTCCACCCCATCAAGGCAACGATCAATATCGTCGCACGCAAGTTTCCACGGTTTACCGATTTCCCACATCAACAAGCCGGCGATGATGTCGCGCTGCTCGCGCAACAACTGCACCGCCTGGCTGACTTTTGCCACGCGGACATCGAGCGAAGTCGCAGACCACTCTTTGTCCTGCTTTACGGCAAACGCCATGGCCCGATGAGCCTCGTCGGAGGTGATGATCGGCGCACCGATGATGTGGGAGCCGTCCACCGGCACTGCGTGTGGACGAGTGGTGCCTCCACTCACCCATTCGCCGCCAATGAGATTGCGCAGTGATTGGGCTTCGAATGCTTCGGGGGCCGCGCCACGCGCGCGTGCATATATTTCATTCCAGGTTGCGCCCGGCTTTACGTGCAATGCCATGTTCCTACGCTACGACTCACTTTTCGGCTTGTGCAAGCGCATTGCGCAACATCCCAGGGAAAATAATTGCGTGGAACGGAATCAGCACCCACCAATACAAACGCCCAGCCAAGCCTCGTGGACGGAATATCGCCCGCTGCACCACGTGCGTGCCTGTGGGCGTTTCGCGTAGGCGAAACTCCAACCATGCTTGGCCTGGAACACGCATCTCTGCTCGCAGTAACAGCGTTTCGCCATCCTTGACATCTGCGATTCGCCAGAAGTCCAGTGGATCTCCCACGCGCAGTACATGCTGATCACGTCGGCCACGACGCATCCCGACTCCGCCAAAGACCGAGTCGATTCGCCCACGCAATCGCCAGAGCCACTCAAAGCCGTACCAGCCAGTCGAACCACCCAGCGACGAAAGCACACTCCACACTTCGTCTTTTGTCGCAGATGTTGATTGCTCTCGTTCGTCCACGAACAATGTTCCCCCGGTCCACGCCGGGTCGGTGACCGCCACATCCCAAGCCACCCACGGTCGCGAGGCGTCCGTCCATCTAGTTGGGGCACTCGTGCGTTCAATTGCGCGTTTCACCGCTTGGTCGAACGTGAGCAAGCCACCTGGTGGTGGAGGCAAAACATTCACTACCGACTTTGCTGAATCAACGACCACTTTGTTGATGAGCGAATCAATCAGTGGTCGTGCGATGGATGCTGGCACCGGGGTGACGAGACCGACCCACATACTCGACACTCGTGGTGTGAGTAGCGGCACGCGCACAATAATGCGACGACGCAACCCGGCGATTTTTGCATAGCGCGACATCATGTTGCGATAGGTGATCGTTTCGCTACCGCCTACATCGAACACGCCGTGAATTTCCTGTGGCGCACGGGCGGCCGCAACGAGAAAGTGGAGCATGTTCACAATTGCGATCGGCTGTGTTGGGTTGTCTACCCAACGTGGCGTGACCATCGCCGGCAAATGTTCCGTGAGGTAACGCAACATCTCGAATGACGCTGAGCCAGATCCGATGATGATGCCTGCTCGCAATTCAATGACTGGCACATTGGTGCTGGCAAGTACCCTGCCAACTGACTTACGTGACTCGAGATGTTTGCTCAAGTTGTCATCATTGGCGATTCCACCCAGATAAATGATTCGTTTCACACCAGCGCGGGCAGCCGCTTGTGCAAACGTCAGAGCCATGGCCGATTCCAGGTCGTCAAACTTTGCGCCCGTGCTGATGGAGTGCAAGAGATAAAAGGCCACATCTACATTCGCAAGTGCCGTATCCAGAGATTCGCTATTGATCGCATCGCCCTCTACGACTTCAACACCAGTAATCCACGGAGTGTTTGCCACTTTGGCAGCCGAGCGCACCAACACCCGCACCACGAAACCCTCTTCGACGAGCAGTGGCGCCAGACGACCACCGACATAACCGGTGGCCCCAGTCACCAGCACGCGTGTTGCGAAACCATTCTGTAGCACGCTGCTGAACGCTACGCCACCAACGCAGGGCATCGGCAACCTAACTACGCTCAATTCAGTGACAAGGTCAACAGAACTCCTGCACAGTCAGGTGGCTACTCGGCTGCGTGAACATGGTCTGGTGTACACCGCCGGTCGACGACAACTCGTCGAGATTCTGATGAAGCACAATCGACCAGCAAGTGTGCCCGAGCTCCTCAAGTTGCGCGCCAAACTTACGCAAAGCTCGATGTACCGAAACTTGGCCGACTTGGAACATGTTGGCATCATTCACCGGGTGGCTGGTGTTGATGAGCATGCGCGCTATGAACTCAATGAGTCCCTCATCGGACACCATCATCACTTGATTTGCGTCAAATGTGGCACGATCAACGACTTTGTGGTGATGCCATCGACTGAACGCGTAATCGATGATGCGCTCCACAAGGCTGCCAAAACGGCTCGTTTCACCGTTTCCGGTCATCGCCTTGACGCAATTGGTCTTTGCTCGTCGTGCAAGTAACGAGGCTTGATGAAGCACGATTGCTGAGTTTTGACTGCTACGGCACGCTCATTGATTGGGAATACGGCATCACCGACACCGTCGTACACCTCGCAAAGCCGTACGGTGTTCATCCCAGCGAGGGAGAAATTCTTTCACTTTTTGCATCGCACGAAACGCATGTTCAAGACGCCAATCCAACGTGGACATATCCCGTCATACTTTCTGAAACTTGGCGGCGCATGGCCCAGAGTCTCGGATTGCCGTCTATGGACTCTTCTCCCGAACAGTGCGAGCGTGATGCACATTTCTTCGCTTCGTCCGTACCAAACTGGCCGGCTTTTTCCGACAGTCATGAAGCGCTCATCGCATTGCAGTCACGCTGCAAACTCGTGATTCTTTCCAACGTGGACAATGCCAGTTTTGCCGGTTCAAATGCCCGTCTCGGTGTCACCTTTGACGCCATCTTGACTGCACAAGACATTGGTTCGTACAAACCTGATCTCAACAACTTTCGCGTGCTCTTGTCCAAAGCGGATGCGCTGGGTGTGCCAATCCATCAGCATCTCCACGTGGCCCAAAGTTTGTTTCACGATCACGTACCTGCACAAGCCGTCGGGCTGAAAACGGTATGGATCAATCGCTACGGGGCAAAAAGAGCGGCCGCTGGCACACGAGGTGCGACGCCTGCTGCAGCGCCAGTGCACCCGCACTGGGAGTTTCCGACGTTGCGCGAGTTTGCCGAGGCTCTGCTCCGCTAGTTGCTGCCGGGCAAAACTCGCTGGGGAATCACCACGACGGTGCCATCCGACTCATGATGAACACGGGCAGACACACCGTAAAACTCGGCCAATGTTGCCGGCTTCAACACTTCTTTTGCACTGCCTGCTGCAACTCGAACTCCTTGATGCATGAGCACGAGACGATCGGCGTACATGCCGGCAAGAGTCAAATCGTGCATGGCCGATACAACGGTCAAGCCATGTTCACGGCGGGCTCGATCCACGAGCTCCAACGCCTGTTGTTGATGCCCAATATCGAGCGCACTGGTCGGTTCATCTAGCAACAGAACGGGTGCTTCTTGAGCAAGGGCGCGCGAGATGATGACTCGCTGCAACTCGCCGCCAGAAAGTGTTCCCAGCATTCTTCTCGCAAACGAAGTGAGATCAAGTTGATTCGTCACTCGTTCAACCACAGCGCAGTCATACGCCGTTTCGCGTGCAAACTGCTTGATGTACGGGTTGCGACCAAGCAACACGTAGTCGTACACCGACATGTCGGGCGGAATGATTGGCGCCTGTGGAACGAATGCGATGTGTCGCGCGCGCCATCGTGCGGAAGTGGCTGGAATCTCAAGTTGATCAATGGCCACAGAACCCTCATAACCCACGAGTCCTGCCGCCGCGCGCAGGACCGTGGATTTACCGGCACCATTCGGACCGATGAGGCACAGCCACTCACCTGCACGAACGACATCATTGAACTGCACTACGGCTGGCACGTCGGCATACTTCACCGTCAGGTCACAAAAACCCAAGATGCTCATCGGTCGTTCTGCCTCATGCGTAGAAGCAACAGAAAGAATGGCGCACCAATAAATGCCGTCACTACACCAATGGGTGTCTCGGCCGGATCAGAGAGCACTCGGCCCGGGATATCGGCAGCCACCAGGAATGCGCCTCCCAACAGCACGCTAAGCGGGAGCACTCGCCGATAACTTGCTCCGGCCAACAGTCGCACCACATGCGGAACGATGATGCCAACGAAGCCGATAAGACCGCTCACAGCAACGACTGCTGCACTTCCAAGAGTGGCAGCCAGCACGATGGTGAGACGCACGCGGCGCACGTTCACTCCCAGGGCAAGCGCCTCGTCATCACCCACTCGCATGACATCGAGTAATCGACGGTGCAGCAGCATCACCACGATGCTTGCTGCAGCGTAAGGAAGGACGAGTCGAACATCCCCCCAAGTAGCACTCGACAATCGCCCGAGAATCCAGGAATACACCTGGCGAATGACATCGTTGTTGCGTTGCAAGATGAACGTTTGTATTGCCGTTGCAAGAGCAGTAACGGCGACCCCGGCAAGCACCAAGGCGATGGGTGACCGATCACGTCCGAACAACGAGCCAACCGAATACGTCACGAATACCGCAGCAAGTGCACCAACGAAGGCGGCAACGGGTAACGGGTCGATGAACCACACCGTGGCGCGAGAACTGGTAAGTGCAAACACCAGCGTGGCCCCAAGACCTGCCCCGGCAGCCACACCGAGCAGATACGGGTCCACCAGTGGATTGCGAAACACACCCTGATAACTCGCCCCAGAAATTGACAATGTCGAGCCAACAACTGCAGCAAGCACCACTCGTGGTGCGCGAATCTGCCAGACGATGTTCCAATCTGCATCAGAAATACCGCTCGCCACTGAAACAAATGGCAATCGGTCAAGCAACTCGAGTGGTACCCGCCACCACGTTGGACCAGCCGGCCCAATCATGAGGCCGGCAATCATCACTCCCACAAGCACCGCGCCACTCATGGCAAACCACCACGTTTGGCGATCTGCACCCGAAACGGCTGCTGGAGGAGTAACGATTGCTGTCACCAATGCGTGCCTCTACGAACTTGCGAGTAGTTGGGAAACTGCGTCGCGAATCACTTCTACAAACTGCACTAGGCGTGGTCCCCAACGTGACGGAATATCAGCCGGCAACTCAATGATTCGTTCGCTGGTAATCGCCGTCAAACTTCCCCAACCGTCACGGGCTGCGACCATGGCTGCTGTTTCGCCACTCGCCAAGAACATCAAGTCGGGATCGGCAGCAACGATTACTTCGGCGGACAGTTGCGGATAGTCGTTACCCTCCTCGACACCATCGGCGATATTGCGTAAGCCAAAGAGCGCATATACCTGCCCGATGAACGTCTTCGACGTGACGGAGTACAACGTGTTGTCGAGCTCATGGTAAAACGACAGTGGCTCTGCGGGCATCGTTATGCCAGAAACTGCTGCTTCAATGTCCGCCTGCATTTGTGCTGATACCTGGACGGCTTGATCCAAGTGACCGGTCAGTGCGCCGAGTTGCTCAATTTGTTGATACACGCTTTCGAACGTCGTTGCTGCTGGTGCCATGAATACCGGTATGGAAAGTGCAGACAACTGATCTACGAGGTTGCCCGGATCGTAGGTAATGACCACCAGATCAGGGGTGAAGCCAGCGATTGCCTCCACATTCGGGTCGAAACCAGAGAGCTTCGTGCCCAAGGCAACTGCTTCAGCCGGATAGTTCGAATACTCATCCACAGCAACCACTTGATCGCCCGCACCGATTGCATACAACATCTCCGTTGCCGTTGGCGACAGCGACACGATTCGCTGTGGCTGGGTTTCGAGAGTGAGTTCACCAACAGTGACCGGGTAATTTGCGACTACCTCAACGGTGGTTTCAACGACCGTAACCGCACTGGTATCGGCAGAATCCCCTCCGCATGCTGCGAGAGGCATTAAAAAAAGGCCGGCAATGCCGACCATGACTGATGTACGCATAACGATTCCTTCTGTCCTTCTTACGAGGACGTTGGTGGGAGTGAACTGCTAGGCGACCGGACTTGCGAGTTCGAGGCTCGCATTACCGTTGCGGGACAGTGCCGGAATCACACCGGACTTCGCTGAGTAGTTCACTACTGCGACTATTGCCGCAGCAGCACAGATGGTAGCACATGCCGTCAATACACGAATGCGAATGGCGACCGGGGAGGGAATTGAACCCCCGACCTAGTGTTTAGGAAACACTTGCTCTATCCAACTGAGCTACCCGGTCACTACTTTCGCTGCTTGCATTCAACCACGCTCTCCTCACTACGCTCGCCTTCACCACTGAGGAGCCACATGACTGAAGCACCACGACTCACCCATAAATACGGCACGATCGACAAGGACTACGCACTCCATCTGGCAACTCGCCCAGCGGAAGAAGATGGGCCCATTTATATGGTCAATCTCATGAAGTACCACGAAGTGGCGCAGTACGCGTCCGAGACTGGTCCTGATCAACCGGTATCCGGGCGAGAAGCAGATGACCGTTACAACCCTTCATCCATCCTTGGCAAACTTGGGGCCACCATCGTGTTCGTGGGTGACGTCGTAGGTAACCATGTTGGAACCGAAGACTGGGACCGCATCGCCATCGTGCGCTACCCCACCCGAAAATCATTCATCGACATGCAAAGTCGCAAAGACTTCGGCGAAAAACATGTGCACAAAGCAGCAGGAATGCAGCGCACCATCATCGTGTGTTGCCGACCGGAAGATCTGTCACTCGATGCACGTGGGCGACCAAAGAACGACGACGAACGTTACGTGATGATGGTGGTCCGTCAGACCGCCGATCGTTCTGCTGCGTTTGCCGAACTTCGAGAGGCAACGCACTTGGCCGCTGAAGGCACCATCATCGGCGATGGACGTGCGTGGGACACCGTGCAATTCGTGGCGTGTTCTTCACCCGACGAGTTACGCGAGCTTGCCGACAAAACATGTGTTTCACTGTCAGGTGCGGCGTATGTCATGAGCGTTCGGGCTTCAATGGACGCAATCACCCAAGGCTGAGATGTACCTCGAAGTCAGCCGCGATGACATTCGGAATGCGCGGCTTGTGCCTTCCGAGAGTTCATCGGCACTTGCCGCAAACAGCATCGTGTTGCGACTGGATAGCGCGGCACTCACGTCCAACAACATCAGCTACGCGCTGAGCGGCGACCTGCTCGACTATTGGGGCTTTTTCCCCACTGAACAAGGCTGGGGTCGTCTGCCAGTCATGGGTTTTGGCACCGTAGTGCAGTCAGCCAATCCGGATGTCGCTGTGGGAAACCGGTACTTTGGATTTTTCCCCCTCGGGAGTCACCACATGGTGCACGCAACAGTTTCTCGCAGTGGTTTTATCGACTCGTCTCCGTGGCGCGAAAAACACGCCACCGTATACAAGAGTTTTGACGCAGCGCAGCCGACCAATCACGACGACGCGTTGTTAATCTTCCGTGGACTGTTCCTCACATCGTTTCTCCTCGAAGACTTCCTTCGAGAGCAGGGCCACTTCGGTGCACAACAGGTAGTTATCACCAGCGCATCAAGCAAAACATCCATTGCGCTTGCACACTGCCTTCAGACATTTTCCAACCTGCGCGTTATTGGTCTCACTTCGTCGAAAAATCTTTCATTTGTGGAAAACGTTGGCGAATATGACGGCGTGGTTACATACGACTGCTTGGATGCAATTGAGAAAGTGCCATCCGTAGTCGTTGACATGGCTGGCAATGCCAGTGTCGTTGCCGAACTTCACAGCTTGCTCTCAGGATTCGTCATGCATTCGTCGAGTGTGGGTGCCACACACTGGGATGCACCACGTGGCACCATCCACATACCCGACCCACGACCTGAGTTTTTCTTTGCACCTTCGCAGGTTGCCAAGCGCAACAAGGATTGGGGCCGCGATGTGGTTAACCAGCGAATGACCGAAGCACTTGAGTTGTTCATCCAAGGCTCTACGCGTTGGCTCACTATTCAGCACACCAATGGTGCCGATGCCGTGGAACGTCTCTACGGTGAGATCGTTGCAGGTCGGGTTGACCCGCGC
>Ga0222713_10005895_pt1 | contig 11784 bp, 10 predicted proteins | sample C33_649DmetaG_FD_165061 | JGI IMG/M metagenome (GOLD analysis project Ga0222713, IMG submission 165061) | Estuarine water microbial communities from San Francisco Bay, California, United States - C33_649D | ecosystem: Environmental > Aquatic > Marine > Unclassified | place: USA: California...
TTTAATCGGCCTTTTTACCACATTTTATGTGTTTCCGCTGGTCTTTTCACCCTCAGAGCTTGGCGTTACTCGGGTTTTTATTGAAATAGGGGCTTTGCTGGCCGCTGTTGCTCAGTTAGGAACGGGTTATTCGATTTGGAAATTTTTTCCGCGATTTAAAAATGAAAAGGGTCACCACGGTGCAGGGTTTTGGCTTCTGGTTGTTCCCGCCTTCGGATGTTTGCTTTTGAGCGTGGCCTTGCTGGGATTCAAGTCAGAGCTTCTCGGTTTTTTCGGTGACAACGCCGCACAAATGGAGCCCTATTACCTCTGGTTGCTGCCCTTTGTTTTTTTCTTTGTTTTCAATACCGTTTTTGAAACCTTTTCTGCCTCCTTGGGGCACATCATTTTTCCTTCTTTTCTAAGAGAGAATCTGGTTCGAGTAGCCTTGGGTGGCTTGGGTTTTTTGTATTATTTGAATTGGATTGGTTTTGCTCAATCCATACAGTGGGTGCCTTTTGTGTACGGATTTGTCGCCATTCTCAACTTGGGGAACATTCTCAAATTGACACCATTGTCGTTTCGCCCCGATTTTGGGTTCATTCGCTCTCAAACTGATTTGGCCCCTGAGTTTTCGCGATATACCCTGTATTTCTTCTTGACGACCCTCGCCAATTTGTTCGTTCAACGCCTGGATATGCTCATGGTGTCTTCGGTCAAAGGCTGGGCCGATTCGGGTGTGTATGCCATTGCCATCAACATGGCCGTTCTCATTGAAGTACCTACTCGATCCATTTTGCAGGTCGCGAATCCGAAGCTGTCGGAAGCCCTTCACAGGGATGACCAGGCCGAGGTGCAGCGTTTGTACACCAAGACGAGTTTGAATCAGTTCATATTAGGAGCCTTGGTTTTGCTGTGTATTTGGTTGGGGTTGGATGCCTTTTATGCCTTTATGCCCAATGGGGATGTCTACAGGGCGGGTAAAATGGCTGTCGTGCTGCTGGGATTGGGTAAGTTGTTTGTCTTGATGCAGGGGAATTCGTCGGCCATGTTGGCCTTCTCCAAAAAGTATTATTGGGCTTTGCTCATCAATGCCATTGCTGTTGTTGTTGCCCTGATGATGAACCGATGGTTGATTCCCCTTTATGGGCTCAATGGAGCCGCCTTGGCTACAGCAAGTACGTGGTTGGCCATTTCCATTGTGACTGGGATATTGGTTTGGCGCATTTACCGAATGCATGCCTTTCACGCAGAGATGCGAAAGGCCTTGGGCTTTGTCGTCATTTTGATCGCTTGGACGGCTGCCGTCGAATGGGCCCTTCCGGAGTGGGAATTTTGGGGAATTTTGGGTCAAACCCTAGCCACATCCTTGATGGTGCTGGTCCCCATTTTGTTTTTGCTCTGGAAACTGAATATCTCAGAAGACGTAAATAGCCTACTGAGAAAAGCCGGAGCCCAACTTCGTCAAATGTTGTAGATGTCGGCCTTGTAAGCCGCCAAGTTTTTGGGGTCCTTGAACCAGTCAATGGTTTGAGCCAAGCCATCTTGCAAGCTCGTAGAGGGTTTCCACTGGGTATGAGATTCCAATTTTGCCCGGCTGCCCAACAGGCGAAAAACTTCGCTGGCGGCAGGTCTTAGTCGCTCGTCTTCGCTGATGACTCGTGCGGCGGGGTTGATCTGTTCGATCAGATTCTGGGCCAAATCGCCCACTGAAATTTCCTGCTCGGTGGCAATATTGACTTCATGGCCGATCAAGGAAGGAGTTTGGGCAATGCGAATGAACCCTTGGGCCGTGTCTTTGACGTACACCAAGTCACGAGTGGGTCGGGTATCTCCCAATTTGATCTCGGTGAAGCCGTTCAACAGTTGAGAAATGATGGTGGGTATGACCGCACGTGCGCTTTGGCGAGGGCCATAGGTGTTGAAGGGTCGAACCAAGGTGACGGGCAGTTCAAAGCTTCGGTAAAAACTATCAGCCATGGCGTCGGCACCTATTTTGGAGGCTGAATAGGGAGATTGAGGCTGTTTGGGGTGCTCTTCCGTGATGGGTACAAATTGCGCCGTTCCATACACCTCTGAGGTGCTGGTGACCAAGACGCGCTCTACGCCCAAACGTTTGGCTGCTTGAACGATGTTCAAGGTTCCTTTGACGTTGGTATCGACGTAGGAGTCAGGCGAATGGTAACTATAGGGAATGGCAATGAGAGCCGCCAGGTGAAACACGATTTCGCATCCTTCCATGGCTGTATAAACCCCATTGGGGTCGCGAACGTCGCCTGAGAAGATATCCAGTTGGCTCTTAAGCTCGGTGGGGAAGTGGTCCAACCATCCCCAGGAGTTGAAAGAATTGTAATAGACAAAGGCTTTAACCTTGGCCCCCTCGTGAATCAAGGCTTCCACCAAATGGCTACCGATGAACCCATCGGCACCGGTTACCAATACGCGTTTCCCTTTCAAGGACATGAAGCAAAGATAAGCAATCAGCCTATCGAACGGCGCTCGTAGGCGTCGATGAAGGAATCGGGAGTGCTATTGTACACCTTTACGCCGCAGTATGCCGCATACTTGGCCAAACGATGGTGGGCCCAAAAGGCTTTGTGCAAGTTGGAAAAGAACTCGTGCATACGAACAGGTGTATTCTGGGCATCGTCGTGTTTCAAGGGGGTCTCTTTTTGACCCACTTCGTAGAAATGATCGTCTACCACGACTACCTGATTGTCCATGCGAACTTTGATGTTGCGGTGAAAATTGTTGTCTACTCCAATGAGGTACAACTCTTCAAATCCAGCATTGATGGCTTGAAAAATGCAGCTATTGATGACGTTTTGGCTTTGAGGAGAGCCTAAGCCCATGGTGTACAGGCGGTTTTCGAACCACTCAAACCCACGGGTAACGGTGTAATTGTAGACAACAATATGCAGCAGCGGGTTTGATTTCGCTTGTTGCAGGATCCAGCTTTTTCGGTAAATCTGGGGAACGAACAGGGTCATGGTATGTTGGCTATTCAACAGGGCTTTCCAAGTCTCGTTGATCAACTGCTGAGTTTGCTGATACCCTTCATGTCGTTGGCAGTGGGGATGAAGTGCCGCATTTTCAAAGGTCTCGGCATTGAAGTTGAAGAAAGCCCCATCGGCCAACAAATAATAGGCGGGCTTCAACTGCTGGAAATAGGGGCTTCGAGCCATCATGTTCACCGCCATCAAGGGCATAGGGCTTTGACCAGCCGATGACCATTGGTCCAATTGGGCTTTGGCGCTAGGGCCATTTCCCACAACAATGACTTGGGAGTCGGGGCTTTTGTAAGTCGGCAAGAACCGGCTACGTATGCCAATTTTGCCCAGGGATAGCAGGCTGTTCCAAAGATTCAATGCAAACGATTGGGCCATGGTTCAAAGGTAGGCTTTGCCTTGTTGGAGCAAAAATTCGGCCCAGAGCCAGTCGAGTTCGGTGTCCAAATCCACCAAGCTATTCGAGGGCATTTTGTAGGCCATGCGCTGAGGCAAATCACCCAATGAGTAGGCGCGCAATGAGGAAACCCGAATGGCATATAAGGAGCCGTTGAGTTCCCAGACTTGAGGCAAATCTTGCCGACGGGTATACTGGCCCTCGAACAAGGGCTGTAATCCATTTTGTTCCAATCGAAAGTGGGTGTAATAGGGATTACTTCGGCTTTCGACGACCGAAAAAACAGCATCGGCCTCGGGGTTCGCTTTCAATTGTTCGACGATGCCAATCAAGTCAGTTGATCGTCTAAAGGGAGAGGTCGCTTGGAGCAACAGTATGTTTTCAAAGATTTGGCCCTCTTGCTCATAGTGGTCCAAGGCATGGAGCAAAACTTCTCGGCTGCCAGCCGTGTCGCTAGAAAGGGCTTCTGGGCGGGTAAATGGAATGGGCAGACCTAGGTTTTGGGCTGTGCTTTGTATTTCAGGTGAGTCTGTGCTGATGCAAATTTGGTGGGGCTGTGCTACCTCCAAAGCCTGTTCCATGGAGTATTGAATCAAAGGTTTGCCCCCCAAATTCCGCCAGTTTTTCCCTGGGATCCCTTTGGATCCGGCTCGAGCGGGAATGATGACCAGTGTTTCGGGTGACAGCATATCAATACAAATGCAAGTTGGGAATGTCGCTTTGCGCCTTTTCGTAATCAGAGAGTGATCCAATGTCGCTCCAGTATCCCAAAATGGGGTGCGTGCCTACCTGGGACCCATCGGCAATCAGTTGATCCATGTAATCGGTGGCATTGAACAATTCCCCTTTGGGAATTCGGCCCAAATCGGCTTGCTGAAGCAGATAAAAACCGGCATTGGCGAAATAGGTGTAAGTGGGTTTTTCAACAAAGGCCTTCACTCGATCTTGTTCCTGTTCCAATATGGCATAGGGAACCTTTACCTTGTACGGAATGCTCGCCACCGTAAGGTCATTGCCTTGGTCTTGGTGACGCAAATAAAAGGCCTCCAAATCCAAGTCGCTGAGCAAGTCGGCATTGAACAACAAGATCTGTTTGTGCTCGAGTTGTTCAGGTAAAAAAGCCAAAGCGCCCATGGTGCCCAGAGGTTGGTTTTCTTCAATGTAATGAATGTGGCAATCCCAGGCAGAGCCATCTTGGAAATGGGCCATGATCTGCTCTTTTTTATAGCCGACACAGAGAAAGATTTCCCGGATGCCGTATCTCACCAAACGCTTGATGTTGATTTCCAAAATGGGTACCCCGCCGACAGGCAATAGAGGTTTGGGTGTTTCCAAGGTCAAGGGGCGCAGGCGCTGGCCCAATCCGCCGGCCATGATGACGGCCGTCAGAGGCAAATAGGAGCGAAGGTCGTTGAGGTCAATGATGCGCTCCAGGCGATCTGCCTCGTTCAATAAGGGGAAGATGCAAATGTCTTTTTCGCGATAAGCTTGAAGTTGGCGAACGTCGATTTGTCCTTTTCGCAAGGAGCGAAAGTCTTTGAACATGAATGCCTCGCAGGGATCTTGGGCCGACAAGCCCTTGAGAAGGCCGCGGCGTATGTCCCCGTCTGACAAGGTTCCAATGACTCGGTCATCCGAATCGGTGACGAACAAGGTTCGAAGATGCCCAGCCATGCCCATCAAGGTCAAGGCTGCGCTCAGCGGTTGGCTGGCTTCCACTTGGTGCTGCTCGAGAAGGGTCATTGCTGCAAGGTAGGAAAAATGTGGGTTTTCAATTGCTCTAAGATGCAAGCGGTACTGTGGCCTTGGCCATAGATCGCGCTGCTGTTGGGATTGAATGTTTGCCGACTGTGGCTGCGCATAAGATTCACAATGTCGGCTTTGACAAAGTCGCAACCTGCGATGTTGGGCGTGAGGATTCGGCCCTCTTGTCGGCGGCCTAGGTTGATCACAGGCTTGGGAAAATAGGAAGCTTCCACAAAGCCACTGCTGGTATTGCCCAGCATGGCGCTGCAGTGTTTCATGGCCGAAGCATAGCCCAGTGTTCCCAAGTTTTCTACGCAGACCATACCTGGGCGGCGCTGTTGCAAGTCCAATACCCGGCTGCGAATTTGATTGCCATGGGTATCGGAATTGGGCATGGTTAGCAAGACTTGGAATTCTGTCAATTCCTCGAGAGCGGCACAGAGTTCATCGGCGAATTCTGCCGTTTGGGTATAGCGCTCAGTTTCGGGATGCATGGTCACCAAGAGGGTAGGGTGGCTCATGTCTAAGCCGCAGCGTTCTTGCATGCCTTCGGCGCTGATGAAGTTCATTCGCGATAAGGTGTCAAGATTGATGTATCCGCAGTTGAAGATGCGATCAGGACGCAGAGTCAATTCTTTGACACGCTCGGCATAAGATTCAGCTCCCGTAAAGTGCCATTGGCTCAAATGGGTGATGCTGTGGCGAAAGGCTTCGTCCATGGCGCCCAAGGTGGTTTCACCCCCGTACAAATGGGCGAAGGGTATGTTGAACGGTTTGGCAGCCAAAACGGCCGCCAGCATTTCGTATCGATCGCCCAAGCAAAAAACCAAGTCGAATCTCTCAGAAGCCCAGAGTTTGGAGAACTCTAGAAGGGTTCTGCCCATGGCTTGAGATATGGCCTCGGGCTCGTCGGCATCGGCGTAGCAATGGTCGATGGCGTGAGCCACAGTGAAGCCATTGGCCTTTATGGCGTCTATTGTATAACCGTGCTCCTTCGACAAATGAGTGCCAAAGGCGATGATATGGACTTCGAATTGGGGGTCTTCATTCAGGGCCTGAATGAGGGGTTCGTAGATACTGAAATCAGCTCGGGAACTACTCAGTATGCCGATTTTTTTAGGGGCGCTATGAGGAATGGCCTGACTCATGCCAAATGATAGGGGCTGCTGGGTAGGCTCACCAATCGCTCATAAATGAATTGACTTTGGTTCAATTGTTCGGCCCTTGGGCTCCGCTTGAACATGGGTAATGTGTGTAGCAATTCCCATGCTGGTCGACACATGAAGTTCAAAGCGTTCGCTTCTTCTAAAAATAGATCGCGCTGTTCAAGGCTATCAGTCAGCATTCCGCACAACCAATAATTGCAGGTTTGCCCTTGGGGCTCTTGCAAGAAGGAAAGGTTTAACTGCTGGCTTTGCTTGAAGGTTTCTATCAAGGAATGGTATTGCTGGGCTAGGTCTCTTTTGACCTTGAGGAAGGCTGGCAATTGTTCCAATTGGGCACACAGCAAGGCTGCATTGATGTTGGGCATTCGGTAGTTGTATCCCGTTTGATCATGGAAGAATTTCCAAGCATGGGGCTGCTTCGCCTGTGTGGTCAAATGTTTGGCTTTCTTGGCCAATTCTGCGTCTTGCGTAAGAATGATTCCTCCACCGCCCGCCGTGATGGTTTTGTTTCCATTGAAACTCAAGGTTCCGAACATGCCGAAGGTGCCACTGTGTTTGCCATCGATGAAAGAACCCAGTGATTCAGCGGCATCCTCGATCAGGGCCAAGCCGTATTCTTGGGCTAGGTCTTGCAAGGATTTGACATCGGCGCAAAAACCAAAACTGTGCATGGGGACGATGGCTTTTACCCGTCTTCCGCTCGCGTTATGGACACATTCTTTTCGCGGATTGAGGCTACATTCTTCCCTTAAAAATTGAGCCACCGCTTCGGCTGATAACGAGAGATTCTTGGGGTCTATATCCAAAAACAAAGGCTCAGCTCCGGTGTAGGCAATGGCATTGGCCGTGGCTACAAACGAAAGGGATTGGGTCAGTACCAAGTCGCCTTTTTGAACCCCGGCAAGCAACAAGGAAATGTGAAGGGCCGCGGTACCATTTACGCAGGCGATGGCGTGTGCTGAGCACGTGAACGAGGCCATTTCCTGTTCGATTCGGCCTACAAAGGGACCTACACTGCTGACAAACGTGCTGTCTATGCACTCGTTCAAATAGGCCTTCTCATTGCCGTGAAAGGCAGGGGCATGCAGAGGAATGAACGTCGATGGGTCATCGCTGAACAAGGCTCGCATGGGCATGATGAGGTCGTTGAAAAGCACAGGCATGGGCTTGAGGGCAAAGCAAAAATAACGGCAGATGTGGCATAAATGGTGGATTTGGTTTCCTTTTCGCCCGGCTGGCATACATTTGCAGCTTCACGTATGTTCAATTTGATTCTATTTGGCCCTCCAGGGGCAGGTAAGGGTACCCAAAGTGAGCGCTTGTTGGAAAAATACCAATTGGCCCATATTTCAACGGGTGACTTGTTGAGAGCAGAACGCGCGGCCGGAACCCAGTTAGGAGTGCAGGCCAATGAATACATTGCCAAGGGCGAATTGGTTCCAGATGCAGTGGTTATTGGCATGGTTCGCAATTACATTTTGGCGCATACCGATGCCAGCGGGTTCATTTTTGATGGATTTCCTCGCACAGTGGCCCAAGCAGAAGCCCTTGATACCATGCTTGAAGAATTCGGAGCGGGTATTGATGTGGTTTTGGGCTTGGAAGTAGAAGAAGATGAATTGGTCAAGCGTTTGTTGCTGAGAGGTCAAAGCTCAGGGCGTGCCGATGATCAAAGCGAAGAAACCATTCGCAATCGCTTCCAAGAATACATGAACAAAACCCTTCCCTTGCAGTCGTTCTACACCGAGCAAGACAAGTACAGCGGAGTGCCAGGAATGGGGGAGATCGAGACCATTTTTGGCGATCTCTGCAGCCAAATCGACCAAGTTCGCTCATGAGCTGGCAGCCCTTCGAAGACTTAAACCTTCAAGGATTTAAGCCTTCTTGGGTCTTTTTGGATTTGGACAATACCTTATGGGATTTTGACGGCAATGCCGAAGAGGCTTTGCATGTCTTGTTTCAGCGCCATGCGATTCAAGAACACACAGGCGCTACGGCTGAAGATTTTGTAAGAGTTTACAACCGCATCAATCACGATTATTGGGCTCGCTACGAGCGAGGAGAGGTGAGCAAAGAGGTGTTGCGCAGTGCTCGATTCACCGATTCTTTTCGTGAGCTGAAATACCCGGAATCATTGATTCCCGATGGAATTTGGAAGGAGTATTTGGACATCTGTCCAGTTCTGACCCGTTTGATGCCAGGTGCACGGGATTTCGTTGAAGCCATCGCCCCCCATTACAAATTGGCCATTCTGACCAATGGGTTCGAACAAACCCAACAAACCAAGTTGGCATGCTGCGGGTTGGGGGAGTACTTTGAATTTATGCTGTCAAGCGAAGGTCTGGGTCATGCCAAACCGAGCCCACTGTTTTTTGAGGCTGCTTTGAGCAAGGCTCAGACAGATGCCCATGATTGTTTGTACGTAGGTGATACGTTTCGAACCGATGTGGTCGGTGGAGTAGAGTCAGGGATACGAACGGCTTGGTACCTGAGAGAGCGAGAAGTGGTCCAGGCAGAAATGGAGGATTCAGCCGAATGGAAGAGCTGGCAACCGGATGATTCTTCCTTGTATCTGGGGAGTTTTCAACATTTGCCACAGCTTCAGCAGGCCTTGCTGACAGGGATTTGACCTCAACGGACTCAGCCTTCAATTATATTTGTAGCATGAACATTCGCAAAATAGCTATTGCCTTTGTGGCTAACTTGGCCTTGTCAACAGCCGCTTTCGCTCAAGATTTTGAATTAGAAGGGGGTGCCAATACCCATGATTTTTTTCCTGAATCTAGCGGGTACATGGATTGCGCCATTCACATTACCAATTCCTTGTCCAGCGATTTGATCTTGGAATACAAGAAGGTTTCAGTCGATTTTCCCTCTGCCTGGGATGTGTCTTTTTGCGACAACCGCAATTGTTATGGTATGTTCATTGAACAGGATACCATGTTTCCCATTGCCTCTAAGCAGGATGCGTATTTGAAAATCACGGTATTCCCCAACGGAGTAGCCGATACAGCCATAGTGAAGTATGCGGTTTGGAATCGCTACAACGAAAGTGCTATTGATACCTTGACTTACAACATCTATGTGCGTTGGTCTGCGGGTCGAGTCTCTTTGATGAGTGGCGATGTAGCCAGGGTTTACCCCGTGCCCGTCAGTGAAGTGCTGAATGTGGATTTGAGAGGAATTCGGAATGCCTCTGTCTACGATGCCATGGGCCGTAAAGTCATTCAATTGCCTGCTCAAGAGCAAGCTCAAATTCAAGTGGGATATTGGTCAGCGGGTACCTACACCTTGCGTTATGAAGAGGGAAACAGTACCCTCAGCCAAACCTTTGTAATCGGCCAGTAAGGCTTCAGCATGGCGGGGATTTCCGGATTATGGGTTCTCGCTATTGTGGCGTTAGCCGCAGCTGCGGCCCTATTCCACTATTGGAAACGGCGCCAACAAAAGATGTGGTGGCTCCCCATGGGGGCACGCTTCTTGGCCTATTCCCTGCTGGGCATGCTGCTTTTGAATCCCATCAGCGAAGGATTGAAAACGGAAAAGCGCAAACCCAAGGTTTGGGTAGTGCTTGATCGAAGCAGCAGTTTGCGCAATGATTCAGCGGCCATGAACGAATGGGTGCACCGTTTTCAAACGGAATGGGGGGAGAAGGTCGAATTGTCCCTGGGTCGCTTGAGCGGAGCTTTGCAATTTGATTCTTCGGCCTATTTGGACCCCAGTCGATCTCGGCTGGATGCCCTATCAGAGTCTTTGACCTTTCAGCCGAATCCCATTGATGCGGTGGTCTTATTGAGCGATGGCCAATGGAACGCAGGTGTGCATCCGCTGTATGCTTCTTGGCCCAATGAAACCAAATTGTATACGGTTCCTTTCGGAAATTCACCGACTCAGGCTCAATTGATCATGGAGCGTTGGAACATAAACGCCGAAGTCAAAGTAAATGTGCCGTTTAGATCGGAATGGGCCTATCGCTTGTTAGGTGATTTCCCTTCGAATTCAGCTTTGGTCGTCTCGCACAAGGGGAAGTCGCTAGGTAGAATGCCCTTGGGTCCCCGAATGGCGGCTCGATGTGAGATGGATTTGAAACTTTCAGAATTAGGCAATCAAGTGTTGGACGCCCAAGTGGTGGATGCAGCGGGCAAGGTTTGGTACAAGGAGCAAAAAACCATTCGAGTGGTCGAGTCAGGGAAGAAAGTACTGCTGATTTACGGCGAATTGCATCCCGACGTAGGAGCGCTAAGCAGGAGTTTGAAAGCCAGTAATGGGCATACGGTGATCACCCAATCGATGAAAGAGCCCATTCCCGATGGTCTGGACTTGATCGTTCAATTTGGGCTCAATTCAACCGAGCTGAATCGATTGCCCAGCGATGTGCCTGTTTGGCATTTCCCGGCGCCAGAAGAGGCTAGTGCGTTGTTTGCTCATCGATCCAAACTTCAACTTCCTCAGTCGGGCGTGTGGCAAGGTTCTGCTTATTGGACCCCAGAGTCAGAGTCGTTCATCGAGGGCTTGGAAGAGTACCCTCCCTTGTACATGCCCGTGCTCAAAATCGGGCCACTTTCTGAATCTTCTATTACCCTGAAGCAATACGCTCTTGGTGCCAGTACCTCCTTCCCTTTGGCTGTTTTTCAGCCCTATTTGGGTATGGACGAGGCCTGGTTTTTTGGCAAAGGTCTATGGCGCTGGAGAGCAACTTGTTATCGCCGAAATCAATCGTTTGATGCGTTTGATCGATGGGTGTTGTCAGTGGCAGCTCGGTTGATGGCCCAGGCGGGAGCTCGAAACGCCTTGCAACTGAGAAGCATTCCAGAACAGCCTCGAGAGTCAGAAGCCTTTGCCGTGCGTCTTTGGAAAACGGGCCCGGATGGTCAACTGAGCGGTGAGGGGAATTTTGCTCTGAAGCTGGAAAAAGGGTCGGGCACAGGAACCTGGAATTTGGTGCAAGAAGCCAATTTGAGCCGCAATGCCGAGGTATGGCAGTCTGCATTTCAAGGCTTGGATACCGGTGATTATCGCTTGGTGGCTTCCTGGAGCAAGGGTAGCGCTAAGCTGGAGCAATCGCTGGCTTGGAAAGTGACTCTGCCGCCCGTAGAGCCTCAGTTGGGCTCAGATACGGCCTTGTTGAAACAGTGGGCCAGCGAACACCAGGGGGCCATGCTGCCCCATCCCTACAAAGGCGGAATCGAATTGCCGGAATCCCGCATCGACGAAAGTTGGACCCAGTGGCCTTGGAGAGAGCAAGGGCTGTTGTTGCTGATTGTGAGCTTTCTGCTCGGGACTGAATGGTTCTTGCGCAAATGGCTAGGCCACATTTGATCAATATCCCGACCTTTGCAGCATGGCTCGGGTTGTAGTCGGTTTGTCTGGAGGAGTCGACAGTTCTGTCGCGGCTGCCTTGCTTTTGGAAGAAGGGCATGAAGTCATTGGCTTGTTCATGCGAAACTGGAATGATGCCGCCGTTACTCTGGAAGATGAATGCCCGTGG
>Ga0222713_10005897_pt1 | contig 11783 bp, 13 predicted proteins | sample C33_649DmetaG_FD_165061 | JGI IMG/M metagenome (GOLD analysis project Ga0222713, IMG submission 165061) | Estuarine water microbial communities from San Francisco Bay, California, United States - C33_649D | ecosystem: Environmental > Aquatic > Marine > Unclassified | place: USA: California...
TCAGGCAGTAGACTTGACGTTGCGTGTTACTCCACGCCTTCTGTCCCGTTGACCTTCGGAGCCATTCGGAGTCGCTAAACCCCTACGAAACTTCTAGCACGAACTGATCTCACCTTGCGAGCTTGATCAGACTCAGTTGGCCGAAGCCCTGAGCGTTAGATGCTTTTCACACACAACCGAGGCAGACTTTGCATTTTTGTCTAGATAGTTGGGTTTGAACCAACAGCCTATTCCTTAGAAGGGAATTGCGCTACCAATTGCGCTATATCAACCTACTGCGATGTGCTGCCTCAGTTGCCGCATACTCTTTTGGAATACACGATACAACACACCACGTTCCTTTGGCCTCGCGGGCTACTCAGACGTCTTTCGCGATCAGTGTGCGCTCGCGGGCCCACCAACCACTCCGACTGCACAGCAGCTCTTGGGTGCGACCCCTCGAACCACCACACTACCCTTTCTCATACCAACTGACTGGTTGGTTTTATGTGGGAGACGGCACCACCCGTTTCTTCTCCATCCGCTGACGTTCCCTTTGATGCAATCTCCGGCGTCTAAGCAGACGTTATTTCCACAAAACCAGCTTCATTGTTACACCCACCGGTCTTATCAGTGAGCGCCGTGTCGCCACGGTGGGCAGGCTTGCTTGAACGGACTGTTGCCAGCGCGGGCGTGTAGGACGCTACCGCTTTGGGCCTGTCGCCAGGCTTATCCTTCCCCTAGGCTTGCGCTTCGGGAGGAGATCAAACTCCCCTAATTCCAATTCCAATTCAGCTGCACATTCACAGGAGTCGAACCTGCCAACCGGGCCAATAGACCCTGCTGTTTCCGCAACATCTGCGTGGCCTACGCATTTATGTGCATGTGAATTGGAACTGCTTCAATTTGTCAAAGAACGTGTGCTGCAATATCATCTACTATACGCTGGATCACGTTCCTGGTCAACCAAAAATGGTGGAGGTAGACGGGATCGAACCGACGACATCTAGCTTGCAAAGCTAGCGCTCTCCCAGCTGAGCTATACCCCCGTGAATCTATTTACTCTGTTACTGGCCTCGCCTGAGGGATTCGAACCCCCGACCGTCCGGGTAGAAGCCGGATGCTCTAATTCCACTGAGCTAAGGCGAGATGAATTTGGAGCGGGTAGTCGGGGTCGAACCGACGACCTACACGTTGGCAACGTGTCGTTCTGCCACTGAACTATACCCGCAGAGCTGGATCTTCACAGGGGTGCAGGCCCTCAGATCCGTTTGCTTTCCTGCACTGCATCAAGCGGCCCTGTGTGCCAGGGCGTGTTTCATGCGATCCGCGGCGTAGCTGGCCGCAAAGGCGTCGGGTTTGACCATGGGTATGATGTTGCACACGCCTTTGATGTAGCCTACGGCCTGCTGGATCACGCAGCTGGAACCGTGTTCTTCGTCGGGGTTGATGTCCAGGTGCACTTCCACATCGCGCCCATCCAAGACCTCGGCCAATTGGAGGTACAGCTCGCTGACTTTATATACCTCGGTCATGAGCCTGGTTGCAGGTCTGTCACGCCGCTGGTCGTAATCACGTTCGGTGACCACTTCGCCAAACAGCTTGCAGCCATGCTTGCCATCCCGGTGCACGACCACGGCCAGGATGTAGTCCGCGTACCAGGTGTCGCGGATGCGATAGCGTTCGCTGTCGCAACCCAGATAGATCCGGGTTTCGGGCGATTGGGCTCGGATGAACTCAACCACTTCTGGTATGTCCAATTTCATCTTCATAGTTCACCTCGTGATTGAAAAATAGCGGCTTGCCCGCCAGCACTCGAAATTGCAGTTCACTGGTCGCCCAGCGGTGGCCGAGCCACCCGCACTGCCCGTCGGGGTAGGCTTCTAGCAACCTACCGCTGCCTTGTGTTCTATTTGGGCATGACCCAATGGTACCGGATATCACCTGCTCCCAGTGGGAGAGCGATCTTTCCTTCTTCAATGGCTTTATGAATCAAATCATGCCGACCATCGGTTGTTACCCCGAGCAGTTGGTCGCGATAAAAAACCTGACAATCATAGCTATCCAACGGGTTACTCATTGCTGTCTCCTTAAAATGGCGGAGAGTATAGGATTCGAACCTATGCACCAGGTTTCCCCGGTGGACGGTTTAGCAAACCGCTGCCTTCAGCCACTCAGCCAACTCTCCATGTTGATTTGGTACAAACAAAAGCTCAGGGATTCGAACCCTGCCCTGCGTTCCTTTCAGCAATTCATCCTGGCCTGCAAGCCGTTCAACTCTGCCTACTCGTTCAGCTGTGCTGCCACTACACTCAACAACCCGCACAGTGGATCTTGCAGGATCCGCCACACGGTCTTGTACCATATTGAAACACACTGCTGGGAATCGAACCCAGGGTGGCCGTCGCCTATGAGGAACCCCCTCGCACACGGAGTTGAACCGTGTTCCACGCCTGTCAATGTGCTTCAATATGGTGCCCTAGGTGGGACTCGAACCCACAAAATCATGATCCTAAGTCATGCACGTATGCCAATTCCGTCACCAGGGCCAGGTGCTTCCCCACTGCGGCGGTAATTTACTGCATCAAGCACCGGACGAATCCGTAGCACCATCACGCGCAGCTTCCACCCGCTTCACGACCAGTGGGAATTGTCGCATTGCCAGCGCCATTTGCACCAAATGGTAAGGTCCTGTGGCTATCACACCACTTCTCGACATGCGGACCACACTAGCCACTGATTAGGTGGCACGTTCTGGAGGCAATTCGCCTCTGTGTATCCTGATTGTGAAAGAACAGTTGCTACCTATGGACCTATTATACTGCCTGCGCACTTATTGGTCAACCTGTATAAGCCGTTGTTTCTGCAGGGAATAGTAGTGGTCGTTCGCCCAGGCCTGCAGTTGGCTGTGCCGGACTCCGGGCACATGAGTGCCGGGGCCAGGGTTGCCCGCCCCTGACTGATCAAACCAGTTGTCAAAGGGCACCGCCCACCGACCAAAGTCAAAGTTCACGGTGTGCCAGCCGCCCAGGGTGATCACATAGCGCGGTCGGGTGCGCACACGTGGTACCAGCCACAGCACCGTTTCGGCACCCTTGCTGAAGCCATACAGCTCGTAGGGCACCCGGAGACCATCTATGAAGGCCAGCGCGGCCCGGTGCTGATCCCAGTCAAACACACGATTGCACTGTGCGCGTGGCCGGCTCCAGGTTTCAAATGCGGCCTGGTCAAACTGGCCACGCAGACCGCGGAAGCCCACCACCCAGCTGTCACAGGCCTGGGCCAGGCTGGACCACATGAGCAGCAACAGAAGTATTCGCATGGGGTATTTACAAAAACAAACCCGGACCTAGGTCCGGGTTCCGAATGCTCGGGCCAGGGCACGTTGCCGTGCCAGCCAAAGCCTTACCACGATCTCGTCCGACAGCTCACGATCGTCGTCCCAGGGTTCTCTGGTGTCAGCCAGTTCTGCCCGGAAACGACCTGGATGTGTGGCAAATTCAAAATCATCCTCGTCGTTGTCGTCCCAGCCGTGATTTTTACTTCTTAGCTGCGTCAGCTGCGGGCTTGACGTCGTCTTTCTTGGCAGCAGGCTTATCTGCGGCGTCTTTCTTAGCAGCAGGTTTGGCGCTGTCCTTTTTATCGGCTTTGTCTTTTTTGTCAGCTTTGGGCTTGTCAGCTTTGGGCTTGTCGCTTTTGACAGGCGCTGCGGGGATAACAGGTGCAGCAGGCTGGGCCACTGCGGGCTTGGCATCAGCTTTCTTTTCTTCTTTCTTGGCTTCAGCGGCGTACACGCCGGTTGCGAACAGTGCAGCGATTAGGGTGGCTACGAATTTCATTTGATTCTCCTTGGTTGTATGCACTCCAGGTGCATGTAATATATAACGCCTTGACCGCAGTGCGGTTGACAAATCTGGCAAGATCTGTCAGTTTCTCACCCAGACTTCGCGTGATACCCCATCTATGATCATGATCTGGCGCCGATAGGTCACGCCATCCAGGATCATGGAGTCCTGGGGCACTACCACCGGGGGTGTGGTCACTATCACGGTCTGGGGACGGGTGGCCGCATAAACCACTGCCCCACCAATCAAGGCCGGCACTATCCAGTGATTGCGTGAGTGCCCGTGCGAGTGATGCGAATGATGCGAGTGATGCGAATGATGCGAGCGGTGGTGGCCGGGTCCGTATGCTAGGGCAGTACCGGCCAAACACATCGAAGCAGCAACCATTATGCCAGCGATTGAGTATTTCATAACGCCTCCTTGGTGTTCTTATATAACGCCTGGCAGTGTCCAGCGGTTGACACAAAATGGTACCCCAGGAGGGATTCGAACCCGCACTTGGGGGATTTTAAATCCCCTGCCTCTGCCGATTGGGCTACTGGGGCGCGGATGGTTGGTCTAGGCCCAACACACGCTGGGCCAGGATCGTGCTGTTTCGCTCCAGCCAGATACGGGCATAGACTCTCACAAGGTCATCGGGCTCGTTGTCCAGCATGTGCAGGCAGCGTCTTATGTGCGCATCGTCCCAGGGTGAACCCTGGGTGATGCTTTCTAGGATAGCTTCTCGGTCCATAAAAATATTTATGGCGCCGCAACAAAAATGGTGGAGACACGGGGAGTTGAACCCCGGACCTCTTCGATGCCATCGAAGCGCTCGTCCCAACTGAGCTATGTCCCCATGGTGTTGGTTGCGGGTGTGGGAGTCGAACCCACTATCGCCAGCTTATGAGACTGGAATGATATATCCGTTTCACTCCCCCGCAATTGATCTGGCTCCAGGAGTTGGGATCGAACCAACGACCAACGGATTAACAGTCCGCTGCACTACCGCTGTGCTATCCTGGAATTGTTCTGATGGTGCTGGTGAGAGGGATCGAACCTCCGACTTCTTTCTTACCAAGAAAGCTATCTACCACTGATATACACCAGCATGGGTAATACTTAGTTCTGGAGCAACGGGCTGGATTCGAACCAGCGGCTTTTCCGCTTTGCAGGCGGATGCATTGGGCCTCTCTGCCACCGTTGCATTGTGTGTATTATATCTGGTCAACGGTGATCTGTCAACCTTGAAATTGGTGGGTAGTGTTGGACTCGAACCAACATCGTCCTCCTTGTAAGGGAGGTGCATAACCTCTCTGCTCAACTACCCTTGTATGATCTGAGATACTGATTACGCTTAGTAATCTTCTTGTATCTACTTCCTTTGCCTTTGCTGCCAAAATTATCAGTTTGAGTATGACAATTTGGACATAACAATCTGATGTTCGACGGGCGATTGTTGTCACTGTCGCCATCGACATGATCTAATTGTAGCACCAAAGGTTTATTGTTCCATACAGGAACAATACCACATTCCTGGCAGGTCTCGCCCTGTGTCTCTACTAAAAACTTTTTTAGTGCCGGGGACCCGCATGGGACCTCCCCGCGCAAGATTCTGGGTTTAGTTTCTTTCTCCCACTTATACGTACCTTGGCAAACATTATCGCAAAATTTGTTGATTTTGCTTCGACCCCAGACGTTCTCTTTACCACAGCTTAAACAAATATAGGTTTTCATTTGTAGACCTCCACTTGTATTTAGTAAAGGTCTACAAAACCTAGCATTGTATGGCGTCCCCAGAAGGATTTGAACCTCCGACCCCTGGCTTCGCCGGCCAGTGCTCTAAGTCCACTGAGCTATGGGGACAAATTGGTGCCCTGCGACCATAAATATATGCACAGGAGAAATTAAAATGTATCAAAATCAAGTCAAACTGACTCGACCCGCGGGCGTAGAATGGTTTACCGTGGTTGACCCGATCACGACTGACCGATACAGGACCTGGTTGAACGGTCAACCCGGATTTGTGTTTCACAACGCATCAGTAGATCTTGTTACCGGCGACATTAACATAGAACAGTACTGGACCGATCAGGCCAGCTATGATGCCATGGTTGAGGCCCGGCAGGCCAACGCAGACTACCGGACCAAAAAAGACTACGAATCTGCTGTGGGCATCACGACCACAGTGATCTACCGTGGCGAAATCTAGTCAGCACCAACCACTTCCACCGTGACACCTTCACTGTAGTAGCCATTGCTAGTGCCCAGCCAGCGCACCGTGACCCCGCCGCGGCGGGTGCCAAAACGATAAAAGGTCCAGGTATAGCTTTCGTAATCTAAGTCAGGACCCGTATAGCCCCGCACTTGCTCGGCTTCAGTGAGCGGTTCGCCCACGAGATCCTGGAGATCACCGCAGATGTCTTCGATTCTCACTGATTCGCAGCAGTCCTGATCATGATAGAATCTCACATAGTGCGTGTGGGTCACATACAACCTCAGTTCTTGGCCGTCCTGTTCCACGCGGCACAGGCAACGCCCTTTTAGGTCTTCAAACTCGCGCACCGGACCCTGTAGCGCATTCCAAACCGCGATCCTTTTGTTCATGACTGCTCCTTGTAATATGGCGACACGTATGGGATTCGAACCCATGATCTCAGCCGTGACAGGGCTGCGTATTAGGCCAGCTATACTAACGTGCCAATGACTGGCGGAAAGTAAAGGAATCGAACCCTCGGCCCTACCAAGGTGCCGGCCGGACTTTCGAGGCCCGTTGCCCACCATTGAGCGCTACCTTCCATGAATTCTTGCTATGCCTAGGTCGTCATTTATTCCCCGGCAGGGACGACTCCACGAAATGGGCCGGGCCAGATGTCTCAATGTAGCATAGCGTGTGAGACCAACGATCGCGAACTTGGCGGGGCTGGTAGGAATCGAACCTACTCCGTCCTGCCTCAGAAGCAGGCGTGACTCCAAGTCTCAACCCAATTGAACTGGCAGGGGCGGAAGGAATCAAACCTTCTTGACACTGGTTCAAAGCCAGGCCCATCTTCAAGACTCGCCCCGATTGTGTGGCGGAAGGTAAAGGATTCGAACCTTTGTGCACCTCGCGGCGCCCACTGACTTCCAATCAGGGCCAATCGACCGGGCTCTGGCAACCTTCCAGTTCTGGCGGAAGAGGTGAGACTCGAACTCACACACCCCTTGCGGGGCCTTCGGTTTTCAAGACCGCTGCCGCTAGGCCAAACTCGGCTAACTCTTCCATGTTGGTGCTGGAGAGAGGAATCGAACCCCCGACATCCTGATTACAAATCAGGCGCTCTACCTACTGAGCTACTCCAGCGATGTTGGTGCCCCAGGTGGGACTCGAACCCACAAAATTCAGATTTTGAGTCTGACACGTATGCCAATTCCGTCACCAGGGCGATGGAGCGGGATAGGAGAATCGAACTCCTGACGTCTGCTTGGAAGGCAGTGGTTTTGCCATTAAACTAATCCCGCATGGCTGTTTGTTAAAGAACAGTTGCAATTATATGACGCTTGGCACTGGTTGTCAACCTGGTGCCCCTGCTCCGAGTCGAACGGAGAATACCACCTCCTTTTGAGAGAGGCCGCTTTACCAGTTTGCGCACAGGGGCGGAGATGGTGGACCCGGTCGGAATCCAACCGACCTCAGCAAAGGTGCAAACCTCGCTCGCCCTCTTGGTACATGCGGGCCCATTGTTTGGTTGTTCCGATAGGTAACGATCCTATGTCTCCCGGTTATCAGCCAGGTGCTCTACCTTTGAGCTACGGAACAATTGAACTGTGGTGGTGGTCACTGGAATCGAACCAGTCCCATTGTTCCTTATGAGGGAACCGCACAGACCATCTATGCTAGACCACCATGGCGTCCGGTACGGGATTCCAACCCGTGTTGTCCGCGTGAAAGGCGGGTGTCCTAGGCCTCTAGACGAACCAGACTCTGTATTGGCGACAGTGCAGGTAGTCGAACTGCCATCACCTGTCTGTCAGACGGGTTCTTGGCCATAGACGGTCAAGAATTAATATAACTTATAACCAAACACGTCTTCAAATTTTTCGTTGCGAATTTCATCGAGATGTTTTGTAAAATTTACAAACAAATCTGAATTTTTTGGTTTGGATATCAAAAGATTTCTTTTGATATCAAGAAATTCTTTCCTGATGAGGAAGAATCTATCAACATTGAGAATATCTACTGCCATGTCTATTTGTTCAAGAATTCTTTTTTTAGTTTCGTCATCCACGTTGACGAAATTTAGTTGCTCGGGATAAATGGTAGAATAGCATTTTGTTCTAATTTCATTGTTCATGCTATAAAGTTTCATTAGAAATTTAGCCAACGAAGCAGCATCAAGTAAAACATAGGGACTAATTGCCGTATTGAAATATAATTCAAACGGTTTTGGCATCACAACAAATTTATAAATGTTTTGTTCTACAATATTCCAATCTGTGCCCTTGCGTTGATATTCGGCTGTCTTACCAACACCATCGATACTCATCACAAAAGAAATTGTTTTGAATTTTTTTAGTCGATCCATCAGCAATGGATTGACCACACTACAATTTGTAAAAATTTCAACCGTAATTTTTTGATTATATCCTTTGTCTATTATGTTATCAAGAAAATTATAATATTCTTTGATAAGCATGGGTTCACCACCAGTTAGACATAAAACCTCCAGACTTTCCAAAGAGATTTCATTTAGCTCATCTATTACTCGATCCCTTGCATAATGAACGGGTGTAGAACAATTTTTTTCTTTTGCTATTTCTGAACTATTATGTTCACTACACATTCTACATTTAAAATTACAGAGATTCGTTGTTCTGATTTCCAGTCTCTTAACTTTTGTTTCGGTATCAACGGTAAAATTATCTTTATCAATATAATCAACGTATCTGAGGGCAGTTTTCCTTGTGCTCTTGATTCCTAATTTTTCTTTTCTATGACAAGCAACACATGAGGGAGGAACTCTTCCCTCTACAAAATCTCGTTTGATGGAACGCAACAAATTAGATTTCAAATATGCTGCCGGTGATAGCTGATCATAATTTATATTTGCATGACATGGACTTGCGTTATTCACATGTTGGTATAAATGAGTCCATGGTACTGTGCAAAAAAATTCTTTTTTAGGATCAATAATATTCATACAAACTCCTCTGAAGTTATTTATAACTTCAAAATTGGCGACAGTGCAGGGAGTCGAACCCCGGCTTACGGTTTTGGAGACCGCAGTGCTACCGTAACACTTCACTGTCATTGTGTTTGGGGTGAAGGGGGGAATCGAACCCTCGCTCTCTGATTCACAGTCAGATAGGCTACCACTACCTCACCAACACCATTGAAAATTGGTCGGTGTAGCTGGATTCGAACCAGCGACCCCTTGCACCCCATGCAAGTGCGCTACCCAGGCTGCGCTATACACCGATTGTGCTGCGAAGGGACGCGGTCTTGTTCTGTCGTTTAAGAGCAGGCGGGCAGGCACCGCACGCTCTCCCTGGTTGTTTGGTAGTAGGTAAAGGATTCGAACCTTTCCGTTCCAGCCCGTCCGGCCAGTCTCCAGGGTTTATAAGGCCCCGCCGCACTCCAGTGCTACCTACCATTGTGTTTTTGGTGCCCAGGGTGGGATTCGAGCCCACACTATACCCTCCCTCTCGAGGAGGTGCGTCTACCAGTTGCGCCACCGGGGCATTGCGTGGTGCTGCCTCCTGGAATCGAACCAGGTTCCGACGCTCTTCAGGCGCCTGCTATGACCACATCAGCTAAAGCAGCAAAATGGCGTTCCGTAGGGGTTACGATCCCCTCTGGCCAGCTTGAAAGGCTGGTGATCTCACCAGAAATCGAACGGAACATTTGTGGTGGAGTGTACTGGGATCGAACCAGTCGTGCCAGAGGCGCCGGATTTACAGTCCAGTGCATCACCATTGATGCTTCCACTCCATGCATAATTGAACTGACTGTCTGAGAGCTACTCTTTCACACAGGCTTCGCGACCCCGTGATCCAATCGGTTCAAGTATGCAGGCTCCCGAAGGAGCCCACACACTGCGGGACCATCTCCCGCATGCCTATTTTACTAGACCCGTTACCGCCGGGTCGTTCACTCCAGGACTCCGCCCGTTCGCAGCATGTTTAGAGTGCGCTGCATGGCCCTCGTTGCCAGGCACTTTGAGATCTGAGCTTGCAGTATCCGTATCGTGATCCTCGTTGTTGCAAAGTAGGACCATTGTATCGGTATTTCTGTTGGCTGTCAACCTCTGTTGCAAATACTTGATTACAAAATGAAAAACCCCAGGTCTCTCGATCCTGGGGTCTTTTTGTGTTCTTGGGGACTAGCTACTAATCGTCCCACCCTTCACATAAAGACCCCTTCCTATCACTATTCTCGATCGCACGGGCATAACCCAGCACCAGGCCCGACCATGTGGGTTGGGTCAATGGCATCGTATGCCCGAATTTTGATATGAGTGATAGTTGTGAAGTCATCATGTGCTCTATGTTACTGGTTTATTTATACCTTGTCAACGGGTATTTACTTTTTTCTGATCATTTTGGGCAAACTGCTTTGGCATCCAGGGTCTGGTTGAAATAGCGGGCCACCTGCTCGGGATTTCTAGAGCGGCTCAGTTGCACCGCTTGTCTCGCTGTCTCTAGATTTTGCTGTACCTGTGCCAATACATTCCACATTTTTTTGAACATTTGTATCTCCTTGTCGTCTGGGTATTTAGTGTTGCGTTGCAGCAATTATAACAAAACATTACCAGGAGGTCTAGTGGCTTTGATCCCATGCAGCAGGGACCGGCTGCGATAGTTTTTGTTGGGCGATAGCAGAGACAGGCCGGGTTCAAACAGCTGGGCCAGCACACGCTTGCACAGGGCAGCATCGATCATCTGTTCTATCATGCTGTCGGGATCCAGGCGCAACACAGTCTTGGTCAGCTCTAAATCCAGCAACGGAGTCCAAGTCAGGGTATGGCCTAGATGCCAGTGCTGATGATCGTTGAGATTGATGTCCAGAATCTGCTGATGTAGCTGCTGTGCAGTGGTATGGGTTTGCTTTATCTGTTCGCGCCGTTGCCAGTGATCCTGGAATATCTGCCTGTTCTTGGGCTGAGAAAAATAGTGCACGTGGTAGCCCGTGCGAGACAGCAACATGCTGTTCACGTCCAGGCCGTGCCAGGCTGCCCAAAGAGCCAAGGTAGTGGGACCTCGCATCATGCTTTCATCGCCGCAACCACCACTGACCAGCACCGTGGGCTGGGTCCAGTGATGTATCTGCGCATAGGCCCAGTGCCGTTCCCGGATCGCCTGGAGGTTCTGGTCCAGGAACCAGTCATACTCCAGGTGCTCGTAGTCTATCACATCCACTGGAACCTGGGCGTATTTGAACGCACCGAAAATCATCAAGGTATCGATGCCGCCGGTCAAGAACAAGCGGCATGGTCTATCCCCGCACTGTTCAGGTAATCGTTGCACCTGTTGTACCAGTCGATCCGAGATAATGTCCGCGGCCTGGTCCAGACTCAGGGACTCCCGACTGAACTGGCCCACTGGATCAAATGGCGCAGTATACAGACTATCTGCATCTAGGTAAACACGGGTGTTGGCCCATATGGGCTGCCCGGTGCCCAAGAGATTGGTCAGTGTGCGTGACCCTTGGTCCCACCATAGGGGGAATGAACGCCAGGCGCCGTGATCCAGGTGCAGCCGGGAATCGATCCATTGCAGTCCTGCCCAGTTGCCGGTCTGATCAGGATTACGAATTCCCTTGGACCATTGGCCCTGGTGTTGATCCCAGCCATTGTCGTGGCTGAATACCCAAGGTCCCAGCTGATCGTGGCAGGGGAATCTGGGGTCAGCTGCAGGGGCGATAGAAAAAAACATCAGACGTCCCGGCGTTTGATCACCTGATCCGCCAATCCGTATGTCACGGCCTCCTGAGCCGTCATA
>Ga0222713_10005898_pt1 | contig 11782 bp, 14 predicted proteins | sample C33_649DmetaG_FD_165061 | JGI IMG/M metagenome (GOLD analysis project Ga0222713, IMG submission 165061) | Estuarine water microbial communities from San Francisco Bay, California, United States - C33_649D | ecosystem: Environmental > Aquatic > Marine > Unclassified | place: USA: California...
ATGACGCAAGATGTGTCGGCGACTTTCGCAACACATTTCGCACCGTCCCCGCCTCCGTAGCTCAGTGGATAGAGCGACGGTTTCCTAAACCGCAGGTCGTACGTTCAATTCGTACCGGGGGCACAAGTACGGCAAGGCTTTTGCGCCATTAGGGAGCGCAAAAGCTGAACCCATTGCACAGGCGTTGCACAAAGGGTTCTTATTTTCCAAAGTGTCCACTCTGTCCCGCCTTCTAGGTTGGATTGCATGACAGGACATATAAGAAAAATAAATGAAGGCAAGTGGTTCATTCGTATCAGCGCTGGCAAGCATCCGATCACGGGCAAACGTATTCAGAAGTCACGTGTGATTGAGGGTAGCCGTAGAGACGCAACTAAAGCTTTGCATGATCTTCACAGACAAGATTATGCAGGATTGCTTAATTCCTCGAACGTAACGTTGGACGAGATTGTTGCAATGTGGCTAGATGCGCCAACTAAAGGTGGTCGAAATAGGGCAGCGTCAACCAAATACCACGATCAAAAAAGGTACAAACGTTATGTTCATCCAACTCTTGGTTGCAAGAAGGCAGATGATATTCGTCCACCAGATTTTGCAAACCTGTACCAGTCTTTAATTCGGGATGCAGGACTATCGCCTCGATCAATTCTTCACATCCATTCAATCTTGCGAGCATCTTTGAATTGGGGTTGGAGACATGAGCTAGTAACAAGCCAAGCGATTGCAAAGGTGGTTCCACCTAGCGCAAAGCTTTCCCCACCGCGAGCCCCAGACACAAAGGTGGTTCTAAGTCATTTAGAATTACTTGAAGAATCCAGCCCCGATCTTTGGCTTGCAGTTTTTCTTGCAGGATCAATGGGTCTGCGTAGAAGTGAAATAGCTGGACTTCGTTGGTCGCATATCGATTTAGATGCAAAGACGTTGAAGGTGTGCGAAGGAATAGTAAAGATTCCTGGTCATGGATCTATAACTACTGGAACAAAAACTGGGTTGCATGGCTATGCACGCTTCGACCTGCACCAAACCTCTTTTGATGTATTAATCAGTCGGTATTCCGAGTTTGGTCAAAGACTGCTGGCTTTCGAAAATAGGGAACAATCCAATGGATACCTATTCAGTAGCGACCTGTTATGTGAGCGACCGATAGATCCCGATTTACTTACCAAATGGCTAAGGAAGCACTGTGCTAATCATCCCGAAATTGAGCCAATCACGTTTCAAAGTTTGAGAAAATTCACTAGTAGTGCTTTAGAAGGTGGGGGTGTGGACGAGACAACTGCAAGCGCATTGCTTCGTGATCGCCCAGAGACCGTTAGCCGTCACTATCGAGCTGCCAATGCTTCAAGGTTGAGGTCGGCGACATTGCTACTCGGTAATTTACTTTCAAGTCAAAGTTCCTAGCCCCGATTGCAGAAAATCGAGAAGGAGGTTGCGAATAAAGATTCCCGAAAATACAATTTAAACCGCAAACATTAACCATGGTTGCACTGCCAATCCCCATATTTTCATAGCTCTCAAATCACCCCACTTCAGCGCCCCTTTTAAAACACTCTTTCTCACACTTTTTTAGCACCAGCCAGTCCCAATAGGACAAGCAACCGTTCAAGCGGTGGTGCGCACCTCCTTTGACGCTTAATTTTTAAGTGGATTCAACTTGAATCTGACCATTTAAAAAGTCTGCCAATTCACCCATCACGCACATTCCGCACCCTTACATTTCTCATATTTACCACCACACCTGGCGAGTGCAACCTCAAATCCAATTGAGGTATGAAAGTGAAAATATTAAAAATTCAAGAGCTTAAAAATGAAGCAACAATAAGCATCGAACAAGCAGCCCTCATAATCGGACTGTCCCGCACCAAAACATACGAAATGGCAAAAGCAGGAGAGCTCGAAGTATTAAAGACAGGCAAGCGAATCCGCGTACTCGCACGTCCGCTATACAACCGTCTAATGGGAAGCGCATCAATCAACGAGGTGGAGTCATGACTAACAATCATGAACATCTTGATAACGACACGTCTTACGACAACGAGCAGACTGAGCCAACATCTTTAGAACAAAATAATCATCAAAAGTATGTTGTCTATAGCAACCCCCATACCGGGGTGGGCTCGTTAGGACTGCTGAAACAAGGTGGTCCTAATAGACACCCACGTAGAGCCGAACGCCTTCCACAAACCAGCCAGGCATCAGCTAGAGCCTCTAGAAAGCGTCTTAGGGATCATGCTGTGCATAAGCAACTTGGTGCGTGTTTGGTGCTTACATACACGGAATTACCAACGAACCCTAAACGTGATGTGGAAAAGTTCATCAAAGAAGCAAGAGCTTATTATCCCAACCAACTGCACTATGCGGTGGTCACTGAGGGACTTGATCCCTGTGGGGGAATAAGAGTTCATCACAACGTTCTTTTGCCTGCGTCACCATACTTAGCGGAGATTGCAGGTAATTGGATTCATGGTGACGTCTTTGTTGGCATAAATCCAACAGATTCCGATATTCGGCGAATGGTGAACTACGTGACTAAGGAGTTCGTCCGATCTTCTGGGTTGGGTGCTCGATTTAAAAAGTCGAAATCCAAAGTTCCAAAGCCAAAGAAGGAAATCTTTAATAATAAAGAAGATGCAGAAGCAGCTTTAATGGCGAACATACCGAAGGATGCGACAGGCATTTCGATTTATGATCCTCGATGCGCTGATCGAAAAATTATTTATTGGGATGTTCATCCACACCAGATTGAACCTATATAAAGCCATATAAATTATTGCCATAAACAGCGCATTTTTAAATAGATACTTAACTTTTTACGTATTGCCGTTACACATATATGTGAGGCTCAAAAAAGCGTCTCAACCTATATAAAAAACGACCTTTAACAATTTTCTGTAATTTACCATTCAAATTTGACGGGTCAAGGTAGGTACCCCGTTGAAATATGCCAAAAATGAAGGATCGGTAACAATATGACCTGGATCGTCTATTGGCGTCAGGCATATTTTGGGAGAAAGTATGAAAGAATAAAGGTATGACTAGAAAACATCTTGGGGCGGCTCGGCTAGCTCGGAATGATGAGTTTTACACTCAATATGTCGACATTGAGAAGGAAATGAATGCCTATCTTGAATTTGACAGGCCAACCAGCGCGCACGGCCCAACAATTTTGTCGAGGCGCCTGCGGTCACCATGTCAACTCTTCGCAACCTTGATGGTCATCTGGTTCGACCTGCAATGTTGCGTGGGTGATGCCATATCGCTCGGCAAGTAGAACACGGGCTTGATCCAACACACTGTGGGTGTCCACACCAGAAGCGACCATCAGATGAGCGGACGCGACATCCATCTCTGAGGTCAGAGTCCATACATGCAGATCATGCACATCGATTACTCCAGCAATGGTGGCAAGATCAGCCTGAAGCGCCGCGACATTGAGATGTTCAGGAGCAGATTGCACCAGCACGCGAATTGCGGTGCGTCCAAGTTTGTATGCCCTCGGCAAAATAAATAATCCGATCGCCGCACCGATTACCGGATCAACCCATGTCCATCCGGTGATACCCCAGATGATCGCCGCGGCAATTACTCCGATTGAGCCGAGCATGTCCGACATCACCTCGAGATAAGCGCCTCGCACGTTAAGACTTTCCTTCGATCCGGCGCGCAACAGTTTGAATGCGATCACGTTGATGACCAAACCGATTACGCCTACGACGAGGACAGGCGTAGATGCCACATCACGTGCATTGCTTAAACGGTTTATTGCCTCGAATCCGATGTAGCCGGCGACCCCGAACAGCAATACAGCATTTGCCAGCGCGGCCAGAATTTCGAGTCGGTACAAACCGAATGTTCGCTGTGGATGGTTCTGAGCGTGTGACGCTGCTTGTATCGCAGCCAAGGCCATCCCGAGCCCAAGTACGTCGGTGGCCATGTGGCCAGCGTCGGACAACAATGCCAACGAACCAGTAATGAATCCGGTGACGACCTGCACAATCAGAAACGCAAAAGTTAATCCAAGTGAGATCAACAACGGCCGAACATGTCGGGCACCAGCGCGTGGTGCCGACGTGCCGTGATTGTGGCCGTGGGAAGTGCCGCTCATTGGCGACCATCTCTATCCGGGTGTCCGGGCTCAACAGCGAGTTCGAGTTCACACAGAAGCCGCAAGGCTCGGACAAGTTTGCGGTCAGCAATCTCATAACGGATTTGACGACCCTCGCGCGTTGCGCGTACCAATCCGCAGCCGCGTAGACACGACAAATGGTTTGACACGTTCGCCCGACTTTCGCCCAACTCGTCGGCAAGATCGGCAGGGTATGACGGCCCGTCAAGTAACCGCACCAGAATATGTCGCCGCACTTCATCAGCCAACGCCGTGCCGACTCGACTGAGTGTGTCTAGACGAACATCACGACGAACGGCAGTAACCATTGACACGAGTATAGTACATCATATACTGTATTACAGCCTTCACTGAACTATTAAAATCGGTGACTTTCATCAATGGTGTGGTCGGTGTGCAACATTCCGATGACATCGGTAACCCATGAACGCACGATGTGAGGACGGGTGGCTCATGCGCTGTAGGTATGACCAGCATCCAGTCGTAGACAGCGAATGACCCGATGAGCACGGGCGGGGGTTTCCGCACTCATCGGGCCGTTTCGCTTCGGTCGAATATTGCGACCCGTCAAGACTGATGATAAATCAGTCGATTATTTACCTGCCTCGGTGGCATCATCTGCACCGTCTGTTCCGTTGGCATCAGGGCCACCGTCACAATTGGCACCAGTTTTCGAGTCGATGCCATTTTCGCAGTCGACACCGTCAACTTCGTTTGCATCATCAACTTCGTTTGCATCATCAACTTCGTTTGCATCAGCAGCGTCGTTAGCTTCTGGTGCATCAGCAACGTCATTTTGTTCCGTCGCGTCTGGTGTGACAGGCGTTGTCACGACTACGGAAGGTGGGACCGTGCTGTTGCCAGTGGCGGCGGAAGCAACTAAACCTCCGCCGAGTATCAAGCCGAGTGCTGTGGCCGCACTCATGAGGAGCCGGCGACTGCGCTGGCTACTTGGGGTTTGAATGGACATTAACTTTCTCCTTTGGTTTGTATCTCTGTGCGGTATTGCACACGTTGATTATTTACCAACACACCTTGATCATTGCTGAACGTTGCGATGTTTTGAAGTAGCGTTCAGCCAGCGTTCAGGTCTGCCAGACACGCTTGAGGCCTGATCCTGATTGAGTTTCCTGCGAGGAGGAACCACAATGCGCCTGTTGGTTGTGGAAGACGAGAAAAAAATAGCCTCGGCGCTAAAACGCGGTCTAACAGCCGAAGGTTTTACAGTTGATGTTGCAAACAACGGTGTTGAAGGTTTGTGGAGTGCAACAGAAAATGAATATGACGCAATCATTCTTGACATTCTTTTGCCCCAGATGAACGGATATGTAGTTTGTGCGAAGTTGCGCGAGCGCGGAATTTGGACTCCGATTTTAATGTTGACGGCCAAGCACGGAGAGTTTGATCAAGCAGAGGCACTTGACACGGGGGCCGATGACTACTTGACAAAACCGTTCTCGTATGTGGTACTTGTTGCGCGCTTACGTGCATTGTTGCGTCGTTCGATGCGCGATGATCCCAACACCAAATATGAAGTAGGTGATCTAGATCTTGATCCTCGCACACATCGCGCAACAAGAGGTGACGTTGAAATTCTCCTTACCGCTCGAGAGTTTACAGTGCTCGAATATCTGATGCGTAATGCTGACAGAGTTGTATCTAAACGTGAGATCTTGGACAACATTTGGGATATTGATTTTGGTGGTGACCCAAACATTGTCGAGGTATATATCCGACGCTTGCGCAACAAAATTGATGATCCATTCGACTGCAAGTCAATTGAGACGGTTCGTGGTGTCGGCTACCGCATTGTCGGCCGAACGGCGGATTTATGAAATTGAAAATTCACATGCGCAGTGCTTCGGTGCGAGTTCGCACCACTGTTGGAGCCGTGACTGTTGTCGGAGTTGCGCTGGTAGGAGTGTCTTTCTGGCTTGTCGCAAGTCAGAGTTCATCGTTGACAGAGAATATCCAGACGACTTCAATTTTGCGGGCGCAAGATCTCGTCTCAGCACTTCAAGAAGGAACGCTTCCCGTGAATCTTGCAGTGCAAGTAGAAGATTCAAGTTTCGTGCAGGTTGTGGATAGTTCGGGGAAAGTAGTAGCTTCCTCGACCAACATCACCGGTGAATTGCCAATAGATACGAAAACAAACCGTGATAAGACAAGGTTCGCTTACACACTCGATGAGTCACCAGCAGGTGATTCATCGTTTCGAGTTGTTGGACTACAAACACAAACCCCAATCGGTTTGTTCACGGTGTATGTCGGTACAAGCCTTGAGACTGTTTCGGATGCCACCAATTCTCTGATCTCGGCACTTTTACTGGTAATGCCAATACTGGTGCTATTTGTTGGCCTCGTCACCTGGCTTGTCATAAGTCTGGCAATGCGGCCAGTTGATGCGATAACAAAGCAGGTAGACGAAATCACATCCAAGGATCTTCATCGGCGGGTTCCTGAGCCGAGATCATCAGACGAAATAAGTGACCTGGCCAAGACAATGAACAAAATGCTTGAGCGTTTGGAGGATTCTGATCGGCGGCAGCGTTCGTTCATCGGCGATGTAAGTCACGAATTGCGTAGTCCGCTGACCGGATTAAGAGCCCAACTTGAAGTTCATCAAGCACATCCAAATACAGCTGACTGGCGGGAGGTGACTGGCGAAGTCCTAGAAGAAGTGACACGAATGGAGCAATTGATTGGCGACATGTTGTTGCTGGCAACAGTTGATTCGGGACAAACGCAGATTGTTTACGGGACAGTTGACTTGGATCAACTCGTCACCCAAGAAATAAACAAATTGAGTAAGCACAGCAAGATAAATTTTGAGCATTCGGCTAGTTCAAGTTTGCGGGTAGAGGGGAGTGCTCTTCATCTGGCTCGACTTGTGCGCAACTTGCTGGAAAATGCCGAACGCTTTGCTCGCGAAAACGTTACTGTGCGATTGTCGCATGAAGAAAATGGAGTGCGCCTCGAGGTTTGCGATGATGGACCAGGCATTCCCGTCGATGCGCGCGAATCTATATTTGGAAGGTTCACGCGACTCGACGAATCGCGCTCGCGACCGAGTGGTGGTGCTGGCTTGGGTCTGACAATCGTGCGCGAGATCGCCTTGTTGCACCATGCCACCGTGTGGGTCGAAGACAACGCGCCAGGCGCTCGATTTATTGTCGAGTTCAGTGATGCGATCGACTCCGCTGACTGAATTTATTCAGGAGCGGTTCAGGTTGATGTTTGTATGTTGGAAACGACATCAACCAATGAGGAAGGTAAAGATTTATGGGTCCAGCGATCGAATTTCGCGGATTGAGCCATCGCTATGACACCGACTATGTATTACGCGACATAGATCTCACTATTGAAGCAGGAGAGATCTTTGGGTTTCTTGGTCATAATGGCGCCGGCAAGACCACGGCAATCAATATTCTGACAACATTAATTGAGCCGACCTCGGGTACTGCATCGGTCTGCGGATACGACGTCGTCAACGAACGTCGACAAGTTACAAAATGTATTGGTTACTTGCCAGCAGAAGTACGAATGTATGGCCACCTGACGGCTACTGAGAACCTCGAATTCTTCGCCAAACTCTCCGGCGTTGCAGATCCAGGTGCGGCAGTGATCGAAACTCTGAGTTTTCTCAACTGTGCTGATTTCGCCAATCGTCGGGTGAGTTCGTTTTCCACGGGGATGCGCCAGCGCATTGGGATTGCCCAAGCGATTGTTCACAGCCCGAAGGTACTTTTCCTCGATGAGCCCACCTCGGGGCTTGATCCGCTCGGTGTGCGTCAGTTGCGCGAAACAATTTTGCGACTCAACAAAGAACTCGGAATGACGGTGTTCATGAACACCCACCTGTTGGGTGAGGTGTCCCGTGTGTGCACAACAATTGGTGTGCTCAACCATGGGGAGTTGATATATAAGGACTCGATCGAAGCGACAACTCTCCGCTTTCCCAATGAAGAATCCCTCGAGGACATTTATGTCCGGATGGAAGGCGTTTCGTCGTGATTCTCACGATTGCATCGAACCAGATACTGGCCTTACGACGACAGACGGTGTTTCTTGCTTTGCTTGGCACACTGCTAGCGATGACTGCGCTCGCCGGAGTGCTTGGTTGGTCGAGCCATCAGACGATTATTCGGGTATATGACCAAGCCGTCAAGATTTTGGCGACAACTGGTAAACCTGCACCACCGAACCCGATCACTCTCAAGCCGACCTTGTCTCTATTGTCGAATATGGTTGTGTATATTCCACTCGTCGGAGCTCTGCTCGCCCTGTTGCTCGGACATTTGAGTATTGCTGATGACGAAACCAGTGGTATCGGACGCTTGGTATTTTCGCGGCAGATCACTCGGACCAGTTATGTGCTCGGCAAAATCGCCAGCGCTGCCGTTGTGCTCATGGCGATCCTGGTGACAAGCCTGCTCGTGAGCGCCGTCTCGCTGCTGATCGTCAATCGGACGATTTCTGTATCCGATTTTGGTCGTCTGACGATATTTTACTCATTGTCATGGCTCTATCTGATGATGTTTGCCCTTGTTGGCATGGTGATGGTGCTCGTTACAAGGCGACGATCGCTTGCTCTGTTGTCGGCGATGGGTGTCTGGTTGGTGATCACTTTTGTCATTCCGCAGTTCACCTCTGGCCTGCGTCCAACGTCGTCACTCAATCCGATCACGAGTCCTGTTGGCACCTCGCAAAAGTTTTTTAAGATCACTGCTTATGCCCGGGATTATTCGGTGGCTGAACAATACAAAGAGGCCAGCGGACGGATTCTCAATACTGCGACTAGCGAATCAATTGGGCAAACTCTGCAACGAGTATTACCCATTGCTGGGCTCGTCGTCATCTTGGCACTATTGGCGATTCGACTTATCCAAAAGCACGACTTCTCGCGAGGTGTAAACAATGAGTAGCTCAAGCAAGCGCATCATGACGATCGCGCGTCACGAATATCGTGCGGCAGTGCGTAGCAAAATTTTGGTTGTCCTACTTGGCATTCTCATCGTCGTCACGACCGTATCGGTGTACATTGCTTCTGTTGACTATGCCAGCCAACTTGCCGACTATCAGTTATACCGAACCTCTGCACTCGCCAATGGACTGACTCGAATTGCACCGTCACCACTCGCACCGATGTCTTTATTAAGAGGAGCGATGGAGTATCTCGAAATAATTGGTGCAGTGATTGCAATCACGCTCGGCTATCTCACGGTGTCACGAGAACGTGCCAATCGCACCCTGCCACTCATTCGTACACGACCCGTGACGTCTGGAGAGTTGGCGACTGGGAGTCTGCTTGGAGCGCTCGGTGTGATCGGCACACTCGTTGCGATCACTGCCGTCGTCGGGGTGCTGTGTGTTGGAATCATCGGTCATGATTGGATAAATGCGATTCAGGGTTTTAAACTCTTCCTCGCTTACCTCGCCGCAATAATTTATATGGGCATCTTCTACTGTGTTGGCGCAATCGCTACAGCAAAATCCAAAGTTGCCGCAACCGGATTGATGATCGCATTGGGTATTTGGCTTATCGTCGTTCTTGTATTGCCACAGATTGGTGACACGCTCGACGCTGACAACCAGATTCCTGGTGGCCTGTTTAAGGCACTGACTCTCGATCGCGCTGGTGAAACCGAAGTCCTCAAGCACTTTACGACCTACGAAAATATTCGAACGTGGACCGAAGAGGCTTCACTTGCCAAACACTTTGAACGGTTCGCGTTTGCCATGACCGATGTCAAAGAGCGTTACCGTCCATTTAGTCTGCCAAAGCTTCTTGGTCAGACCCGCAATGACATTGGCTGGATGGTCGTGTATTCCGTAGCCGCCTTCGCCGCCCTTCGTCGCAGTTTCAAACGTCAACCAACAATTCCTCAAGGAGGAACACTATGAAAACAATTATCCAGCAAAAATCAATCCAGCGTTTACGCGCTGTAGTTATTTTTACATCGCTTATGGCTGGTGTTACTGCACTCGCAGGCTGCGGTGCAAGTTCAACACCGACGTCTGGAACTGACCCTGCAGGCAATTCGTCCCCTGTAGGCAATTCGTCCCCTGTAGGCAACTCGTCGGTCGTTCTTCCAGTTACAACAAATCCGATTACGAACTCATCCACCATTCAGGCGCTAAAAATTGAATCCGTTCTCGTCGAGAACAATCTCGACTCCACAGGTAAGGCCGCTAGCGACCATCTCGAGATTGCCCTGGTCAACACTGGTCAGACCGAACTCAAAGCCTTCGAGATCTTCTACACCTTCACCGACCAGACGAAAAACATCACCGAGAGCTATTACACCAAGTTGCCCGAATCGTTCACGATTCCTGTTGGTGGTCAGCGCATTATCCACTTTGATAACACTGGGGCGCTCTACCATTTTCCAGTCAGCGAATTCAGCCTCTACTACACAGATACGAATGTGCTTCAGGTCGCTGTCACCGTAAGCGCAATTGACTCAGCCGTACAGACGACAAGTATTCAAAAAGATGCTGGGGGCCCAGAAGCGGCTGACTGAATTTATTCAGTGGCATGCAGCAATATTTCAGTGGGCTTTCAATTGATCAACAGGAGAAGATTTATTCTTCTGAAATTCTTGTTTATGAATGTAGTGGAACTGAAAGCGAAATCAAGCAGTGGTTTAAGACGATTAACACTGCTTGAGTGCCGCTTAACGAACAAGAATTACTAAATGCGATTTATTCTGGCCCATTTGTTACTGCTGGGAAAGCGGAATTCAGCAATAGCCAAAACGCAAATGTTCAAAAGTGGAGTGCGTACATAAGAGGTGCTGTTAATCGGCAAGATTTTTGGTCATGTGCTCTTGAGTGGGTCAGTAAAGGCGATGTCGATGAATACATGAGCAAGCATCGTCACGATACGGATATCAAGGGCGTGAAGCTTTATTTCAATTCTGTTATTGATTGGGTGGAAAGTGTTTTTCAAGCGGTTGAGAAGGAGATGCGTGGTCTTGAATGGGGGGAACTTTACGAGACCTATCACAAGAATTCCTACAACCCAGCAAAGATTGATAAACAGATCAAAGAACTTTATGGCGACCCATACGTCAAGAGCCGTAAAGGTGTCTATGAGTACATCCTTGGCAATTCTGTAGATACAAAGTTGCTCGAAGTTCGTGTGTTTGACGAAGCCGACAAACGTTCAGCTTATGCAAAGCAGAAGACTTTGGCAGAAAAGTCTGGAAAGTCAAATTGTTCACACTGCACACTCGGTCATGATGCGAACAAATCAAAGATATGGTCATTTGCCGAAATGGAAGCAGACCACGTAACTGCTTGGAGTAAGGGTGGCGCTACAAAAGCTTCAAATTGCGAGATGCTTTGCAAAACTCATAACAGGGCAAAAGGGAACAATTAGAAGTTCGGCACAGATCGTTTGGTGTTGCACACTCGTTGCACAAACTGCAAGGTACGTTCTCGGACTGGTTGGCACCAGTTGATCAGAATTGTGCACAAAGTATGGGTTTGCAGAACTTGTCAAGTCCAGATGAACGCAATTATTGGGTTTCCTAAACCGCAGGTCGCATGTTCGATTCATGCCGGGGGCGCCAGTGCTTGTGCTTAACTGCATAAGATGAAAAAAATTGCACAGATCGTCTTGGGCCTTGGGCTCATGTTTGCGGGCTTTTC
>Ga0222713_10005902_pt1 | contig 11771 bp, 9 predicted proteins | sample C33_649DmetaG_FD_165061 | JGI IMG/M metagenome (GOLD analysis project Ga0222713, IMG submission 165061) | Estuarine water microbial communities from San Francisco Bay, California, United States - C33_649D | ecosystem: Environmental > Aquatic > Marine > Unclassified | place: USA: California...
AGTTCGGGAGCTCGTTTAGTGTATACGGGCATTAACAGCCAGACTACTACAACATGCCGTGTTCTTACAAAGTATACAGCAAACAGTTCTGGTGGACAATTCACGGCAAACCCAGGTGGTATTCACAATTTCATGGCAATCGAATTTGCATAAGGTATAAAAATGTCAGAACAAGGAACGCCTCTTTCAGATAATATTATTGTGTGGACAACAGAGGATGGCTCTGTGCGTATTACACAAATGATCGATGACACTATTGATGTTGATGAAGAGATCGAAAGAATTACAGTAGCTCATCCCGAACTGACTTTCCGCTTTAAAGGTAAGATGTCAGAAACTGGCATTGCTATCAACTACTTCTACAAAGCTCTCGTTCTCGATGAAGATGATAACTTTGCATACGATATGGCGAAGGCTCGCGATGTGTGGAAAGACATTCTTCGTCGTCTTAGAGAACCTAAGCTGCAAGAGCTCGATCTTCAGTATCAACTTGCAGATGAAGAGGGCGATGTAGAGCTCAAGGCAGAGATTGTAGCTAAGAAGAGAATTCTCAGAGATTGCACTAACGATCCAGCGATCGCGGCTGCAACATCTCTAAACGACCTAAGAAGAACTTTACCGGAACTGTTGGCTGACTAAACATGATTGTTCGTGATGGCGATAATGCCTATGCTTTTATACACAATCCAAGAACATCTGGAACAAGCATTACAGACTATCTAATAAACCACTGTGGTGGTAGACGGTTGCGTAATGTAGATGATTATGCCCAAGAGCATTCCATCTATGCGGAAGAAGCTAGGTATCGTAAGTTTGATAACTACTTCATCTTTGGTTTTGTAAGAAATCCATTCAGCCGCGAGTCGACTCTACACAAGTTATATTGTCGCGACACAGGTAACCAGGTTGAGTTTAAAAGGTGGTTGTTTGATGACTCCATTCCGTGGTATAGAAAGCCTCAATATGGCTACTTCTGTGACATGGAAGGCAACCTCAAGTCCAACATCTTTAGGTTCGAGGACAGAAGTAGAGCTATAGCCACGATAGCTGAGACCATTGGAGCCGATAGTGAGGCTCTAGAGAAGCACAACGTTCATAACGGATTCAACACTCAGATGTCATATGTCAAACAGTATGACAACGAGATGATTGATCTTGTAGCAGAACGTTATAAAGTGGATCTCGAAGCGTTTGGATACTACTTTGATGGTTATGATGATAGAATTGTAGAAGTTCCTTTTGAGTTTACAGAAGACACTATCAACTACAATATCAAGCCTCTTGAGCATAGGTATGTGAATGTATGACTCAGCTAAGCTATGAGCACTACATACCTGAAGTATTCTTAAAAGACTTCAAAGAAGAGCTGTGGGTCGACCAGCAAATGGTTCGTGAAGCCTGGTGTATAGAGCTAGAGGAAGCTCAGCCAATCATCGACAATCTCGTTGAGGCATTTCCCGATCTTACAAGAGAATACTTGTGCAGTATGAGATCCAATATGATTGGATACGCTGCAAACTATAGGCCTCCTTACTCAAATGGTTGCGTAAGTTGGTATACGTGGGACTATCTAACCGAGAAAGACCATCTAGATTACAACATCTTCCTACCTGATGGGTGCAAATTACATAGATGGTTTGGTAAGAAGTACGATATGGAAACCAAGGAAGTGTGGTTGAAATATGTATTCAAAAGCTCGACTATGCATTGTCCACCTCTTCCACCATGTAAAGCTCAACCATTCTATGCTATGATCTCAGACCAGGAAGGCAATGTTCTTCCTTATGTCGATGTGTATTTTAACTCTACTCATGAAGATATGAAGCAGTATTGTAATGCAATGGGTTTAACCTATCCAGCTCCACCCGAACTTGAGGACTACGATAGTAGACGTCTGTGGGCAGTTGTGTATGATTATGAAACGCTAGAGATCACGAAGGTAAAGGCATATGACATCTTCAACTTTAAAAAACGATCCGGCACTCAATAGCTACTTAAGAGAGCTCGATGAAAAGTTTTGGAAAACAATGGAGTATGAGTTATTTCTGCATAATATAAATAACTCATCAACTACGGAACCTAACGATGGCGCTCAAAGCAAACATTACAATAGATCAGGGTACAACCTACTCGACCAACATTGACGTTGCAGATGACAACGGTGATCCTGTAGATCTAACTGGCTTTTCCGGAGCAGCTCAGCTTCGTAAGCACTATACGTCAACTAATGCTCATGCGTTTGCCGTTTCAATTGCAAACGCTACTGGTGTTGTGACTCTTTCTATGACAGCCAACGTTACAGCAAACATCGCAGCCGGTAGATATGTGTATGATTGTGAGCTAACAGATCCTCAAGGAACTGTATCAAGACTGATCGAAGGCATTGTAACAGTAACCCCTCAAGTAACGAGGTAACAGATGACGCTTAGAGCTAGCCTGTCGGGAAGAATCAGCAACAATGTTGTGACTGTTTCAAAGACGGACGGTCGCCTTAGCTCTACTGCGCCTGCTGTACAACTGAAAAATCAAGTAAGCGAGATTAGATCTATTGAAGATATTGCAGATGTGGTACGTACAAACCCTATCAATGGTGCAACTCTAGTCTACAATGCTGTTTTAGATAAATATGAAGTTAAACCAATTGATCTAGGTGCCACCGGTTTGGATGGCGGAACATTTTAAGGGATAGAAGATGGCAGATAATCTAATTCAGATTAAAAGGTCAGAAACTACAGCTACCCCTACATTATTAGCTAACGGTGAACTAGCTTGGACTGGCAACGGAAGCGTACTTTTCATTGGTAACAACAATGCTGTTGTTGCTATTGCAGGAGCACGCTCTCCAGGCACACTAACGGCTAATCAGGCTCTTGTTGCTAACTCAACTTCTGGTATTGACCGAGTTATTACATCTAATGCGATTGTAACAACCCTTACGGCCAACGGATCCACTGGTACTGCGGGGCAAATTCTAACGTCTAACGGCACAGTATCATACTGGGCAAACCCTGCTAACTCATCATTTACTATTGCAGGCGACTCTGGTACGGATGTTGTTGCAACGGGTCAGACTCTAACGTTTGCAAGCGCCAACGGCCTTACAACAGCTGTTACGGACAATCAGGTAACGTTCTCGGTTGACACAGGCAGCTCGCTAACCGTTAACGCAACTGGTATTCATGTTAACTCGACAAACCTATCAATTGCTACTTCCCAGCTAACTGGTGACGTTGCTCTTGGTACGAATACCTCGGGTAACTATGTAGCGACGATTACAGCCGGTGCTGGTATTTCCGGTTCATCTTCATCAGAAGGTGGAACTCCTACGATTGCTGTTGTAGCAGGTAGTGGTGTTGCATCTAATGCTACAGGTGTACACGTTGTAGCAGGCGCTGGTATTGCATCCAACGCAACCGGTGTCCATGTTGTTGCTGGTAATACTACAGTCGTTTCAAACACAACCGGTGTATATGTCAACGCTGCAGCTCTTTCTATTGCTACTTCGCAGCTTTCAGGTGACGTTGCTCTTGGCACAAATACATCTGGTAACTATGTAGCTACAATCACTGCAGGCGCTGGTATTTCTGGCTCATCTTCTGCAGAAGGTGGTACGCCTACCATCGCAGTTGTAGCGGGTAGCGGTGTTGCTTCCAACTCTACTGGTGTTCACGTTGTTGCTGGTGGTGGTGTAGCTTCTAACTCAACTGGTGTACACGTTGTAGCTGGAACAAACGGTGGCCTAGTATCGAACTCGACTGGCGTATTTGTTAACGCTGGCTCTGGTCTACTTTCTAACGCTACCGGTCTACATGTCGGCACCGCCAATGGTATTACAGTAGCAGCGGATACAGTAGGCGTTCTCGCCGGCTCGACTCTGACTGTTAACTCTACTGGTGTTCATGTTAACAGCGCACTCTCGATTACAGACCTTTCACTTTCAGGTAACCTGACTGTTCAAGGCACGCTGACAACTGTTGATACAGTTAACCTAACTATCAAAGACTCGATGATCGAGCTTGCAAACGGTAACGTTTCCACAGACTCAATCGACATTGGTTTCTACGGTCAGTATGGTGAAACGGGTGCCAAATTCACCGGTATGTTCCGTGACGCTTCTGATAGCGGTATCTTCAAGATATACTCAGGCCTAACTGTAGAACCAACTACAACTGTCGATACAGCTAACACGAGCTACACACAGGGAACTTTACAGGCGTTCCTGAGATCCGGTGGGCTTGTTTCTAACTCAACTGCAGTAACTCTGACCGCAAACTCGACATTGGCTGTTAACCTTACAGCTAACTCGATGACACTTTCAACGCCACTCGCTGCTACATCGGGTGGTACTGGTTTGAACACATATACAGCTGGTGATCTTATCGTGGCAACAGCAACAAATACCCTATCAAAGCTATCAATTGCAGCTTCGGGTAGAGTGCTTATGTCAAACGGAACGGCCATCATCTATGATACACTCGACGGAGGCACATTCTAATAATGGAAGCTGAATTTGTTAACGAGTATATTGCTCGTCTGATAGCTAATTTACATGACGCTGTAAGTAAAAACGTTCTTCACGAAGCAAGGGTGGCGATACTCGAAAAGACTCTCGCCACCCTTCAAGTGGAACACGAAAAGCTCAGCCAAGAGCTCGAGCGCGCTAAGAAGAGAACTAAGACTGTCGCCGAGTAAAGTGGTAGTCTCCATCCACAACACCCATGTGGATCTTCGATACTAAGTCAAAGCCAAGCTCATTCAGATACTGAGACACTGTGTCAACCTTAGGTGCTCCGAGGTTGTACTCCTCGTGCTGCATCTCAATGATGATGTCCTTACAACTCTCAAGAGTCTTATTGGCACCTGCTAGGACCAGAAACTCTGCGCCTTGTACATCGATCTTAATTAGATCCGGCAGAGGATAGCCACGTTCTTCTACAATATCATCCAGCGATCTCATCTTCTTATGGACCATATGGTCCTCGGAGAAGAAGTCGGTGTTCTCTTTATATACAGAGTTGCCAGCGGGATCCATTGAGTTTTCATAGAACTCAACCCAGCGAGTGAAGTCTCCGACTGGACCATCACAGTAATAATCAAGACCAGATTCCTTATACAGGAACTCCGCATGGTTCATTGCATCGAACATTACGATCTTTGAGTCCGGCCAGATCTTGCGAGCTTCCTTTGTCCAGTGCATAACGCAAGCACCAATGTCGTAGATCACCTTTGGTTGAATATTCATTTGCTTAAGATAATCGACATGATCCTTTGGCTGATCATCTCTTAGCGATAGCTCTCTAAGTCTTTCGTGAACAGGATTGGCAACTGGCACTTGGACGTGCATCGTTGTAGAACCAATGTGTCCACAAAGAATCGATGGATCACACCACAACTTGAATCCTTTAGCCATCGCCTTCTTACAAAAGTCTGTATCTTCACTAATTGTATCCCCATGATCCAATGCAGGGTGATATACGAACTGAGGATATCCAACGCCGACCAGGACTTCCTTCTTTACTAGGACACACCCAAACCCACAGCCACCGATTCCAACCAGCTTCCAGGGCCTTGCGTATAGCTCTTCGGCGGACATTCTTCCACCAAACGGCTCATAGATTTCTAGTTGCTGAGGTTCTAGTCTTTGCCTATAAACCCCTGTAACAAGATCCTGGTCGTGAGACAACAGCTTCTTTAATGTATCCGATGGGAACGTAATGTCGTGATCGACGGAGAACAGATAGTCAAACCCACGAACAACCCAGTCTGCAATCAGGTTACGAACCTGGTCCACTCTATACCCATAGAAGTACTGAAAGTCCACCTCATATCCTTCCGGCACTTCCAAATCGTAGATAGACTTGAATGTTTCCGCTTCGATATAGCGAGCAGTAGGGATTGCAATTAGGATCTTTTTCATAACGGTCTCAGATCAATCTGTCCTGGCTTGAATGGGGAGCTTGTACCAACTACCATGTCAGCATTCTTTGTCTGCTCCGCGGAGTTGACTTTATAGTCATTGATTGGGTTGGCGTCATTATAGTTATACACGACTTCTGGAATGCAGACAACCTTATTTGGATCTGCTGCCTCGAGCATTGTATAGAACACTGCTGTGTCACCACCAGCCTTTAGCCAGTTTCCTTCTCTATCTCTGAACGCAGAACTACCATGCCAGCCCAAATGATCGTGCATTAAACGAGCTCTGAATGTCCGCAGATGAGTGTATGGCATGTTCCAGTTGAACTTATAGCTGCGATAAGTCTTGCTTGCCTTCACGTCTGGCGGGTATTCCTGAGATATAAGAGGAATATTATCAACAACAGACCAGCAAGAACCATATGTAAACTCCGCACCTTCATTATAAAAATTATTGTATTTGTGGAATAGTGATGGATCGTTGACGAGCCAATCATCACCATCAAGCAGCATTACGATGTCTCTGTGGCTGCACTCGTGTTGAATAGTATCAACTTGATTCCTGACTGCTCCTTTGTTTTCACTATTACGACGAACAATGAACCTATTGCGAATCTCTTTTGGCAGAGAGTTGATACAGCTTTGCGCTACACTTACTGTCTTGTCAGTTGAGCAGTCATCAATGATGTACATGATATAGTCTGGGTAGTCTTGCTGAGCAACTGATTCGATGCATCGTGCAATATACTTCTCAGCATTGTAAACGGGGGTAACAACAGCAATCAGTGAGGTCTCGTTGCTCTTTGGTTCCACCATCTCTTCCGGATTCATGAACCTACGATTGAAAACTTTACGGACCTTTGTGTTGATCTTCTGAACTTCCCGATACTCATTGATTGGCAAGTATTCACCCAGCTTCTTATACAGATGCTGCTTCCATTGAAGAGCCACGGTATCCCAAGTGCAGATGTCCTTGACCTGGTTACAGGCATACATCTTCTGCTGGTGAAGGTAAGGTGTGTTATACGCCTCTACAACTTTGTCAACAAAAAGATTGACCTGGTTGTCTTGATTCAACCACTGCATTGCCCAGTTGGGCTCGACGGGATACTTGATCTTCCATGAAGCAAGATCAATTGCAGTCTCTTCAAGTGCTCCGAACTGACATGTGATCAATGGAACATTATGAGCAAGAGCCTCCAGTGTCGAGATACCGAACGTCTCTGGGAACCCTACAGGATAGATCATGTAGGACGCTTTACGGAGAATGTCAGAGATCTCTTGCTGAGTGATAACCCCAGTGAACTCGATGTTCCCACCGTATTGGATCATCATCTCGGTCCAGTCCTTCTGCTGCTGATCAGGACCAGCAGCTTCTCTGAACTTATAGAAGCCACCGATGATCTTTAGCTCAGCATTGGGGATTCGCTCTTTGACCTTAGGCCAGATCTGCTTGACTAGAGGAACCATTCCCTTGGTAACAGAAGCATTGAAGACGAAGAGGTTAGGATCCTTATCCCGAACATCGATCCAACTAGGATTCATGTTCCCGATACCATTACGAGTCATGAAGATGTGGTTCTTTAGCACATCATAGTTACGGCGGAATCCATGATCACAGTGAGTGACATATCCTGTATGCCAGTCAGAGAGTGTGAAGATTTCGTTTAGTTTACCAACGTTGATCAGATACTCGATCTGATCGTCACCTTCACAGAATGTATCGTGCATCCACAGACAGACGTGCTTGGCATTAGCAACAACCAGCCAATCTTCCGCAATAGGTTTTACAGAGCGTGATACGACAACCACATCGTATTGATCTTCTAGAGAGGTTGCAGCTCCAACAGGAGTGTAGATTACTTTGCTGTAGATTCCTGGCCGCGAATCATCAGACGTACAGTCATTATAGACAGTAACATCGAAGCCGATCTTAGCCAGCTCTTGAGACATACGAATGACAGCTGATTCCGATCCACCTAGGCCTCTCTTCTCGAGAGTGGATCCATCATAAGTGAGACCAAGCGTGTCAATAAATGCTATCTTCATAACTTCTCATTATAAATAGAACTGTATAAATGTCAACTAGATAGTTGACCACTGTAGATATATATCTGTTTGAGGAGCCACATGGCAGACAATAAGATCCAGATGAAGCGCACGTCCGTATCAGGTCGTACGCCAAACACAACCAACTCAGGAAACACCTCGTTCATTGATGCGGGTGAGCTAGCGGTTAACCTCACAGACCGAAAGGTATATTCATCTAACGGTACGGCTGTATTTGAGGTTGGTTCAAATCTAGCCACACTCTCTGTCACCACTTCGGCGACTCTGAACAACGATGTTACTTTAGGTTTTAAAACAACAAACGGTAATACTGTTGGTATGAGACAACAGTCTGACGACAACTTTGTAATGTATACCGCAAACACGACCGGTGGTCAACGAGCAGTATTCAATGTATACGCGAATACCAACCACGGCACTCAGGCTGGCGCGTTAAGATTTAACACCCACGTTGATATGGCAGGTGGTGGGGTATATGCTAACAATACCCTTGGAACAGCCGGCCAGGTGCTAGCATCGAACGGCTCAGGTCTGTACTGGACATCTGGTGTAGCTGGCTTTACAGGATCTGCTGGCGCGCAAGGACCTCAGGGTGCAACTGGATTTACTGGTAGCACTGGTCCAGCCGGCCCACAAGGCCCAGTTGGCTTTACTGGCTCTACAGGTCCTCAAGGCGCCCAAGGTGCAACGGGTCCTCAAGGCCCTATTGGTTTCACTGGTTCACAAGGTGCTCAGGGTGCTCAAGGCGCAACGGGCCCAACTGGTCCTCAAGGAACAACAGGATTCACTGGCTCGGTGGGTGCAACTGGACCGCAAGGAACCACAGGGTTTACTGGTTCGGTAGGCGCTCAAGGGCCAACTGGATCTACGGGTCCACAAGGTCCTATTGGATTTACTGGCTCCACTGGTCCTCAAGGCGCGCAAGGTGCAACCGGATCTACGGGTCCACAAGGTCCTATTGGATTTACAGGTTCTGCTGGCCCACAGGGTGCTCAGGGTGCAACTGGTCCTACCGGTCCACAGGGTACGACTGGTTTCACTGGGTCTCAGGGTGCTCAAGGCCCCGCTGGTCCAACGGGACCTCAAGGAACAACGGGCTTCACCGGATCGACTGGCGCACAAGGTCCAGCTGGTCCAGCTGGTCCACAGGGTCCTATCGGATTTACTGGATCCCAAGGAGCACAAGGTGTTACTGGTCCACAGGGTCCTATCGGATTTACTGGCTCTACTGGTGATAAAGGTGGTGTGAGATATGCATTTAGCACCACAACCACGGATGCTGATCCTGGTGCAGGCATTCTCGCCTACAATAATGCTACAATTGCATCCGTAACTCAGATTTTTATTGATAACGTAGATGCCGCAAGTGTAACACAGACCACATGGTTTGATACATGGGATGATAGTACAAATACTGTAAGAGGTCAACTGACTATTGTTGGCAACGTTGCAGGTAGCACTGTTGTCAATGTATTCAATGTGACAGGTGCAGTGACTGCGGCAACTGGTTATTATAAGATTCCTGTTGCGTATGTTTCTGGGTCTCTTCCAGCCAACGCGGCCGCTCTGGCAGTAAACTTTTCCCGAACAGGTAATCTTGGCTTTACAGGATCTCAAGGTGCAACTGGTCCTCAAGGTCCTATTGGTTTCACTGGCTCTACGGGTGCTCAAGGCGCTCAGGGCGCCACTGGTCCTACTGGTCCTCAAGGACCAATCGGCTTTACCGGATCTGCTGGACCTCAAGGTGCAACAGGCCCAGCTGGCCCACAAGGACCTATAGGATTTACTGGATCCGCTGGGCCTCAAGGTGCTCAAGGTGCGACTGGATCAACAGGACCTACAGGTCCAACCGGCCCACAGGGTTCAATTGGTTTCACTGGATCTGGGGGCGCTCTTCTAACAGCTGTTGATGATAGAATTATCGAACCATCAGCAATTTCTGCTAGCAGAATGCAGTTTGGTTTTACGTCTTGGAATAACAACAACGGATCCCCGTATGCTGACTACCTCCATATGCGTAGTTACAGCGATAGTTCTGGTGGCAATGATAACCTCGTTGCGTTCCGTAAAGATGCTATCGGCATGCGCATATGGCAGGCGCCATTTGGCAACACTAGTGCATACTCTTCTTACGGAGATGTTGTTATTGCCAATACAACAGGTGGAGCTACTCTATCTGGTAACTTTGTTGCAGGGCAGGCCAACTCAAACCAACTTGTAACACTTACAACCGATGGTTCTATTGAAATTGTTCGCGCTGGTGCTGGGGCTTACATTGACTTCAAGAATACCGGTGCTGAGGACTTTGACACTAGAATTCAGCAGGACGGTAATGGCCTTAACATCTCGGGATCAACTAGGTCGCCAATTTACTATGATAGTAACGACACTGGTTACTACATCGACCCCGCAAGTGGATCCGTTCTTGGCGGTAACATTTCTATTGTTGGTGGCCGTCCAATAACGCTTAGCAGCAGTTCTGGTAGCGTACAGATTAAAGCTGATGCCGGCGGGTGGTCTAATGGATTATTGTTCTATGGTTCCTCTAACACATATCGAGGAGGCTTTGGTGCTCTAGGAAGCGTTGATTCTCTTTCCTACTACTGGATTGGTTCAGACTACAATACCGCTGCTCTTTACATTTACGCATCAGGATATGCAGAAGCTTCGGGATCTCTTCGAGCTCCTATCTTTTATGATAGTAATAATACTGGCTACTATATCGATCCAACCAATGTATCAAATATAGTAGATCTAATCATTGCCCAAAATATTGCATCCCCTGCAAACTACTACAATGGTTTGCAGCTAGAAGTACAGGCAACTAGCGGAACGGCTGGCATTGGTCTTCACCGTTCAGGGTTTTCGCACTGCGGCATCTATCATGATACTTCAAACCAGTTGAGATTTAACTTTAATGGTGGCACAGTTCAGTTGAATCATGATATTGGCACTGTAATTGGTACATCTGCCAGTGGTCAAAACACAGTTGATCTCCGTGCCCCAATTTTCTATGACCAAAACAACACTGGATTTTACGTTAATCCAAACGACCTAACATTTGTAAACACCATTATTACGGCTGGAAATATTACTGCCCGAGGCGATCTTATTGTAGGTGAATCTGGAGTCGATAACGCTTCTTATATCTATATGCAGGATACTGATGAAGGCCAGCGAACAATCCACTGTAACACAAACCGTATCGGCTTCCTAACCCAAGCTGGTGGCTGGGGATCGTATTGTGAAGATAATGGATCGTGGCGATCAGAAGCTGATATGATGGCGCCTATCTTCTACGATATTAATAACACGGGTTATTACATAGACGGTGCTAGTACCTCAAGTCTAAATGCTCTTAATATGCAAGGTCTTCTGATCGGCCGAAATAGTAGTGGTACTAATGTCAATGTTATGAATGACACCGGGTCATTCTCTGTTCGTGGTGACGTAAACAACGGTGCAGTTATATCATTCCACAGGGTTAATGCGTGGGCCATCAACATGGGAATCGGGACGGACAACGTCTTTACGATTGGTGGTTGGTCAGCCCAGTCAAACTGTCTTACTGTAAATGGATCTGGTGTCGTTACGGCTCTGAATGACTTCCGCGCGCCTATCTTCTATGATAGTAATGACACCGGATACTATTTAGATCCGGCTAGTAATAATCGTATAAGAAACCTGAACCTAGGTGGTGGTGGCGGTTTCGATGCCACAATTCACATTGTAGGTATTCAGGGTGGTAACGGTCGTCTGACACAGATGTCTCCTAACGGAGCCAA
>Ga0222713_10005904_pt1 | contig 11769 bp, 11 predicted proteins | sample C33_649DmetaG_FD_165061 | JGI IMG/M metagenome (GOLD analysis project Ga0222713, IMG submission 165061) | Estuarine water microbial communities from San Francisco Bay, California, United States - C33_649D | ecosystem: Environmental > Aquatic > Marine > Unclassified | place: USA: California...
CCACGGATTTGATCAACCCGACGTCGACGCTTTCGGGCGCGGCTCCGGAGATGCGCAAGACGACCAATTGGTTCTTGCCTTTGGACAAGTTGGCGCCTGAATTGCGCACCTACATCGAGTCCCACCCCGAATGGAAGTCCAACGTCTTCGGCCAGTGCAAGTCCTGGTTGGATGCCGGCGATGGCCTCCAGCCCCGAAGCATGACCCGCGACCTCGACTGGGGCGTTCCCGTTCCCGTGGAAGGCGCCGACGGCAAGGTGCTGTACGTGTGGTTTGACGCGCCCATCGGTTATATCACGGCCACCCAAGAGCTCTTTGGGGCCGATTGGGAAAAATGGTGGAAGGACGAGGACACCCGCTTGGTGCACTTCATCGGCAAGGACAACATTGTCTTCCACTGCCTGATTTTCCCGGCTATTTTGATGCAGCACGGTGGGTATATTTTGCCCCAGGATGTGCCTGCGAATGAGTTTTTGAATCTGGAGGGGGAGAAGCTTTCCACGTCCCGAAACTGGGCCGTTTGGCTGCACGAATACCTCGCCGAATTCCCCGGCAAGCAAGATTCGCTCCGCTACGCCTTGTGCGCCACCATGCCCGAAACCAAGGACAACGACTTCACCTGGGCCGACTTCCAGCAGCGCAACAACTCGGAGCTGGTCGCCATCCTGGGCAACTTGGTCAACCGCGTGATGGTCCTGAATCACAAGTTCTGCGAGGGCTTGGTGCCCGCCGCAGGCTCCGCCCCCGAAGACCTGGAGGCCCTGGCGGCCATCGCCCAGCAATCGGCCAAAGTCTCGGCGGCCTTGGACGCTTACCGCTTCCGCGAAGCCTTGACCGAAGCCATGAATCTGGCCCGTGTGGGCAATAAGTACTTGGCGGATGCCGAGCCTTGGAAGGTGGTCAAGTCGGATCCCGCGCGCGCCGCGGAGATCCTGGGTACCGCAACCCAAATCATGGCTGCGCTCGGCGTGGTCTTTGAGCCCTTCCTGCCCTTCAGTGCGGCGAAAATTCGCGCCATGCTGGGGATGGGGTTGGCAGATTGGTCGCTTTTGACTGGGACGAGCTTGGTGCCGGCCGGTCAATCATTGTCCGAACCCGCCCTCCTGTTTGAAAAAATCGAAGACGAAGCCATGGACGCTCAGCGCGCCAAGCTTGTCAAACCTGTTGAAACCCCTATTCAGCCTGTGGAAACGCCTGCCATCCCCGCCATCGCGGCCAACATCGACTACGAGCAATTTGCTGGATTGGACCTGCGTGTAGCCACGATCCTAGAAGCTACCAAGGTGCCCAAAGCCGACCGACTGCTTCAATTGACTCTGGACACCGGTGTCGATCGCCGCACGGTTTTGTCGGGCATTGCGGAACATTTCTCCCCTGAAGAAGTGGTAGGTCGCCAGGTGGTGCTTTTGGCCAATTTGGCACCGCGCACTATACGCGGGGTCGAATCGCAAGGCATGATCCTCATGGCCGAAAATCCCGAAACAGGAAAGTTGGAATTCCTTCAGCCGGGCGCTGCACTGCCGGCTGGGGCGACGATACGCTAATAAAAAGGGGCCCCGAAAGGCCCCTTTTTTTAGTCCAAATTCTTGTCGTAGGCCGTTTCAAGCTGTTCGGCAATATCGGTGTGGTGGTGAATGAGTTTCCAAACGCCACCTTCCAGCTGAAAAACATTGGTGGCCCGGTGACGTACCTGCACTGGCTTTCCGTCGGGGCCAATGTTCTCGCCAACCTCGGTGCACGCCACGTAGGCCATGTCTTCGCCGACATGAACACTAACACCTTCTGGACGAATGCTTCCACCAATCTTCATGTCTGTTACTTGTTTAAAATCCGCCCCTACGGCCTCCTATCCGACTAGTTTGCCGCCAAAAGGACCCATGTAGGTAATGGAATCTGAATGGGACCAAACGTTCGAAATAGGGCCAAAATCTCCTTCAAACATTGCGTTTAGGCTGGTGTAAAGGGTGGTGTTTGCAGCGATAACAGTTTCTGTAGACATAGGAGTGTTGGTTTGTGGTTGACATGCAAGCAGCCAAAGGCTGCTGGCCAATAGAAAAAAACGCTTCATGACTTAGGGTTGTTTGACGCGAATGTCTGTGGTCGCAAGGCCGACGATTTTCCCATCTTTTTCGATCGGTACCGAATACGTTTGCATCCAAATCTCGCCGCCACCGGCGTCAAAGTATGGATCGCTCCATACTGCGCTCCCTTGGGCAAGTGGTATGGTGAGCCATGTTTGGGCGTTAATGTTGTAGGCAGGATCCATCAAGTTGGCATAGCCCAAGGTTCTCCGTGTTTTTCTGTACCAGTAGGCACAGCTAGTGGCTTGGGCGTTGGTATCCAACGTGACAACCGCACATCCATAAAACTTATACCCTTCGAGGGCCATATAGTCTTTGATTTCCGAGGCGATTTGGGCGGAATCAAGGGGCCATGAGGTGCTAAGCGTGGCCACGAGATTTTCAAGTTCGGATTGTACCGCAGCTTTTTCGGCATCCGTTGTCAGGGGTATTTTTTGACAGGCCAGCAGAGAAAAAAGGGCAATCCCGAAAGTCAAATGTTTAAATGGAAGGCGCATAAGTGGATAGTGGTTTGGTTTGTGGATTGAAATGTAATGCAAGATCCTTCCTTTTGGTTGGGGGAAAGAAGGTCACTTTGGCCGCTTTTCTAGGATTAGAGAAGCTGCACGTCTGGGTCCCTTATGCGTCTTGAAGCTTGTGGTAGGAAATATAGGACGTTAGCAAAATGGCTGCAGGAATCAGAACGAATAGGGTCTGGCCATTACCGAAGCCATCAACACTTCCATGGCTAATAAAAGCAGACAGCAATTCAAAGAACATGCCCGCGTAGGCCCATTCTCGGAGTCTTCCTTTAACAATCGGAAGCATTAAGGCGATAGCGCCAAGTATTTTCATGACATTCAGGTAGGGCCTGAAGTAGTCAGGGTAGCCTAAGTGGCGGATTCCTTCGACAGCCATTTCGCTGTTTCCAGTAAAAGCAGGCATCACTCCTTCAAACAAGAAGATGAGTGAGGTCGCGGTCCAAAAAATGACTTTAGGTTTCATGTGTTCGGGTAGTTCATGGTGGGTTATTCATGCGTACTAAAGCTATTCAAATTCGGAATGATAACCGTTCAAAGCTTGGTACAAAAAGGGGAGCGGCCACGGGGCATCAACTTCAACGCGGCTGCTCCGTTTTTTCTTTATCTATGCAGCCATTGAATTCATAGACGGCTTGTCGTGCGGTCTTTGCGCTCTTCCACAAAGGAATGTACCCGGACAAAATGATAGACCCCATCACGAGTGGGACAACCTGCTGGGCTTCTTCATTGTCGTATAGGAGGATGGACAAGCCTGTGCCCGTGACCACGCCGCCAAAGGCGAAAACGTATGCCGAACCGTACTGTTTTCGTGCTTTTTTAAAAAGTGCAGACGCCTCAGGACACCCGCACTCTTGGGCAATTTTTGCGGGTTTGGCACTGAATTCTCGATAGCTTTTTCCTTGGTATCCAATACTCCACGTTCTGGGGGATAAAAGGGAACCGGGTTCAAAATGCATTTGGGTGGCTTGGGTTTGGGCTTGAGCCCAAAGGGGTAGGCTCAGGAGGCATAGGGTTGCCATGAGGCATCGGGAGTTAGGCATAGGTAGCGGTTGGTTAGGTGGCAGATAGTTAAACCAATTGAATGTACATCATTACTTCATGTATCTCTTAGTGCGACCAGATATGCCGTATTTCGTAATCAACTAAGGCTCCTTCTATAGCTTTAATCTTCTCTAGCTTCCAGTATTCTTTTGTGTGGAAGCTTTTGATGGTCCGATAGCCATGGTATGCCGCAGCTGGGGTGATTATGTATACAAATGGAGCTGGGTCCCAATCAGACAAGAGGTATCCGCCAACCAACGTAACTAAACCGTCAATTGTGGTAATGACCACTTTCTTCATGCCGTATCCGTAGTAGTATTTTATGTGTTTGTCGCACTTTATTGCCCTGTTTATGTCGTTAACCGGTAGTTCGTTTTTAATTAATATCGATTTGAAATCTCTCAGGGACAGGCTTTGATCGTCCAAAAACAACTGTCCCTCCCGAATTTCTATTTTTTCTTGAGCAAGAGAAGGAAGCGATGAAGCCAATGCGAGCACAATCAGTGCACTCTTTGCATATTTAGCGAGTGTGCTTTTCATAGTGTTCATAGTTTATTTAGTGTTCCTTGGTTCTCATTGTCCCAACGGGCCATTGCAATCCAAATGTGAGGAGGTAGTCTGAATAAAACGACCAACCTTCTGGTCTTGATTGAAGTGCCCGTTCGATGGATAGGGTGAAATTTCTTTGATTTGATTTTGTTGCAAATTGAACGTACGCAAAGCCTGGAAATAATCGGACACCAGCACTAACACTGCCATTATCACTTTTGCTGCCGACACCAATTTTCCCTGTAACCATTGATGGAAAAGCCAGGCCAATTTGTTGGTCTACAAATCCGCTTTTGCCAAATGTTGTTTGCCGTCCAATTAAAAAGGAGCAACCCGGAAAGACAAAAGTCTCATAGGGAAAATGAGCTAAGCCCGCATTGAATTCCCAATACGTCCAATTAGTATGACTCTGTGCCAGTGACGTCAACGTCTGGCTTACCAGGAGAAGAAGGAGCAATATTCGTAACCTCATTTCATTTGAAAGGTCTGGCATTGAGGAACATATTGAATTGCTAAAATTGCTTTTGGCGCTATTTGGATTAGCAAATTATCGTAAAAATTCTATCAGTTTGAATTCGAATAATCTACAAGGGCTTGGACTTCCTCAAATTCTTCAGTAGGTCCCATCAACTGAGAAGTAAGTGTGCAGTGATTGGTGAAAATCACCTCCATTTGGATGGTTCTTGGGGAAGAGTAGAACATCCCAAACTATCACAGGTAGAGGGTTGCCTAGTTGACATTTGTGAGAAAATGGTGCAGTGCCTCTTGGTATTGGGTGGTGTTGGTGGTCGCTAAATTGTGGCCGGAATTCTCAATAAATGCCCACTGAGAATTTGGCAATAGGTCCAAATATTCGCGCATGTATCCCCAGGGTTGATTGTCACATTGAGATCGTATGACGAGCGCAGGTATTTGGATATTTTTAAGAACCTCGCGTTGGTCTGGAACATGGTTAAAACTCTCGACGGTCAAGATGTGGGCGTAAAACCATCTGTAGGCTGAAGGGAACTCAAAGATGTATTCACGGGTAAAATGGGTCCTGGAACTTCCAAGATGAGTTTTTCTATCCGTGTGGTTTTAGGATGATTTTGTAGATAGTTGATGGCCAATAGACAGCCCCACGAATGCCCCATGAGTATGACGTGTGGAGCCTGAATTTTCTCAAGTATGGCTTCTAGGTCCTTTTGGTGGCGCTCCACGCTATACTCGGTGATGTTTTCAAGACGCCCCGAATGACCACTCCCAATTTGGTCGTAGAAATACAGGTCGTGTCCAAGAGCCGTCAAGGGTTTCAAAGATTGAACGACTTCATCTCTAATAAGCCCTCCTGGCCCACCATGAAGGTAAATGATAGGAGATTTTGAAGAACCACCTTCACCCTCTAGATGGAGGTAGGCAATTTTTGATCCGGTTGGAAGTTCCCAATGGGCGAGGTTCGGTGTTTCTTGAATTTCAAGTACGTCGTAACCCGATGGGGTGAGTATCCGTCCTAGGGTCCAAAGCATGACTAACAGACAAGACCAGCTTATAATGTGCCATCCACTAAGATTCTTTTTACTGGCTCTAAGCATGTACTCTATGAAGTTGATTACACCTGGAGAATGGATAAATCAGCGTTGCATGGCCTTCACTTCTGCCAATCTATCTCGGAAGTAGACATTTGAACTTAAAGCAATCGCTTTTTCAAGTTCGAGTATCGCTAAATCCGTTCTGCCGTTTCGAAGGAACCAGTCTGCCATAGAGTCGTACGTGTTTGGACTATTGGGGTAATAGCGGATGGCTCTAATGAGGTACATTCTGGCTTTGTCCATTTGATCCATATCCATGAACATGTACCCAGACATATTTAGTAGTTCTTCAGGGTATGGGGGGACGCCATAGCCAAAATGGGTTGCAAGTTTTTTCTCGCGTTGATCCATAATGGCCTCCAATTCTTTGACCGATGTTTCAAAGGAATTGATTTTGTCGGTATACTCCATTTGGTACCACTCAAATAAAGCGATTAACCCGTCCATAAATGACGGCAATGGCACCGTACCGTGAATGTCCATTGGGTAGTACTTCCAGTCAAAATGGAGATTGGGGGATGATTTGGCAAGCTCAATGAATGCAAGAATGGATCTTGGAAACTGGGTATACAACGAAGTGTCATTTTGCACATTTTCTAGTGTGATACGTGCGTCTTGCATGTGTAACTGGCCACTCATTGACAGAAATAAAGAGCTCCCATGGAGTTCTTTTAGTTGGTCCTTGGTGGTTGTGGATGTAAGCAGTAACTGATGGTCCCAATCCAGGCTGGGGTCGGCGGCCAAATAGTTTTGAAACAGTTGAGGTTCTTTCAAGAGGCAATCAACCGTAAACAAGCCTCCATAAGAATGTCCAATAAGTGTACGGTACGATGTAGTTGGATAGGTTTTGCTGATATATGGAATCAGTTCATCCCGAATAAAAGTCCGGAACTTTTCTGCTCCGCCGCTTTCCGAAAAATAAAAGCCACTCTCAGCGGGTAGAGCGGATATAGTAAGATCTCGAACTCGGTGTGCACTATTGTCGATACCGATTAAAATCATTTCTGGCGTGAATCCACCGCTATAGTATTTCTGTACCTCTATAACAGTCGGTAGGAATACGTCCCCATCCAACACAATCGCAACAGGATATGTCAAGGTTGTATCTGAACGGTAACTTTCAGGGATGTGGACCGTTATTTGCCGGGTCTCCCTCAAGGTTTTTGAATAGAGGCTGTCCGAAAATATTTTATCAAAGGGTAAGTGAGAATTTTGACCAAAGCTTGGTATTGATAAAAAGCTTAGGAATAGGAGAATGAGAATATTTAAGGGTTTAGGATTGGCCATGAGTAGGTGTTGAAGTGGAGTTCTCTGGAATTGAGGGCGGAGCGCCCAAGACCGTACGAGCAATGTACCGAAGATTGGTTAATGACCGACGAAGGCATTCACGAATCGTCCCCACATCGCAGTAACTGTGCAGTGATGGGTGAAAATTACCCCCAATTGGATGGCTTTAGGGGAGGATTGGAGGTGGGAGTAGTTTTCGTGGACTGGATGTCACTCGGATGATAACGAGCGTCTAACTATCACGTATTCAACGATCTAATTCCAATTAAAACGTGAATTTCATAACCCTTTCATGAAGGTTACTTTTGCACTCCTTGGCCCCGTAGTTCAACGGATAGAATATGTGGTTCCTCTAGAGTTCATGCATTTTCGAACTCATTTAGTTGAAATTCAATAACATAAGTTACAAAAGAGTTCTAACTGAGCAGTGAACTGTGCAGTTAAAAGGCTTCCATCATGTCAAAGTTGCATAGTTATTTTTGGTATTGCTATAAACATAAAGAGCTATCTTTTATCCAATGGAACTAAGATGAAACTGAGGCCTTTATTTATCTGTTTTTTAGCCCTGTGTCAGGCTGCTATTGCACAGAATAATAGCAATGTATGGGTCTTTGGTCGAGGTAATGTGCTAAATTTCAATACCACACCTCCAACAGCATCAACTACTTCCTGGTCTTCTATCCTGCCTCCAAGTCACTATGCAATTAATCAAGAAGTAAATGGCTCAAATACTTGGTGCGACAAAAATGGGAATCTACTATTTTACTTCCTCAATGGGAAATACTACAATGCACAGGGCACTTTACTTCCTGGTGGTTCCATGACAAATTATATTCATTCCGCATTCGGAAGTGGAGGAATTCGATTACCGATAAAATCATCGTACTTCTGCAAGTCATTTCGAAGTGACACAATTTTTCATGTTTATGAATACAATCAAGGGTACAATAATACCTTTATAGATGCAGCGGGTAGATTTGTGCGCGTTAATGCGATTGTAAGTAATGGAAACAATTACTCGGTTACTACAATAGGGGACTGGACGGGGAATAATGGCGGTGGGACTTTCGACAATTTGTATTTATTAGCAGATCCTATTTCTCAAGAAAATTATCTATTTATATCGGAGCATATTCAAGGGAACAGGCCAGATGTTAAAATGCTACGTGTTTCAACGCTCGGTAATGGGCTGAGAGAAATGAATAATACGTGGCTTTATCAACAATTTAATACGGCACTAGATTTTAAGATTCCTAATCGAAACCTAATACATTACAGTCCACTTTTTAATAAGCTATATGTAGCAAAAAGGCATGGGACGTCCACAAATTTTCGCAGGTCCCGATATATTCACTCCTATTCCTATGGTGGATTTGGCAATTTTATTGAGGATACTATAGCATTTCCAATTGTAAGTCCTTACACCAAAGATTTTGATACCACGATGACTATCGGGTGTGGATTCTTCTCAAGCGATGGGAAGTACTTGTTTTTAAAAGCGGACACTGGTTTTTACCCAAATGATTGGGCGCACATCTTCCGCTATGATTTAACAAGTAGGGATAGCGTGGATTTTGTAAGTAGTGCAACAGTAATTCCTCTGGATACTGCTGTAAAGCATATAGAGCTCAATGATTTACAGTTGGGCCCAGATGGAAACCTGTATTTCACATATGGAGGTCAGGGTCCGCATTGGAACGATGCAGGAAAACGATATGTAGGAAGAATCGTAAATCCTACAAGTTCCGATACTTCGCAAATGTATTCGGAGTTAAAGTTTGTCACCTATTCACCTTATTCGGCTTTTCACTCATTCCCAGCATTTTCGACGGACCAGTCCATGCCTCCTCCGTTCACTTTGCTAAGTGATTGTTCGGATTCTGTTAGTTTTAATTTTAGTTACAAGAACATTCCGGATAGCGTTTGGTGGAATTTTGGAGACACCACGCTTGGTTCTCTCAACCATTCCATTGATAAAGAGCCAGTGGTGCATTATCCATCATTTGGGAAACGATATGTTACGGTTCAGATATGGTTACGTGGAGACTTAATAAAAGAGATAGGTGACACCATTGACGTACAACCTTCGCCACATGTCACCCTTCGGAACGACACCTTACTATGCAGTGGTGAAAGCATTTTATTGGATGCACGCCAGGGTTTTCATGCAGATTATTTGTGGAGCACGGGAAGTTCAGATTCGACATTGACGGTCTCTGAATCGGGGACCTATTGGGTTGAGGTGCAAAACTTCTGTGGTATAGCGCGGGATACCTTCAATTTAAGTGTGATAGACCCGCCAATGCCAACGCTACGTGATACCATTCTATGTGATGAATGGATTTATGTGATGCGCGTATATGCGGATTCAGCGGATTACCTCTGGAGCACGGGAGATACAAGTCCTGCAATTGTACCGAAATCAAGTTCAAACTACTGGGTTAAGATTTCTAACCCATGTGGAGAAATTGTGGATGAGGCAGACATTGAAGTCCGCAGATGTATGTGCAATGTCTGGATCCCAAGTGCATTTACTCCCAATGGGGATGGGGTCAATGAAACCTTTGAAATAAAAGTGGAATGCAGGGATTTTGATTTCACTTTAGACATTTTTAATCGTTGGGGTGAGCATATTTACCAGCAAACAGACCTTGATAAACCTTGGGACGGTAGATACATGGGCAAAGTCTTGCCAAATGGCGTCTACACATACCGAATCCAATATTGGGGACGCGACGAGCATGGACTTAGATGGAAGGAAGAATCGGGTACGATTAATCTACTTCAGTAACACTGCGTTTTTCGGATTAATTGGTACAACAGTAGAGTATCCTACAACCCCACGGTTCCAATTGGAAATCTCGTCAAAACGAGCTACGAAATGTCTAGGAGGGTTCAGCTTGTCACAATCTTCCTCAAATACTTCAGGAGGTCCTTTCAACTGTGCAGTAACTGTGCAGTGATTTGTGGAAATCATCCCCAATTGGATGGTTTTAGGGTAGAAGTGGAGGTGTAAGTAGTTTGCGTGGACTGGATGTCGCGCGGATTTTAAAGGGTGGATAACAATCACGTATTCAACGATCTAAATCCATTTAAAACTTGAATTCCATAACTCTTCCAGTCACATTACTTCCAATTTCTTAACACGTAGAAGTCCATTGATTCTAAATTTCGTGTATTCCCAGAAGTCATTTTCAATGTTACTATAGATTGCTTTTGTCATTGAATTCAGCACCCTTAACCTTTTCACTTAGTTGTTGGCTCGGAACTTAAATCCAAATTTGGCCATATTCAACTGGAGAGGTCAGTCCTATTTTAAATAAATGTCCGTGAACACCGTATCTCCCTCTCTAGCGCGCATACCTTCAGGAAACAAGCTGTAAGTACTATAATGAATGAGTTCTTGGTTGCTATACATCGCCCAGAATGCATATCGCGAACCATGTTTCAACCATTCCTGTGTGCCAAAATTTATTTTGACATGTACCGCGGGTAGAACTTGCCCAATAGAAAAAGGACCGACAACGTAGTGATCCTTCTGGGATGGAGCAACTACTTCTACTGCATCAACACGGTACAAAATCGTGTCAGACGTTTCAGATCCTAAGTTGGCAAGACGTGGCACAATCCAGATGTTGTAGGGCATACAAAGGGTATCCAATCCAATTGTCATTCTATTACTAAAACTCCCTTTTGAACTGAACCTGAATTCGCCAATTTGATTTGACTTCATGGAATCACTGTATACTAAAGCCCATGCAGTATTATCAATCATCCCCTGATCTGGGAAGCGGGTATCAAATGAAAAGTACCCATGATCATCTGTAATGGTGCCCATGAGTGGAGTCAATGTTGGATTGGTAATAATTGGGTCAAGACTCCGGTCATCATAAACAGCTTCTACATATAAACCGGCCATAGGATTTCTGCTTTGGTAATCGTCAATTATGTATGCACTACCATTGACGGGTATGTAGCCGAAATCTTTGCAGCCATTGAGCCCAATAATGATGCAGATTGCTAGCCCTATAGGTTTAAGAGTTAGATTCAGCCGATTTGTTGAGGGGTTTAAATGGTTCATTTGTGGTCTTTGATTGATATCGACAGAGTGACTTTGGTTGGTAATTACAATGCCAATAGTTGGTTAACTGGTACGAAAGGAATCAAATTCGTGAAAAGTGAAAAAGCAAAATCATTGGATCGGTTGAATAATCCAGTTCTATGGCATCAATTCAAGACTTTGGTTAGTACAACAAATCTAGGTTATTCACCGTGATGTTCAAGTTGCCTACAAAACTGACCGATGTTTAAGCAGGAAATGTATTTAAATCGATTAGAACAATAGATCAAAGTGTGTAAAAACGAATTCATCTCTATGAATTAAACTATAGTGTTCCTATAGAGTTCGTGAATTTTTGAACGCATTTAGTTGAAATTCAATAATATAAGCTACAAATGTGTTCTAACTGTGTAGTTAACTGTGCAGTGGATGTCTTCCTGAAATACTTCAGGAGGTTACTTCAACTGTACAGTCATTGGTGAAAATTACCCCATTTGGATGCTTTTAGGTGAGGAGTTTTATTGGAAGTATTAATTAGGAGCCGCGCTGCTTTCATGATTCAAATCACTCTTTAACCCTTTTACCAACTTTACGCCCAAGTTACCGCAATACGCATTAAGCTGTTCCTCAATACTCTGTTATTTCATGCGTTTCCAGCAGCC
>Ga0222713_10005905_pt1 | contig 11768 bp, 9 predicted proteins | sample C33_649DmetaG_FD_165061 | JGI IMG/M metagenome (GOLD analysis project Ga0222713, IMG submission 165061) | Estuarine water microbial communities from San Francisco Bay, California, United States - C33_649D | ecosystem: Environmental > Aquatic > Marine > Unclassified | place: USA: California...
CCAAAAATATCTATCGTTAGCCCAACCATCATTAATATAAAATAAAACTCCAAAGAAAATTAATGTAGCAATAACAGAACTTATTATTGTTTTTGGTAAAGATTGAAGAATATTACTGATTCCCATGAATCAATATTAGCATAAAAAATATTTTTTTAGGCACTCTTTTTTGAAATATTTTTAGATAGAATTTTCTTTAAAAATTCACCTGTATAACTACCTTTTACAAGGGAAACGTCTTCTGGAGTGCCTTCAGCAATAATTTTTCCACCTTTTACGCCTCCTTCAGGACCCATATCAATAATCCAATCAGCGGTTTTTATTACATCTAAATTATGCTCAATTACAATTACTGTGTTTCCTTTGTTCACAAAAGTATGAAGAACTTCTAATAGTTTTTTAACATCATGAACATGTAGACCTGTTGTCGGTTCATCAAGTATATAAATAGTTCTTCCCGTTGCTCTTTTTGATAATTCTTTTGCAAGTTTAATTCTTTGAGCCTCTCCACCAGAAAGAGTGGTGGCTTGCTGACCAATTTTTATATACCCAAGACCAACTTTTTGAAGAGTTAAAAGTTTATCTCTTATCGATGAAATATTTTCAAAGAAATTAACGCCTTCATCAACTGTCATGTTTAAAACATCGGCAATATTTTTATCTTTAAATCTTATTTCTAAAGTTTCTCTATTGTATCTATTGCCTTTACACACATCACATTGAACGTAAACATCTGGTAAAAAATGCATTTCATAAGTTATTACTCCATCACCTTCGCATGCTTCGCATCTACCTCCTTTGACGTTGAAAGAAAATCTGCCAGGCTTGTAACCCCTTGCTTTCGAATCTGGTAAATTGACAAACCATTCTCTTATAACAGTAAATGCTCCAGAGTATGTTGCGGGATTTGATCTTGGAGTTCTGCCAATTGGAGATTGATCAATATCGATTATTTTATCTAAATATTCATAACCCTGAATACCTTTAAAAGGTTTAGGCATATTTTTTGTTATAGTTTTATTAATCATTAAATTTAATGCTCTATAAAGGGTATGTAGAACAAAAGTTGATTTTCCACTTCCAGAAACTCCTGTCACAGCTGTAAAAGTTCCAAGAGGAATTTTTGCAGTAACGTTTTGTAAATTATTTCCGGTTGCCCCACTTAAAGTTAAATATCTTCCGTCTTTGGCTTTTCTTCTTATTTGTGGAATTGAAATGTTTTTTTCCCCAGATAGGTATTGTCCAGTTATACTACTTTCATTTTGCATTATTTGAGAAGGTGTGCCGGCCGCAATAATTTTTCCACCTTCAGTTCCAGCTCCAGGTCCAAGATCTATTATATAATCAGAGTTTAACATTGCCTCTTCATCATGTTCTACGACTATTACTGTGTTTCCTAAATCTCTTAATCTTTTAAGGGCATTTAATAGTTTTATATTATCTTTTTGATGCAATCCTATTGAGGGTTCATCCAAGACATATAGAACTCCAGTTAATCCGGAACCAATTTGTGAAGCTAATCTTATTCTTTGAGATTCTCCACCTGACAATGTTCCTGATGATCTTGATAAATTTAAATAATCAAGACCTACATTTATTAAAAAATTTAATCTTTCATTGATTTCTTTTAAAATGTGTACTGAAATTTTATTTTCTTTCTCTGTTAAATGATTATGAAGATCAGAAAACCATTCATGAGCACTTTGAATAGACATTTTTGAAACTTCACTAATATTTAATTCCTTAATTTTTACAGAAAGAGCTTCCTCCTTAAGTCTCATTCCTTTACATCTTTCGCATTCTGTTTCATTTTGAAATTGTGAAATCTCCTCTCTTTTCCAATCACTATCAGTTTCCAAATACTTTCTTTCTAAATTATTAACGACTCCTTCAAATGATTTTTTATTTGAATATTTTTCATATCCATCATCATAAGAAAATTTTATTTCCTCTTCTCCTGAACCATATAAAATAATATCTTGAATTTTTTTTGATAAATCTTTCCAGGGTGTTTCTAAGGAAAAATTATAATGCTTTGCTAAAGAAGATAATGTTTGAGCATAATACAGAGTTGAGCTTGATGCCCAGGGAACAATAGCACCATCTATTAAAGTTTTTTTTTCATTAGGAATTATTAATTTTGGATCTATATAAAGATCAACTCCAATTCCTTCACATTCTGGACATGCACCATAAGGACTATTAAAAGAAAAAAGTCTTGGTTCTATCTCCTCGATTGTAAAACCACTCTCGGGACATGCAAATTTTGAGGAGAACACCAATTTTTCATTTTTCTTAAATTCTTTTGGAAGATTTTCATTTATAAAATCTACATAAACAAGACCGTCCGATAATGATAAAGTAGTTTCAATACTTTCGGCAATTCTTTGTTGTTCTTTTTTGTCATTAACAAAACCATCTACATAAATATCTATATCATGTTTAATATTTTTATTTAAAGTTGGAGACTTATCGATTTCATAAACTTTTCCATCGATTTTTACTTTTTGAAAACCTCTTTTTTTATATCCAAGTAATTCTTTTTTATACTCTCCCTTTCTTCCTCTAACTACAGGAGCATAAATTTGAATCTTAGATTGCTTTGGCAAATCTAAAATTCGATCCACCATTTCTGATACAGTTTGTGACTTAATAGGTTTTCCAGTAAATGGAGAATAAGGAATGCCAATTCTTGCGTATAAAACACGCATATAATCATAAATTTCAGTAACTGTTGCAACGATCGATCTTGGATTTTTAGAGGTTGTTTTTTGCTCAATAGATATTGCTGGTGAAAGACCTTCTATTAAATCAACATCGGGTTTTCTCATTCTATCCAAGAATTGTCGAGCATAAGCTGATAAGCTTTCAACGTATCTTCTCTGACCTTCAGCATAAATTGTATCAAACGCCAAAGATGATTTTCCAGAACCAGACAAACCGGTGATCGTTATTAATTTATCTCTTGGAATCTCTACTGAAATATTTTTTAAATTATGCTCCCGAGCACCTTTAATAACGATTTTTGTGACAGTATTGCTCATGTTTTTCAGTAAATATTATTCTTTTAATTTGATTGATCTGATATAATAAACATCAAATTCTTAGTTCAAAAAAAGATCTATATTATGGCAGGCAGCTTAAATAAAGTTTTATTAATTGGCAGACTTGGGAACGATCCTGAAATCAAACAAATGCAAAATGGAAAAAGTATTGCAAGACTAAGTATCGCAACTTCTGAGAGTTGGAAAGATAAGAATACTGGAGAAAGAAAAGAAAAAACAGAATGGCATAGAGTTGTTATTTTTAACGAAGGTTTAGTAAGCGTTGTTCAGAAATACTTAAAAAAAGGAGCTCAAGTTTATATAGAAGGTCAATTAAATACAAATAAGTATACCGATAGCAATGGACAGGAAAAATATAGCACTCAAATTGTACTACAAGGCTACAATTCATCCCTTACAATGTTGGATGGAAAAAATTCATCATCTGGAGATAGTAAAAAAATTGAAGGTAGCCAATTACCTTCTGATGACATGCCTGATATTTCACAAGATCCAGACGACAAAGTTCCTTTTTAAATTTCCTTCATGAGTGAAGACTTAAAAAAAGAAAATATTAAAAATAAAAAATACAGTTCAGTTCAGATTGTTGATGAGATGAAGACTTCATACTTATCCTACGCGATGAGCGTAATTATAAGTAGAGCCTTACCAGACGCAAGAGATGGATTAAAACCAGTGCATAGAAGAATTATCTACGCAATGTACAAGGGTGGGTACGACTGGTCAAAACAATTTAGAAAATCAGCTCGAGTGGTTGGAGATGTAATAGGTAAATATCATCCTCATGGAGATCAAGCTGTCTATGACGCTTTAGTAAGATTAGCTCAAGATTTTTCAATGAGTGTAAAATTATTAGATGGACAGGGAAATTTTGGTTCTATGGATGGAGATAGGGCTGCTGCAATGCGTTATACTGAAACAAGATTAGCAAAAATTTCTGAATACTTAGTTGCTGATATTGAAAAAAATACAATAGATTATCAAAATAATTATGATGACACTGAATTAGAGCCCACTGTATTACCGGCCCAATTTCCAAACTTACTAGTAAATGGGGCTGGAGGTATCGCTGTTGGAATGGCAACAAATATTCCACCTCACAATCTTGGCGAGATTATTGATGGAACACTTGCTTATATTGATAATAATGAAATCTCTATAGATGAGTTAATCAAATTAATTCCTGGACCCGACTTTCCAACAGGAGGTTTGATAATTGGAAAAGATGCAATAAAGACAGGATATAAAACTGGAAGAGGCTCAATTAAATTAAGAGGAGAAATTTATACTGAAGAAGAAAAGAAAGACAAAACTTTAGTGGTAATAAAATCAGTACCATTTCAAACTAATAAATCTTTGTTAATTGAAAAAATAGCTCTTCTAGTAAGAGAAAAAAAAATTGAAGGGATATCAGACATTAGAGATGAGTCGAATAAAGAAGGCGTAAGAATAGTAATTGAATTAAAAAGAGGTGTATCTAGTGAAGTAATTATTAATCAACTTTATAAATATTCGCCAATTGAATCATCATTTGGTTTTAATACGCTTGCAATACTTAATGGAAAACCAGAATTGTTAAATTTAAAACAATTTATAAAAGTTTTTGTAGAATTTAGAGAAAAAGTTTTAATCAAAAGAACCTTATTTGATTTAAAAAAAGCAAAAGATCGAGTTCATATATTAATTGGATTATTTATAGCAATAGAAAATATTGATGAAATTATAGCTATTATTCGTAAATCTAAAAACCCAATCGAAGCTAAGTCTACACTTCAAAATAAGCAATGGAATTTTAAAAAATCAAAAATTAATAAAGAAGTTTTAGATATTAGCGATTTATCTAATAAAGATCAGTATCATTTATCAGATTATCAGGTTAGAGCAATTTTGGAACTAAGACTTCAGAAACTTACAGCAATTGGATATGAAGAAATTAATCAAGAAATAAGCGATCTTTACGCGGTTATTGTTCAGTATAAAAAAATTTTAAATGATAGAGAAGCATTATTAACTCAAATTAAGAATGAGCTTAAAGATATTAAAACTAAATTTGCAACTCCGAGAAAAACTAAAATTATAAATCAAGTTGGCACTTTTGATATTGAAGATGTTGTTCAAAAAGAAGATGTTATTATTACAATTACAAATAAAGGGTACATTAAAAGAAGTCCTTTAAGCTCCATTAGAGTTCAAAAAAGAGGTGGTAAAGGAAAAACAGGCATAACAACTAGAGATGAGGATTTTGTAAATCAAATATTTACTGCAAATACTCATACACCCATTCTTTTCTTTTCTTCAAAAGGAATTGTTTATAAATTAAAAGCATGGAAAATTCCTGAAGGTTCTAATCAGTCTAAGGGAAAAGCTCTACATAGTATTCTTCCATTAAAAGAAGGTCATATCATTACTTCAATTATGCCTTTGCCAAGCGATGAGTCATTATGGGCAAAAATGAAAATTATATTTGCCACTGCTAATGGAAAAGTTAGAAAAAATAGTCTTTTAGACTTTGAAAATATTCAACAAAGCGGAAAAATCGCTATGAAATTGGAAGATACCGATACAATTGTTGGAATTAAAATTCTAGATGATGATGATGACTTTTTGTTAAGTTCAAAAAATGGAAAAGCTTTAAGAGTTCAATCAAAAAAACTAAGACTTTTCAAAGGTAGATCATCTAAGGGAATAAAAGGAATGGCCTTAAAAAAAGATGATAAAATTATTTCATTATCAATTTTAAAGAGTGTAAAAATTACATCTGATGAAGCTAAATCATACATAAAAGCTTCTCGATTAGAAAAAGATTTAGATGAAACGCCTGATGACGACAGTGAAACAACTAAAATAGTAAAACTATCTAATAAACAAATTCAGGAATTTAAAAATAAAGAACAATATATTTTAACTGTAACTGAAAATGGATATGGAAAACGTTCATCTGCTTATGAATACAGAGTAAGTGGAAGAGGAGGGCAGGGAATTATTAATATTATAAGTTCAGAAAGAAATGGCAACGTTGCCTCAACATTTACCATTAATCATGAAGATCAAATTATGTTAATTACTGATAAAGGACAGATGATTAGATGCAATGTAAAAGATATTAGAATTACAGGCAGAAATACCCAAGGTGTTAGAATTTTTAATCTTTCCGAAGATGAAAAAGTTGTTTCTGCTGCCAGAGTAGAAGATACATCGGAGGAAAATAATTAATGAATCAAAGAGCCAAAATTTATCAACCTACAAAAACAGCAATGCAATCAGGAAAAGCTAGAACAAAGTTTTGGATTTTAGAATTCAATAAATCCAACTCTAATAAAGATTTTGTAATGGGATGGACGTCATCATCAAATACCGATGAACAAGTTAAGTTAAAATTTGAAACACAAGAACAAGCAATCGCTTATGCTAAGCAAAATAACATTCAATTTGATCTTACAACACACAAAAAAAATAAGCTCATTATTAAAGCTTATGCTGATAATTTTTTAAATAATGTTTAAAAGTTTTTTTTTTAATAAGAAATGGATCTTGTGGTCTTGGGGCGGAGGATTATTATTAATTTTCTCATTACTAATCCAAGTATCAATAACTGTTAAAATAAATGAATGGTATAAAGGTTTTTATGATTTATTACAAAATGCCGCAAAAAGTAATATTTCTGAATTTTGGAATAAAATTTATATTTTTTGTTATTTAGCGTTCCCTTATGTAATACTTGCGACTTTTACTGGATTTTTTACAAGGGTTTATTCTTTGCGTTGGCGCGAGGCTATGACTTTTGATTACATTCCCTTATGGAAAAATTCTAACGAAAGTATAGAAGGTGCATCACAAAGAATTCAAGAAGACACAAGTAGATTTGCAAAAATTGTAGAAAGCCTAGGACTTCAAATTATTAGAGGTATCATGACTTTAATTGCTTTTATTCCTATACTTTGGGGACTTTCTTCTGGAATTCAAATAGAATTTTTAAAACAATTCCCAGGATCTTTAGTTTGGGTATCCTTATTAGTAAGTTTAGGTGGACTGATAATTAGTTGGTTTGTTGGAATTAAATTACCAGGTCTTGAATATAATAATCAGAAAGTAGAAGCGTCATTTAGAAAAGAATTAGTATATGGAGAAGACGATCGATTAAAATACGCAAAACCTGACACTATATTTGAATTATTTTCAGGAATTAAATTTAACTATCACCGACTTTTCTACAATTATGGTTATTTTGATATATGGGTAAATTTATACGATCAATTTATGGTTATTGTTCCGTATTTAGTAATGGCTCCAAGTCTGTTTTCAGGCATAATAACACTTGGAGTTATAGTGCAAGTTTCAAATGCATTTCAAAGAGTTCATAATAGTTTTTCTTTGTTTATTCATCAATGGACTACAATTACTGAATTAAGGTCTATTTATAAAAGATTAGGCGAATTTGAAATTGCAATTGGTTATAAAAAAATTTAACCAGTATCTATTATATTTAATATTTTATCTTTTTTAAAAAACTTAAGGAGTATATTGAATTTATCAATTGACACATTAGCCTCAGTGTAAAAATCGCTTTCTTTTTTAGCTAATTCAAAAAGATGAGCGTGATACATGGGGTCTGCTACTATAAAATCTTTTTCACCGCTTTGTTTGTAACCAATAATATCTCCAAAACCTCTTAATTTTAAATCTTGTTCAGATATATAAAAACCATCATTAGAATCTTTAAGAATTTTAAGTCGTTTTTTACCATTCTCACTTATTGATTTTGAATATATTAAAATACATTCTCCATCTTCATTTCCTCTGCCAACTCTTCCTCTTAGTTGATGTAATTGAGCTAGTCCAAATCTCTCTGAATTTTCAATTATAATTGTATTTGAGTTTTGATTATCTACTCCAACCTCTACTACTGTAGTTGATATTAGTACTGAAAATTTTTTATCTAAAAAATCTTTCATTACTTTAATTTTTTCATCATTTTTTAAATTACCGTGTAGTACAGCAATATTTTCAGGAAAATATTTTTTAAGATATTCAAATCTATCTATTACAGGGGTTAATTTAACTTTTTTGCTTTCTTCAATTAAAGGACAGATCCAATAAACTTGCTGTTTAGTTTCTATTTTTTTTTTTATTAAATTAATTAAATCAGGAATTTTATTCTCAGGAATAATATTTGTTACAATTTTAGTTTTTTTAAACGGTTTTTCTTTAAGGGTAGAAATATCCATATCGCCATAAGTAGATAAAATTAGAGTTCTAGGAATTGGAGTAGCACTCATCAACAACACATCGCAGTTGTTACCTCCTTTTTCTGAAAGATTTATTCTTTGCTTAACACCAAATTTATGTTGTTCATCTATAATAATTAAGCCTAAATTATCAAATGTCACACTTTCTTGGAATAAAGAATGAGTTCCTATTAAAAAATTAATTTTTCCATCAATAAGTTCTTTTTTAATTTCATTTTGTTTTTTTTTATTTATTCCACTACTTAAAACTTCAACTTTAATATTTAATTTTTTAGTTATTGATTGAATTAAATTTAAATGTTGTGTTGCTAATATTTCAGTTGGACACATTAAAGCAACTTGAAAACCAGAAGCTATAACGTTTATTCCAGAAATAATTGATATTATAGTTTTTCCTGAACCCACATCACCTTGAAGTAATCGCAACATTTTTCTATTACTGCTCAGGTCATCTTCAATTTCTTTAATAATATTTTCTTGATCTTTAGTTAAAGTAAAAAATAAATTTTTAATTACTTTATCTTTATAATCTGATGAAAATAATTTAGGTTTTTTATAAATAGTTAAATTTTTTTTTTTAATTTGTGAAAAAATTAACAGATTAGAAAATATTTCATCAAATGAGATTCTTTCATAAGCTAATGAATTTTTGTTTAAATCTTCTAATTTTTTCGGGTTATGAAGTTGAATTAATGAATCTTTGAAATTAGACCATTTATTATTTTTAATAACGATATCTCTATGCCACTCTGGGACATCTGGTATATTTTTTGCAATATTTTCATAAATTTTATTTATAGTCTTGTTTGAAATGCCTTTTAATGAACTATAAGTCGGCATTATTTTGCTAACTTTTTCTTCATTGTTAACAGAAGTAATATAATCCGGATTAGTGATCTGATATTTATTTTTGTAAATATTAATTTTTCCACTAATAACAACTTCACTATTAAGAGGAAGCATTTCTTTAATATAATTTTCTCTAGAATTAAAAAAAACTATGTTTATTTCTCCAGTATCATCGTAACATTGAACGGTATTTGGAAGCCTTCTTATTCTTGGGAAGTTATGTTTTTTTACTTTAACAAATATTGTACTAATTTTTCCTATTTCCAAATTATTTAACTTAGGACAATGTGTTCTATCAATTAATCCATAGGGAAAATTAAAAATTAAATCAATATTAGATTCAATTTTTTTTTCATTAAATAATTTCTGGATTTTTGGTCCTATTCCTTTTGTTTTAGAAATTGGATTAAAAAAAAAGTTGAAGTTTTTTTCTATCATTTAAAGACTTATATTAATTAAGATATATATATTAGTTATGAATAATTTAATAAAAAAACTTCTATATCGAGCTAATCACAGGGGTACAAAAGAAATGGATTTGGTAATTGGTGGTTTTGCTAATGAAAATTTAAAAAAATTAACTTTTGAAGAATTAAAAGAATTTGAAATTTTGTTAAATTTTACTGATAAAGAATTAAGTTCCTGGTTAGTAGATAATAAAAAAAATATCGAATTAGAAAATTTTTCTGTTTCAAAAAAAATTAAAAATTTTAAATTGAAATTTTAATCAATATAGAATCAAATTAATAAAATACTGGCGGAGAGGGTGGGATTTGAACCCACGAACGAGTTGCCCCGTTGCTAGTTTTCAAGACTAGTGCTTTCAACCGCTCAGCCACCTCTCCTTGATTAATGACTTTAAATGTTGGCTGTGTTAAAAAAAAGTTATGAATATTTACCCTAAATTTAAAATATTTCTAATTATTTATTTATTTCTAATATTTAATCCTAATATTTCATTATCAAATGAAAAATTTAATGAATGGTTAATTGGTTTTAAAGGCAGAGCAATAACCCAAGGAGTTTCAAAAGAAACCGTTGATAATGCATTAAAAAATGCAAAATATTTAGAAAGAATAATCGCTCTAGATAGAAAGCAACCAGAATTTTTTGAAAAAACTTATGAGTATTTAGAAAAAAGAGTAGATGAGAAAAGAATACAAACGGCGAAAATTCTCTTAAATGTAAATTCAACTCTACTTGAAAAAGTTAATGCTAAATTCAAAGTAGATAAAGAAATTTTAGTAGCCTTATGGGGAATAGAAACAAATTTTGGCGTTAACAAGGGAAAGGTAGACATTATTTCAGCTCTATCAACTTTATCCTTTGATAACCGAAGACCAGAATATTTTGAAAAGGAATTAATTATACTTTTAAAATTAATCGACAACAAAATAATAAAATATGAAAGTCTGAATGGTTCATGGGCTGGAGCCATTGGCAACTTCCAATTTATGCCATCAACAATTCAAAAATATGCAGTAAATTTTGATGAGGAAGCAGAAATTGATTTAAGTGATTCATTTCAAGATTCACTCGCATCTGCTGCAAATTATTTAAAAACAATAGGTTGGAAAGAAAAAGATATATGGGGATTTGAAATTAAAATAGAAAAAAGTTTTGATAACAATTTAATTAATTCAGATTCTAGAAATCTTAAAAACAAAATCTCAATCGTACGATTAAAATCATTAGGTTTTAAGAACAATGATGGAAGCGAAATTATTTACCCTGATAAAAAAGAAGGCTGGTTAATAAGACCAGATGGAGATGATGGCCCTATGTATATCGTTTTTGATAATTTTTTAAGATTATTAGAATGGAATAGATCTTTACGCTTTGCAATAACAGTTGGAACTCTTTCTGATAAAATAAAAATTTAAAATGAGATATAAGGTTTTTATTTTATTTTTTATTTTAATTTCATCTTGTCAAAATTTTTCAACTTATGAAAAAAATACTAGTTATGAAAAAATAGGTTTTGTAGATTTCTCTAATAATAATGAAGTAATTCATAGAAATATACCGCCTAATACCCAGGTTAAAATTACTAATTTGTTAAATAAAAAAAATATTGTTTTAAATATTAATAAAAATTCCGACTATAAAAAAGAAAGAGAAATTATTATTCCTAATAAATATTTAGAATTATTGGAAATTAATTTAAAATTGCCAATAATTAAAATTGAAACCATTCGAACTAATAAAACTTTTAAAGCAGAGAATGTAAAAATTTATGAAGAAGAAAAGAAAATTATACAAAATATAGAAACTCAAAGCGTTGATATTGTCGATTTATCTAAAAATATTCACTCAAATGATAACAGTTTAAAAAAAATTATAATTTTCTACGGTGATTTTACTTTTAAAAATTCCGCTTTAGATATGGTTAGTTTGTTAAAAAAAGAAATTAAAAATCTTAATCCAATTATTCTTAAAGTTAATAAAAAATATAGAGTAAAAGCAGCAACTATTAGCGATATTAGTGAATTTGATATTATTTATAATAAAATAGTAAATACTAAGTTTGAAAATTATAATATAACCCTCGAATGATTTTGAAAAATTTTTTTCTTTCAATATTTATTTTACTTAATCTTAATTCAAT
>Ga0222713_10005906_pt1 | contig 11768 bp, 11 predicted proteins | sample C33_649DmetaG_FD_165061 | JGI IMG/M metagenome (GOLD analysis project Ga0222713, IMG submission 165061) | Estuarine water microbial communities from San Francisco Bay, California, United States - C33_649D | ecosystem: Environmental > Aquatic > Marine > Unclassified | place: USA: California...
ATATTGGGTGACCATTGCGCGAGCGAGAGAAGTAGCCTTTTCAATGTCGTTTGAAGCGCCAGTTGAAGGGTCATGGAAGATCAACTCTTCTGCCGCGCGACCACCGAGTGAATAAGCCAACTGATCGAGCAATTGATTGCGAGTGGTTGAGTACTTATCTTCATCTGGAAGAACCATCGTGTAACCGAGCGCACGACCGCGAGGCATGATCGTGACCTTGTGCACTGGATCGGTATGAGGAAGTGCGCGAGCAACAAGTGCGTGACCAGCTTCGTGATAGGCGGTAACTCGACGCTCTTCCTCTGACATCAAGCGAGTCTTGCGCTGCGGTCCACCCATTACGCGATCGATAGCTTCATCGAGTTGCGGATTGGTAATGACCTTCTTACCTTCACGTGCAGCCAGAAGTGCTGCCTCGTTGAGAACATTAGATAAATCTGCTCCAGTAAATCCTGGCGTGCGGCGTGCGTAAGCAACGAGGTCAACATCTTCTGAAATTGGCTTGTTCTTGGCATGCACCTTGAGGATGTCACCGCGACCTTTGAGATCTGGACGATCTACTGGGATCTGACGATCAAAGCGACCCGGACGCAGTAACGCTGGATCGAGTACATCGGGACGGTTTGTTGCAGCGATCAAAATGACCTGACCATTTGCCTCAAAACCATCCATCTCAACCAAGAGTTGGTTAAGTGTCTGCTCGCGCTCATCATGCCCGCCACCCATGCCGGTACCGCGTTGACGACCGACTGCATCGATTTCATCGACGAAGATAATTGCAGGTGCATTTGCCTTTGCCTGAGCAAAGAGGTCACGTACACGAGCAGCACCAACTCCGACAAACATTTCTACAAAGTCAGAACCTGAGATTGAATAGAAAGGAACTTTTGCTTCGCCAGCAACTGCGCGAGCAAGAAGGGTCTTACCGGTTCCCGGAGGACCAAAGAGCAGAACGCCCTTTGGAATCTTTGCCCCGAGAAGTTGGTACTTTGTTGGATCTGATAGAAAGTCTTTTATCTCTTCTAGTTCGGAAATCGCCTCATCTGCGCCGGCAACATCTGCGAAGGTGTTCTGTGGAACATCGGGATTCTGTAGCTTGGCGCGTGACTTTCCAAAGCTAAAGACTCGATTTCCACCTTGGGCGCTGCTCAGCATTAAGAAGAGCAAGAAACCGATGAGGATGATTGGACCAAAGGTAAAGAGAATTGTGGCTATCAGTGACTGCTGCGGGACATCAACATCCCAGCCCTTTACTGGTGGATTGGCAGAGAGTGCATCAATAATTGTTGGCTCTTGGCGAATTACATAGGAAGCCTCAACCTTTGTAGCGCCCTTAATTGCCTGACCTGATTTGAGAATAAGCTGAATCTTCTGATCTTTATCAATAAGAAGTGCCGATTCAACTTCGGATTTAGCAATTGCATCAAGTGCCTGTGATGTGCTGATTACTGTGTATTTATTTGCAGCGCTAGAGATCTGACCGAAAAATGAGACGGCGATAATCGCAACAATGATCCAGAAGAGTGGGCCACGGAAGATTTTCTGAGCCCTTGTCTTTGGTTCAGCCTTGGTTGCAGAATCACCTGCCTTCTTAGGAGAGAACATCTTCAAAGGGTTGTTAACTTTCTTCTTATCATCGCTCATGAATCTTGGCCTATTCGTACATGTGCTTTGCAAGCACACCGATAAATGAAAGGTTGCGGTACTTCTCATCGAAGTCGAGTCCGTAACCAACAACGAACTCCTTTGGAATATCGAAGCCTACGTACTTCACATCAACTTCAACTTTTGCCGCTTCCGGCTTGCGTAAAATAGTAAGGATCTGAACATCTGCTGCACCGCGGGATTCGAGGTTCGACTTGAGCCAAGAGAGTGTGAGGCCAGTGTCGACGATATCTTCCACGATGAGAACGTTGCGACCAGTGACATCTGTATCAAGGTCTTTGAGGATACGTACAACGCCAGATGACTTTGTTCCTGAACCATATGAAGAGACTGCCATCCAATCCATCTGCATATGTGTCTGCATTGCACGAGTCAGATCAGCCATCGCCATGATCGCGCCTTTGAGGACGCCAACGAGTAAGACATCTTTTCCTTGATAGTCAGCATCTACTTGAGCTGCAAGCTCGCCAATGCGCGCCTTGAGTTCTTCTTCTGTTGCAATTACGCGCTCTACATCGGTTCCGACTGCTGCAAGATCCACCTGGTTTAGCTCCCTATTGGTCGAGTTCGGCAGGAGCCTACGCACCTACCGCGAGAGGGACAGTCTGCCCGAAATACGCTCAACCTTCACACCACCGGCAACGCTGACTCCGCCCTGCCCCTTCCACGCGCAGATCAGGGCATCAATCGCCCCCACCTGCTCATAGGTGAGCTTTCCAGGGGTGGCCCCGGCAGCCAGGGCGGCTCTTCGAATAATTCGAGTTCTGATGGCTCTGGGCAGAAGGGCGAGGCGGTCACATTCAAGATCAGTCGCCTCTCTCTCTGCCCAGAGATCGAGCGCATCGGCATCGTCACGGAGAAGAGCTGCGGTGCGAACAAGTGCACGCGAGATCCCAGGATCGAGGTGCTCTTCTAAATATGGAATCACCTCGCGGCGAACTTTGACTCGAGTGAATTCGGTATTGAGATTGTGGGGGTCGTTCCAAAAATCTAGACCCCATTCCTTACATGCAGATTCGGTTTCTTCACGAGTAATTGAAAGTAAAGGTCGGAGGAGATTTCCATTTTCAGCAGCCATCCCTGAAAGCGAACGTGCGCCAGAACCTCGCGCTAATCCTAAGAGAACGGTCTCTGCTTGATCATTGCGCGTATGACCTAAGAAGACTTTGACTGCCTTCGTCTCCGCAACGCTTTCATTAAGAGCCGCATAGCGTGCATCACGAGCGCCGCTTTCGAGGCCGGCGTCAGTAGCGACCACAACTTTCTTAATAATAACTTCGCCATAACCAATCCCCTTTAACTGCTCTGCAACTTTCTGCGCCTGAAGATGTGAGTTCACTTGCAGTTGATGATCAACTGTAATTGCGACCGCGTTTAGTGCGAGCGGTTGTGATTCAATAACGAGGGCTTGAGCAAGTGCGAGGGAATCGGCGCCGCCAGATACTGCAACTAGAAAAGTGTCTCCTGCTTCAAGTTTTTCTAAGAGTGGCCTTACTGCGCTGCGAATTGCAACCGATGCGCTAGCCATCTCTTTAAACTCGACCGCCGAATGGCATCAAGCCCTTAATTGAGTAGATGCTTGAATAGAGAAGGCCTCTGCCCTTTGAGTTTGCTTCCCACATCATTCCATCGCCAGCGTAAATTGTGATGTGGTGAATGGTGCCGATTGTTCCCTTATATGAATAGAAGAGTAGATCGCCTGGCACCAGCTGAGTAAGTGGAACGTGATAGGTATAGCCAGCGTAGAGCGCTGAGTTCAGGCGGTCCCAATTAGGCCAACCAAGTCCGGCAGATTTATATGCTGCGTAGACAAGACCGGAACAATCGAAGGTGCTTGGACCTTGCGTGCCCCAGACATAAGGCTTGCGTGCTTGCACCTGCTTCTTTGCATAGGCAACAGCGAGATTGCGTTGCGCCTGTGTTGTACGGATAGTTGAGCGTCCCTTAAATCCACGATCTGGCCAGACTTTTGATTGATTGATCGTGGTCGTAGCTGTGTTTGCTTGGCTCTCTTCAAGTAGAGCGAGCTGGCGCTGTTGCTCTAGCGTGATTCGGACGTTCTTCGCCTTTGCAAGTTCGGCAATTAATTTATCTTGAACGGCGCGAAGCTTATTTACTTCCTTCTGCTGAAGCGCCTGTGCATCATCGGCAACCTTCTTAGCCGCTGCAACCTTCGCAGTTGCAATTACTTGTACTGCTCGCGCTTCATCTGCTTTCTGCTTAGCCGCACGTGCAACAATTTCAGCTTCTTTAAATCGGGCAAGGGCAGTTGAGTTACGGGCTCCTAAAGTATTGAGAGTCGAAAGTTGATCCATGATGTCTTGTGGTCCATTTGCACTGAGCAAAGGTTGAATATCACTGAGACTTCCACCCATGATGTATGCATTTGCTGCCATCTTGCCAATGGAGCGATGCGCCTCTGCAACTTCAGCTGCTGTTTCAGCTGCATGCTTTGCAGCTGCATTGGCTGCAGCTGTTGCGATGTTCAACTCACTCTGCGCTTTCAAATAGAGCGAGCGTGCAACCGCCGCCTTAGTGGCAAGTTGTCTTAATGTGAGATTTGCGGCCGCTAATTTCTTGGCAGCAGCATCTGCTGCTTTCTTCTTCGCCGCCTCGGCCACCTTTGCTGCTTCGATTTCAGCAAGGGTTGGCTTTGGCTTAGCAATTGCTGGCGTTGTGGCAAGGGTGAGCGCACCCATGAGGGCGAGAACTATCACTGACTTACGGCGCATTACTCAAGAATAATTGGGAGTCACCTTTTGTGCAGTGGCAACTCGCCTAAAGAGGCTAGTTAGCCACATCTCTCTTGGTAAATAGGAGTGATGAGACCAATAATGCGACCAATGCATAGAAAGTTCCCAGAGTTAACGCATGCGAATATGAAATATCTGGTGTACCACCTTGAGCAATTGTTGCAAGCTGATTACCTGGCATCCAATCCAAGGTCACCGGTTTTACCGCCCCAATGAGATTCTCTAGAATCAAAATCCAAACCAGCGCAATAGAAATTGCTGAGATGGGTGAGCGTAAAAGTATTCCCAGGGTGATGCCGATAATTGCGTAGAAAATAATGGAGATATAAACATTTACTAAAGTTCGACCGATCTCTGACCAGCCCTCTGAGGTAAACCACAAATCGGTGCTGACCTTTGCGCGATCAGAGAGATAGAGCGATATTCCGATGCTTACAACGGCATTAACAACTGTGAGCAAGAGTGCAAAAGACTTCATCGCACTGTACTTACCCATCAAGAGAACAACTCGACGTGGCTGGCGGACTAATAAATTACGAAGCGTTCCGTAGGTGTACTCCTGTGCGCTTTGAGCCGCAAATACGCACAGGGCGATAATTCCGAGTAAGCCACCGATAGAAGAGAAGCCATTGACCGACCCACCTGCAAGCGCAAGAACTTCTCTGGAGATGGTACGACCTCGATCTCCATTTCCCTCTGGCGAGTCAATCATGAGATAGATAAAAGCGGTGATGAGGCCGTTGAAGAATAGTGCTGCAGCGAATGTTCCAAGAAGTAAGGTGGGACGGCGAAGTTTGCGCCATTCAGCGAAGAAGACCTGAATCATGACTGACCTCCTGTCATCTCGAAGAATGTTTCTTCGAGGTTTGGCAAAGTGGGAGTGAGTTGAGAGAGAACTATGCCTTCATCAAATGCCATCTTGTTGAGAACTGGCGCCCACTCATGTGGTCCTTCGATATGCGCCTCATTGTGGCGGATCGTCACGTGATGTCCCTGGGCCGTTGCCATCTCGGCAACTCTTTGGAGATCGGCCGCTTCTACTGTGCGGACGATAATTGTTGGCTTTTGATTGAGAAGTAGCTCATCAATTGCGCCAGCAAAGACAACTTGGCCTTTGCGGAGCATCACAATATGTTGCGAGATGATTTCGAGTTCGGAGAGTAGGTGTGAAGAGACAAAGACTGTCGTGCCTTCTCCGGCAAGTTTCTTGAGCAGGTCTCGTACCTCTTGGATACCTTCTGGATCCAAACCATTTGTTGGTTCATCGAGGATGAGAAGTTCTGGGCTTGGAAGTAATGCAGCAGCAATACCAAGGCGCTGCTTCATACCGAGTGAATAAGTCTTGTACTTATCTCCTCCGCGACCACCCAGGCCAACGAGATCAATTAACTCTGCAACACGTTCGATTGGGATTCCCCCCATAGTTGCCAGAACTTTTAAATTCTCAGAACCGGTAAGTGCAGGATAGAAAGCCGGTCCCTCAATCATCGCACCGACTGAGGCGAGGTACTTCTCTGGCTCGGTAATTGAATGGCCGAGCACCGTTCCTGTTCCAGATGTTGGTGCGATCAATCCAAGGAGCATGCGTATTGTTGTTGTCTTTCCTGCTCCATTAGGGCCGACAAAACCGCAGATTGTTCCGCGAGGAACTGAGAAGGATGCAGATTGCACCGCCGCCAGGTTGTCATATCGCTTGGTGAGACCAGAGACCTCAATTGCATTCGAATTCATGAAGTGACTATAACGCTCAACCCTGAGAACCATCTAAGATTCTGCTATGAGTAAAGAAGTTTGGGGATACCAACCACGTAATAATCGTCCTGCGCCAGATTGGGAAGTTGAAGCGCAGACCGATGCTGTTCGCGCAGGGCTAGCCCGTACCGGTTTTGGCGAAACTTCTGAAGCGCTCTTTCTCAATAGCGGATTTACATATTCATCTGCACAAGAGGCGCTCGATTCATTTACTGATGAGACCGACCACTTCCTATATAGCCGTTTCCATAATCCAACAGTGACTATGTTTGAAAAGCGCTTAGCTGTACTTGAAGGCGCTGAATATTGTGTTGCCTTCGGTTCTGGAATGGCCGCCGTCTTCGCCTCTCTTGCATGCATCGTCGAATCCGGTGATCACATCGTCGCATCAGCTGCAATGTTTAGCTCATGCCATGTGATTATTACTGAGATTCTTCCTAAGTGGGGCGTCACCTACGAACTCGTGAAGGCAAATGATCTTGGCGCTTGGGAAGCTGCGCTATCTAAGCCAGTAAAAGCTGTATTTATAGAAACTCCAAGTAATCCACTCATGGAGATTACCGATATTCGCGCAGTGAGCGACCTCGCGCATAAGGTGGGCGCAACAGTGATTGTTGATAATGTCATGGCATCACCTGGGCTACAGCGCCCGCTCGAACTCGGCGCAGATGTGGTGATGTATTCAGCTACTAAACATATTGATGGACAAGGTCGAGTTCTCGCTGGTGCACTTCTTGGATCTTTTTCTTACATTCACGAAAAACTGCTGCCCTTCTCTCGCCACACCGGTCCCTCACTCAGTGCATTTAATGCATGGGTACTTCTCAAGTCACTCGAAACTTTAGATTTACGTGTTGAAAGAATGAACTCCAACGCACAAAAGATTGCGGAATTCTTAGAGGCTCACCCATCAATCAAGAGCGTTCGCTACCCAGGCCTTCCATCTCATCCAGATGCAGCAGTCATTAGGAAGCAGATGACCGGTGGCGGAACAACTATCGGTATTGAATTTAACGGCTCTCAGAAAGATGCCTTTAAATTTATGGATTCGCTCCGCATTGTTGATATCTCTAACAATCATGGCGATAGCAAGACGCTTATTACACACCCAGCTTCAACAACACATCGACGACTATCAACAGAAGTTCAAGCAGGTATGGGAATCACTCCATCAGTGTTGCGTTTATCTGTGGGACTTGAGCATGTAAACGATTTGATTAAGGATATCGATCAAGCGCTTAAGAGCTGAGCTACAACAAGCAAGATCGACAGTGCGGTCAGGTAGGTAATTGACCAGTGGAAGATTCCGCCGGCGACCTTGTTGTAATTATCTGAATTCTCTTTTAAGGCAAAGAGCTGGAATGTGAAGAGTGCACCAAGAGCGACTGTCGCCATCAGCGTCCAGACAGGCAACTCTGCTAATTGAATCAGCGCCGTTGAAGATATAACCATGGCAATGGTGTGAAACCACATCTGACCGATGACATTTGCGCGCGTTGCAACCGATGGCAGCATAGGAATACCAGCAGCTGAATAGTCATCATTATATTTAATTGCTAGCGCCCAGAAATGCGGTGGCGTCCAAAAGAAGATCACCATAAAGAAGGCGACTGGAACAAGTGAGAGAGAGTTGGTAACCGCAGCCCAACCGATGAGAACCGGCATGCAACCAGCTGCTCCTCCCCAGACAATATTCTGTGAGGTATTCGGTTTGAGAGCGATTGTGTAAATCACTATGTAATAAGCGATTGCTATTGCGGTAAGGATTGTGGCGAGCGTTGTTGTAAAGAGATAGAAAAAAATGAGTGAAATTAATCCGATTGCGAAGGCAAAGATGGTTGCCTGTGTTCGAGTGACGGCGCCAGTGACTAGGGGGCGCTTTGCAGTGCGCTTCATCAACTTATCTCGCTCGCTCTCAATCACCATATTGAATGCGTTGGCAGATCCAGCTGCGAGAGTGCCGCCAATGAGGGTCCAAGCGAGCAGGCTAAGCGATGGGAATCCGCGCTCGGCCAATACGACCGCTGGGATTGTGGTGATAACCAACAGCTCGACGACCCTGAGCTTCATCAGGTCTATATAGGCGCGAATGGTCGACACAGGCGTAGCCTATCTGCGATTAGCAGGTTACTTCACGCCAGTTCTCAGCCCTTTCTCAGAGATAAACCTTACTTTTATGCCATGAGAAACCAACCAGAACCACAGAAGCCAGAATGGTTTGAACTCCTTGATGGCGATGCGCCATCGGCTCAGGTGGCTAAGGTCGATAAGAAGCTGCCAATTCTCGCTGCAGTAGTAATTGGTGCAGCCCTTATCTCTGGCAGCGTCTTTGCTGGCGCCAATAGCGGTGGCCAAGAGAGCACCGTCGCTGCAACCAGCCAGGTAGATAACGCCGCAGGTGCAACCAGCCAGGTAGATAACGCCGCAGGTGCAACTAACCAGGTAGATAAGGCCGCAGGTGCAACTAACCAGGTAGATAACGCAACAGGTGCGACTACTCAAAGCGTTTCGGGTACGACATCAGAGGCTATTCAACCTTCCAATAATGCAATCGCTCAGGATGGATCGATTCAGAATCCGATTGCAAGCGGAGTCAAGCTTCCCAGAGGTGGTGGGGACGACGACGATGATGATGATCATGATGACGATGACGATTACCGTCGCAAAGATCGCGATCGCGACGAACATTAATTAATTTGTAACGGTCACCGAATCACTTGTAGGAGTCAGTGGTAAGAGTACGGGCAATAGCGGTGTCGCAATCTTTCCCAAAATTCTATCGACTGTTGCCCGCACCTTCTTTGTCACGGTGTAACTCTTACTGTGACGATCTGCAATAACTACGAATATATAGTGATGGTTGCCCGACTCAACGAACCCCGCAAGATTCGTTGTTCCATTGAGAGTTCCCGTCTTTGCCCGCACCAAACCAACTGCTCCTGGAGCTGTATCTAAGAATCTGCTCTGCAATGTTCCAGAGACACCTCCTACTGGCAAGCCCTCTACGAGTGGTGCAAGCTTTGGATCGTGATAAATCACCATGAGAAGTTGAGAAACTTGATTTGCGGTGATGCGATTCTGCTTGGAAAGCCCACTTGCATCCTTAACCACAAAGTTTTTAGTATCTATCTTCATCTCGGTGAATAGACTCTTAAAGGTCTTTGCGACACCAGAGCTATCTAAAGTATTTCCAGCACCTACCGCAGCTAAGCGAGCAATTCGCTCAGCCAATAGGTTATCGCTCCACACCAGCGTCCAATCAATGATTTTTTCAAGGGTTGGAGAGGTGGAGCCAAGGATATATTCGGCCGATTGAGCAATAGCTTTCTTCTCTGTTAATCGCTGTAAATTTATGGAGGAATCTCGAGTACTTAAAAATCTCTTAATGTGTGAGACATCCTGGGAGTAGAGATTGCTGTAGTAGATAACGGCATCTTTCGTGGAACCAGAATTCATCTCTTTGATAGCACTTAACGCGTTGTACTCGATGCGCTCGAGAGATGTCCGTGACATTTTGACTGCAACTTTATGGTCATAGCTGATCCATGGATCGAGTGATCCTTGGATCACGACAGATTTGCTATCGATTCCCGTCCAGAGAGAAGTCGTATAACTATCTGACGGAGAGAGATAGGTGTAGGCGGCTGCAGCAGAGACTAACTTGATGATAGATGCAGGTTTGCGCGGAGAGTTAGCATTTGATTCGAAAACTATCTCGCCCGTTTTCTCGTCGACAACAATTACCGAAGGATCTGCAAGCGTCGGAGTTGTTGCAAGTTGCGAAAAAGCCCTGGAGACAAGTGGAGAATCAGCTGCATGTGCCGAAAAATTTGGCAGTGCAAATAGCCCTGCAATGAGACAGGCAAAAACTGAAACTCGCTTGCGCAGCATGGCGCGCTTAAATACCTACAGCGATGATGATGTTGAGGACAGTTAATCCGAGCATAGATCCCCAGACCCACGTCTTTAAAGGTGCCTTCTTTACATTGGCGTATCCCAGAAAGAGGATTGCTGTAAGTACCAGAGTCTTAACGCCAATCTTTGCGTGATTAAGCTCTTCATCTGGGTTAGCTTGGCTCCAGAATCCAACCATCGCTATTCCGGCAACAAGAGCGAGGAGTCCGGCATGAGTGACTCCGGCGTTTAGCTTGCGCGGGCTCTTCTGTACCTGCGATAAGAGCTGGCCGAGGATTCCAAGGATGCTGACAATGTGAATACCGAGTGCGATGTTAAATGCTGTCTTCATGTCTACTAGTTTAGAGTGCGCTCATGGAAATAAAGACACCGGCAGAGATCGGACCCGGTGAATTCTTCCCGGTCGTGGGCGTGGGTCCTCACCCAGAACCCTGGCCAGAAGGCGATCAGTACGATCCCGAGCTCCTAGCCAATGGCGACCGTCGAAATGTTCTCGACCACTATCGTTATTGGAGCGTCGCTGCCATTGTTGGCGATCTCAACACTAAGCGGCATAAATTACAGATTGCCATCGAGAATTGGCAGCACGATCTCAATATCGGTTCTGTCGTACGAACTGCCAACGCATTTAATGTGAGCGCTGTTCATATTGTCGGAAAGCGTGACTGGAATAAGCGTGGCGCCATGGTCACCGACCGCTATCTCACTGTGATTCATCATCCAACAATTGCCGACTTTGCTCAATGGTGTGCTGATAATTCACTTCCTATTATCGGTATCGATAATGTTCCGACTTCTCGCAATCTAGAAGGATCGGCTCTCCCTGAAAGCTGTGTGCTTCTCTTTGGGCAAGAAGGTGCGGGAATGTCAGATGAGGGCATTGCAGTATGTGAAGTTCTCTATGCAATCGAACAATACGGATCTACACGATCCATGAATGCATCTGCCGCGGGTGCTATTGCGATGTACCACTGGGCTCTACAGCACCTACCAAAGAAGAGCTAAAACTTTACTTAGTTAAGGGCTTCCTTTACAGATGCCAGACGTCGCTCAATTTCATTTGCCTCTTCAATGCGCCCTAGTTGGCGCATAACTTCAGCCATCTTTGTCTCAATCTCAATGATGAATTCAAAGTCCTTTGCATCTTCATCAGCTGTAATTTGAAGTACGTTATCGAGAGTTGAGAGGCCATCTTCGAGCTTGCCCAATAAAATTTCAGCTCTGCCAAATTCATAGAGCGCAAATGTTTCACGGCGGTGATCATGTCCGGTTTCAAATACATCAATCGCCTTTTGCGCGGCAGCGAGCGCCTTTTCGCCATCTCCGAGCTCGTTAAAGCAAGAAGCAATCTTTTGATCGCAGCGAGCAATATGGAGCACTTCTTTCTCTGCCTTAAATGTTGCACGTGCCTCTTGGAAACAGATAATTGCTTCGTTGTAATTCTTGAGCTCTCGTTGTGCGCATCCAATAAGATGCATATCGTTTGCTGCACTGATGTTATTTCCATCAACTAAGTGCTCTTGTGCGCACTCGTACATAATCTCAATTACTTTTTCATAATTCTTTGATGAGTACCACCACTCGCCCAATGTGCAGGCAAGTTCGAGTGCAATAGGAGATTTGTTTTCGCGCAAAATTTCAACAGCTTTGCTCATCGCAGTTGCTGCTTCATCCATGCGCTTT
>Ga0222713_10005908_pt1 | contig 11765 bp, 13 predicted proteins | sample C33_649DmetaG_FD_165061 | JGI IMG/M metagenome (GOLD analysis project Ga0222713, IMG submission 165061) | Estuarine water microbial communities from San Francisco Bay, California, United States - C33_649D | ecosystem: Environmental > Aquatic > Marine > Unclassified | place: USA: California...
GATTCTCTTTCTCTTGAATATCTTCTTTATTCTTCTTTTCAATGTCAAGCATAAACTGCTTTTGCATGTCAATCTTCTCTTTAACAAGCGACAATTTATATTCGTGGTCTTTTAATTCTTCGTTAATAACTCTAATTTTATCTTTGAGATTGACATTCATAGTTGAGAAGATTTGAATGTCAAGAATGTCTTCGATAATTTCTCTACGAGCAGCGAGAGGAAGACGCATGAAAGGCACAAAGGTAGATGAACCTAGCACCACAATTTGAGTAAAAGATTTATAATTCATTTTGAGAATGGTCTGCTCAAAATGTTTTTGTTGATCTACAGCAGATGCATCTTGATCAAGTAATACTCCATTCTGATAGATTTCAAACTTGGCAGGTTTGATACCACGAATCACTTTGTATTTATTCCTACCAATATCAAAAGATAATTCCACAACACAATCAGATTGATTGATTGAATTCAGCAGTTGTGGTTTATTGATCTTTCGGAATGGTTTACCAAACAACGAAAAAGTAAGAGCATCTAAAATAGTGCTCTTACCAGCTCCATTGGAACCAACGATAATGGTACTCTTCTTGTCGTTCAGGTTGACTTCAGTGAATTGATTTCCTGTGCTTAAGAAGTTTTTCCACTTAATTGTTTTGAATGTAATCATAATCTCTGGGAGGAACAATAATATCGTCTGGTTCAATGATTGTATATTTCATACCTCTCATCTCACAAACTTGTATTCCTGCTTTGGGATCTACTTCGTGTGTGGTCAGAGGAGGAAGAGAATTTTCAGAATCATTTGCTTCCAGTAAACCAAGATACCTTTCGGCATCGTCTTCTTCTTTGAAGAAGTATACCACATGATCACCCTCGTCGTCAACTACCGAGTAAACACCATCAGGATGTTCTTTAAGGGTGATGAGGAACATTACACTACCTCACAACTTTCAATATATAGGGACTTCATAAGTGATTTTAATTTTTCTTTATTGACGGATAACTCCACTTCATCAATGTATTCGTTGAGTAAAGTAAGAGTGTCTTTGATTTCCAGATTCTCTTCTTCATCTGTGATGTCATCGTGAACTAATGTTTCAATAATTTTGACATCATGTGGTTTAGTGGCAAACACTGAGTCAACGAACTTCTCAAACTCAAGATAATCTTTCTTGTCTTCTACGATAATCTTGACAAAAGAATTTGTACACTGACTGGTATCGAAGCTGAGATGAGAACCAGTAGAATCATTATAATAGATTTTCTGGAAAATCTCATAAGGGTTCTTGACCCGCTTGAGTTTATTTGTCTTTGGTTCATAGAGATGGAATCCTCGCTCGTCTTTATAATCATTCCAAAACATCTGGTATGGATTTCCAAGATACTGAATGTTTCCCTTCTTGGATTTATGATGAAAGTGCCCAGAGAATACTTGTTTGAACTTACTAAAGATCTTAGGATCCATACCATGATCCATGGTCATGCCTGGCGTAACCATAAATCCATTAAGTTCTAAGTGACCCATAGCAATCTCAGCACTGGTGCCCTCAATATGTTTCATGGTCTCTTCGTAGTTTTGAGAGTTAATCCATGGCAACATAAGAATCTTGGTGCCATCAATCATTACTGTCTCTGGGCGAGAGTAAACTTCGATGTTACTGAAATCCTTGAGCAGCAAATCAGGTGAGTTAATCTCGTTAGTATTCTTGTAGTAGGTGCAGTGATTGCCAAGAATCATGTGGACGAAAATACCCATATCTTCAAGGCGCTGAAAATAATGTAGACGCACCCTGTTCCAAACATTAAAATCAATGCCCTTCCGATTATCAAACGTGTCACCGAGGTCAATAACAGTTTTGATTCCATGTCTCTCCAATGTAGGAAAGAATACCTCGTCATAGAATCTTTTGAAGTATTCCCAGAACGCAACACTTCCTTTCCTCCCGTCTAAATGCTGGTCGGTAATCAATGCTACTGTCATCGTTTAGATCTCATCTCAAGGTTTTCTTTGATGCTATTCAAATCAGAATATGTAGAATTATACCCGTGCATATCTGATCCGTAGTTATCCGTATACAAAACTTCATCGTATCCAGATTTTTCTAGCAGTTTTGTTTTGGTTTCTAATTGTTTTTTTTCTTTAGCAATACGACGGAGAAAAGCAAAGTAGATAACCTGAGTAAAATAAGCAAATGGATTAGTAGATTTTTCTGGATTAAAGTTAGCAATGTATTGTACACAATTTTCTACACCATCTCCAATCATATCATCCCTAAACATGTAGTTAACAAAGTTAGGTTTGTATGACAAATGAGTTGCAATTTTGTAAAAACACTCGCCAATGTAATTTGGAATACGTGGTCGAGGTTTACCTTCTGCTTCTGCCTTTGCACAATCGATCCTATAGACCACCAGCGCGTCCAAAAACTCTCGGTTGTTGACGTAGTTTTCCGTCTTTTTTCTTGCCATTACTTTTGGTTTTGCTGAGGTTATCATATCAATACATTGCTTTGTTCAAATTGTAGCACACGAACATGTTTTTGTAAAGGGGCTTGACAGACCCTCGTAATCCGTATATAATAGCAATGTTGCGCTTTCAAGATTTATTATATATCTCTTCTAAAATACTTCTAGCTTCTTTAGTTGAGGTGATGTATCCATCCATAATTTTTGAATCCCTTCGGTTTCCAGGAATACCTCCGTTACGAAGTTGATCTTCTTCAATAGATTTTCTTTTTAAATATGCTTCGTAGAAATTAACAATAGGAGCATCAGTTTCAATCATCGTAATAATTTGAGAACGAGGAATGATGAACATGTCATCATGAGTAGCGTTCATCCAACAAGAGAATTCAAATCCCTCTACTTTAATTCCTTTTCTTTTTACTTGAGTTTTACTTACTAATCTTGGTTGAAAAACAACGACAACATCATCATCTGGATCGTAACTAACTTTAGCTACAATTTCTTCTCCAGAACTTAATTTAATAGTTGCATAAAATTCTTCTTCCATATTACCTTAAATCAATTTTAATTACTTCTACATTAAATTTTTCTTCTTCATAAATTTTCAATCTTTCATCTAGGTGCTTCAGGGTATAATTTTTCTGAGGCGTTCTGCAGAACTCATCTGCAATATCATAAAGAGTTGCATAGGTTTTGTTATTACCTTTGCGTAATACTCTTCCGATTGACTGTAGATTTCTTACTCTTGATTTTGATGGTGAGGCAAATACAACATTGTGTAAGTTACGAATGTTAATACCTGTGCTGAATGTTCCGTATGAAGCTACGATTACTGCGTCATTCTCAGTTTCAGTAATCCGTCTAATCTCTTCGCGTTCTTCTGTGTCTACACCACCATAGACCAGAAAAACTTTACGATTTTTTTTAACAACACTATTTATCGCTTCATAAAGTGGCATTCCATGACGTTCCACATAGTTAAACAAAACTAATGTGTTGCCTTCAAGGTCACGCACAAGATTTTTAATTAATCTATTTCGTTTTCCATTATCAACGATAGCATCAATCTCACCCTGATAATCAAAGAATTCCATTCTCTCATGCTTGAGTAAAAGAACTTTGATTCTGAAATCAGACAGATGACCTTCCTTAATAAGTTTCTCAGTTTTGGTAACATGCTTACACTCACCAAACAATCCTTCTAACACCCATTTGTGAGTAGCAGAACCGTCAAGTGTTCCTGTGAATCCAAAACGATACTTAGCTTCATGCAACTTAGTCATGATGCCAGTGAGTGATTTAGATTTGAATAGATGTGCTTCGTCACCAATCACACAAGAGAAGTCATCAAACCAACGCTTAGGAAACTTGTAGATAGATTGCCAGGTGGAAATGATAACTGCTTTTTCTACGTTTTTATCTTTGCCTCCGTAAATACGATGGCAGTGTTCATCTACATCCCAACCATAATCTCCAAAATCGTTATACATCTGTTCTACCAGTGAAGTGGTAGGAACAATGATTAAAGTTTTCTTTCCTGTTTTCTTATACTCAGAAGCATAGTAGTAACGAACCAACGAATAAATCATTAGTGACTTACCCGAAGCAGTAGGAGACAACAGCAATCTACGATTGTTAAGTAGTGCTTCATACACTGCTTGAACTTGATAATCTCGTGGAGAATGATTGGGACAGATAGCATTCATGAAACCACTGACACCTTCAAGTGTAATTTGTTCATTCTTTTCTTCTACATCTCCGTAAAATTTGTTTGCTTGGTAGGCGAGTGAATAACCTTTGATTCCGCTCCACTCTTTGAGATGTGAGATGAGACCACAATAGAGTTCACCTGTTCCTGGTGAATACAATCTAATCTTTCCATCCCACATGCCACTTCTATACTGGGGCATAAACTTGGCGTTAGGGATATCGAATGTGAAATAATCTGCAAGTTCATAGTGAACGTGTGGTTCTGCTTTAATCGTGAGGAAGATGTTGTTCTTCTTCGCTACTACAAGTTCTGTCATTAGGTGCTACCATTAATAAACTTCTCCCACTCGATAGCGTTTTTAATTTGGAAACTTCTGTTGGATATCATCTTAAGAATATTATCCAAAAAGTAAAGTGCTTTATTAATAAACTCTATCTTCATTTCAATGTTAATTAAGTCCTGATCCGCTTCAAGATATACTTTCATCTTCTCGGATGTTTTGATGGACTGCCCAAATGGTTTATCTTTGTAAACTTCAGGATCGGCTTCCCCTTGATAATATTCTCTTTTTTCTTTTAACTTCATACGATACTGGAACTCCAGCGCGGTCTTCTCTGTAGAGAAATCGTTGTAGAAGTTTAAATATTTATTATGCTGGTAAGGAATGTCTAGAGAAATCTGTGCTAGGTCTGCTGAGTATTGTTTGTTTTTAAACTGGAAGTCAATCTTTGAATCTTCCTGCCATTCTGATTTAACATGATTAAAGAGTGTTTTCAAATCATCAAACTTCATAAATTAAATCCTTTTATTATTTTTATTGTTAAAAGTATAACGAGTAAATTTAAAAGATACTGATGCCGTAAGATAATCTACTTGTTCATCACCAACATCAAAATTTAACTCAGTTAAATCAATAGGAAAAATATTTTCAAATATTACAATAATGTTTGGATTAAAATTACTATTTAAAATTTGTAATTGAGCGTTAGAATATTCTGGATCTGGTGCCATTTCTTCCGCCATATTATTTTTAGTAATCCAATTCCATATAGTCATATAATTTTTTAAATCTTCATCAACAATAAAACTGAGACGAAGATCTCCAAAACGAACACCACCAGATGCAGGTAGAGCAATACCTCTATATCTTGTTGGTGCTTCTGCGTATCCTACACTGATGTCTGGGAGATTTACAGATTGACAAAAGAAATCAACTCCAGCAAAAATGTCAAGATTCATTTTGAATCCAGCGGGTGCCAGAAAATTTCTATTTGTTGGTTGCTCAGTGTACCATCTGGACTTTGCCATAGTGTTTTATTTTTATTTAGGTTCATAAAAAAAGACCCCCTTGCGGGGGTCTGATCTGTGACCTGTGAATCAGGTGAGGTTAACAACCTTAACTCTTCTGTAATACTGGTTAGTATTAGCAGTGAGGGTTTGACCATCAGGAGTAGCACCAGCAATGCCGTTGCTGTTTGTGGTCGAAACGAATGGGTTGCTGACCATGCCGTAACGAGTCTTGAAGCCAATCTTAGGCTGGAAGGTGTCAGGATTGATCGAACGAACCATCTGGAGAGGAACGTATGGGCAATAGAAGAGACCAGCATCATAAGGTGATGTGCCCTTATAACCCATGACGTAGTAGTGCTTAGCAGCTTGTGACTGACTATAGATAGGAGCACCGAATGGATCGATGTAAACACGGATACCACCCTGAAGAACACCAGCAAATACGTTACCAGTGTCATCAACGTTGAGTGAAGTGTTGAGAGCAGGAGCGTAATCAAGCATACCAGCCATGCTCATAGCGGAAGCAACGTCTGCAGAGCAGATCATGAAGTTGCCCTTACCTCTACGGGTGAGTTGACCGATAGCGTTTGCATCACGCTGAATCTGGAATAGGAGACCCTTGAACTTCTCTGCCATCCAACGACCGTTTGAATCGATATCAAGGTCGAAAGTACCCTGAGTAGCAACGTCGTTCTGAGCACCAGGAAGTGCAACAGTGTAGACGGTACGGATGATTTCACGGTTGATCTCAGCGAGGATTTCGCTTGAGAGTAGGTTGGCGAGCTCTTGTTCAGCGTCAAGACCATGAATAGCCTTGAGGTCTTGAGCGAGTTCTAGGGTGTACTCTGCTTTGAGAGCGCGTGTCTTAGCAGTCACCGAGGTCTTCTCGATGCTGAATGACATCTCGCGGAAGAGTTTGTTTGCTTCGCCAAGAGTTTCTGAAGTCTCACGGCTCATGCCACGAGCAACTTCATAAGTGCCAGGTGATGAATCGTTAAGAACAGCAGGGTTGTTGCCCTCAGCATCGCCACCGCTACCAGCAGCAGAACGAACAGCATAGTCGCCCTGGTTGGCATCGTAACCAGCTGAGAAACCTTCATCTGGTTCGTAGTAGAGAGCCTCAGCGCCGCCTTGGTTCTCGTAACGAGCACGCATTGCGAAGATAAGACCAGTAGGACCGCTCATTGGTTGAACGCCAGCAATGTCATAAGCGACAAGGTTAGGCATTGAACGGCGGATTAGGCTGATTAGGATAGGATCGAAACCAGCGAGACCAGCAGTGTTGGTCGATGATAGAGCTGAACCAGCAGGTGAAATGGTTCCAGCGCCGAGTGAGTTAACTGCAACCTCGTTGAGCATACCATGCTCTTCACGAATTGCACGCTCTTGGTTTTCTAGCAGGGTAGCGACAACTTTTCTACGATATGGATCTGCAATTTCTGGAAGATCCTTATGACCTAGAACAGGTGCCCACTTTTCCTGCAAAATTCTTAGATCAGACATTTTGCTTTTACTCCTTTGAGTTAGATGGGGTTATTGTTTAAATCAGTTGCTCCAGCGTGAAATCGCCTGAAGGTATGCAGCCATTGCTGGTGATACTTCTTCTGATGATTGCTCGCCTGAGACTTCGGGTGTTACTTGCTCAGTTACTACATGCTTAGGGAAGTAGCTGCTAATGAGAGTTGCGACTTTGTTCTTGAAGTCTTCTTCAGAAACAAACTCTACTCCTTCAGCAAGAGAAGCAAGTTTTTCTCTTTGAGTATCTACAAGTCCTTCGCTCATATTTGAAAGAATGACTTGCTTTTGATAACCAGCGAGTTTATTATTAAGTTCAATATTACGCTCAACCTGTTCGTTGAGGCGACCTTCCATTTCACAAAGCTCCTCGGTCATTGCTTCAACGGCATTGACTTTCTCCGCAGGGAGATCGAGGTAGTTTTCTTCAAAAACTTTTTTGAGACCACCCATAAACTCTTCAGCGATCTCAAGCTTGAGACCTGCATCTAGAGCTACTTGGTTCTCTTCTACCCAAGTGGTGATTGCATAGTTGAGTGTTTCATCAACTTTCTCTGCAAGGGTTGCAATCTCCTCTTGGAGTTTAGCGGAGAACTGCTCCTCAAGTTGAGCGGCGATTGAAGTTACTTGCTCTTCAATGCGTGACTTGACAGCAGCTTCAAAGATTGTCGTTGCTTTCGCTTTGAAATCTTCGGAGAACTCTCCACCTTCGGTAAGGGCAGCAACATCTTCCGCAGCGGAATAATTGATTGCTTCCATACCAAATACTTTTGTATTGTTAGGACCATTCTCAACGCCATAACCAGATGACTTAACCGAGAATCCTGAATCTTGGTGCTTGCCACGAGTTTGGTCATCCGAAACTCTCTTGTTGTGCTTAGCAGCTTTTGCACCAGGATTGTCCTCACCCTCAGGTGATTCAAAATCTGAACCGCCGTTATCTTCCTCTGATTGACCAGGAGCAAGCGATGTTGGTAGTTCAAATCCCGAGTCCTTGTGACCGCCGCGTGTTTGTGCGTCGCTGACTTGACCTGTTACAGGATGCATGTACTGACCGATACCAGATGATTGTCCAGGAACAATAGCGGGAGAGAGAGCACTCGTCATTACATCTGACTCAGTTACAAGCTCCTCAAACTTTTCGTTTAAGTTATCTGACATTTGAGATTCCTCGTAATTCTAAATATGTGTTTATTCTATGATTATTTATTAAATTATAAACTTTGTAAGAAGTGGTTAAACGCTTTTAACGACCTCTCCTCAATATTTTTTCTGGTTGATTCAGAAATATATCTTTGGTATTTAGCAATATTAACTTCTTTAATAATGCCATTTTCCCATACCCACTCTTTTCCTTCCATAATTCCATTAACAAATGCATCAGGTGCGGAAGGATCTGCTACAATATCAGCAGCAGTTGCGAGCATAAAATCATCACGAACATAATTGGCACCATTCTTCTCTTCGATAGAACCCATGCCTCTCGAAGAAACACCAAGCTTGACTCCAGATTCGAGAAGTGACTTGGCAATGTTTCCCATTGGTGTATTTAGGATCTGTGCTTTACCAATAAAATTTGTTCCTTCTGCTTTGAGTGAAACAATTTTATGCGAAACACGATCTAAATTTACTGTAGGACCATCGGGATGACCCAATTCACCGAGAGCACGCCCAGCTGCAACATATTGCTCATTGTATCTTCCTACTTCACGCTCTAGTACGTTGTAAGGATATACTCTGCCATTGCGATTTTTTAAATCTGCTTGAAGGAATACCCCTTCAATGTAGAGTAGTTTTTTTCCGTTTGCTTCTTCTTCAAGGATTTGAATATCCTCGATACTCTCGGTGATTAGTTTCATTGTTCTGGTTCCTCTGCTGGTGTTTCTTCTACCTCCTCTTCGGGGGCTTCTGGTTCATCAAAGAAAGATTGTGCAACAACTTGCTTGTAATCTTTCATTGCTTCCGCTGCTTTTCCATAGAGGATATCAGCGATTTTATCGAGTGCTTGAACTCGATTGCCGTCACGAACGGCATTAACTACTTCAAAAGTGTCCATTTAATTTACCTATAATAAATTATTTATTTTTCTGATGTTTTAGGTTTAGCTGGTGCAGCTGGTTCTGGTGGAGGTGGAGGCGCCGCCCCCAACTCCAAAGTCGCTGCATTCATTAGGTTTGTATGAATTGGATCGGGAACTTTTCCTTCCGCAATTTCATTTTCCATCTGCTTAGTAATCTCATCATACTCTGCATCAGTTTGCATAAGAATTTGCTTTCTGACATACTCAATGGAATAATATTTTCCTAGGAAAGGATCTAATTGAGTAGCAACTTGCAAACGATTGCCCATCAATTCTGCTTGCTTAAGTTCTTCAAAATGATTATCAAAGTGATAGTCATATTGAATATGCTCTTGCATCTCTTCCCAATCTTCAGGAGCAATAATTCCCTTTAGAATAAGTTGAGTCTTAAGCATGTCGTGGAACATTGCACTAAACTTCTTACGAAGTCTTGCAATCCACTTGGCAAACTTCAATTCATCACGAAGAATTTCGGATGAACGACCAAGTGAGAATCCTTGATTGGCATCATCTAAACGTGATGGTGGTAGATTGAGTGAGTTGTATAATTTCTTTTTGAAGTATTCGACATCCTTCAGTTCGCCCAGATTTTGACCACCAGGCAGAGTTGTGATTTCAGTTCCTCTGCCACCTTCACGACGAGGGAGCCAGAAGTCCTCAAGCATACTCATATGCTTTTTGTCATCACGAATCTCACCAGTCTGTGCATCATAAACTAGTTTGTTTCTGTAACGCGCCATCACCTCTCTGAGGTATTGCTCTGCTTTAACCTTAGGAAGATTACCTACATCAATGTAGAAAATTCTTCTTTCGGGTGCGCGTGACAGACGGTAAATAACCAGCGCATCTTCAATCATGCGAAGCTGGTTCAGTGATTTAATTGCTTTGTGTAGGAAACTCAAGACCATCTTTTTATTGAGATCTTGAATACCAGACTGAACATAAGTGATTGCATCGTTTGCAATCTTGACGCCACTCGTTGCGTTGTTAACGTCGAAGGTTGAGCTGATGAATCCCTTAGGATTATACATGTAGTATTCTACATAATTTCCAAAATCATACGCAAGTGCATTAGAAGGATCTGCTGTATTCGCTGATAATACTTGCGATAGTCTTGGATCTTTATTTTGAACTCTGACTTTTTTAATCTTCAGTGGATCAATATATCTGAGTTCTGTAATTCCTGCTTTTGGATTTGCAAGATCGATAACTTTATGGTAGTATATACGACCATCAATATACCATGTTCTGAAAATCTCGTGTGCTCTTGTATCAAAATTTAAAAGACGGAGAATATATTGAAATTCTTCTCTAATCTTTTTCTTGATTGATTCGCTCACTTCTAAGTTAGATAACTCAATAGCAACTGGGGTGTCATCTAAACTTGAGTTGATTGCTTCATTAACAATCTCATCAATAGCAGAATCAACTTCTGGATGCATTGACATATCACGATAGCGCCTAATGAGGTCAAACTCATTACGCGCTACGCCATCAATATCTACATACGAACCAAAATAACCACCAGCTACGGTGGTTACTGCGTCATCCGCTGAAGGAGGAATTGGGGATTGCCCCTTCAATTCCTCCTGTTTGCTTTTAATTGAGAATCCAAATAATTGACTCATGTTTAAGTTATCTCACTGACTTTCAACTATTTATCACGCAATTCCGCCGTTAGCTCCGCGACCAACGCCACTATCTACTGTCCAGTATTGTAGTTGGAACTCAACCGTGAAATCTTCAATTTGATCATTGCTATCATAAGCAAGATCAATTTGAGAAATGTTGGTTGGGAAAACATCCCACAATTTGTATTGTCTTAGAATAGAACCAGTGGGATTATTATCTCTTTCAAGTTGCTTGACAAGAATATTACCAGTGTAACCAGTTGAAACTTCTGGTACAATAGCAACTGCAGTGTTGTCATCATGCTTGTTGATATTCTCCATCCACTTTTCCATGAACTGACGAATTCTGAAATCCTTATCATTAATGAAAGTTGCTGTCCATGTATCAAATGTTCTGTCTCCAGCAATTTTTACTGTTCTTCCTCTGAAAGGAACTTCAATAACACCTAAGTTAGATGCAGGGAGAGCAGCAGATTTACACATAATATTTACCAAATCCAATTCTGTTGGTGCAGGAGCATTGTTATTCGGAAATTGAAAATCACACAAGAACATATTGGGTCTTACACCCTGCTGAATTTTATCTAAAAATTCAGAAACTTTGCTATTAATCGTCATCTGTTTTTACCTCGTAAATAGTTTTTGAAATTAATATTAAGCGTTAGTTCTTACTACTTCAGAAAACTCTACGCCAGATCTTGTAGCAACAAAAGTAACTGTGATGTAGTTAATTGAACGAGTTGGTTTTACATAAATTTCAGCAACAAATTCATTTCTATCAATAACGTCTGGGGTATTATTTGAAGTATCACAAACCACGAGGAAATCAGTAACTCCTCTCTTTGACTGAACTTCAAAAAGATAAGAAGATGCAGCGGCATAGAATGAAGATCTCGTTGATTCATCATTCAATTCAAACATAACGGTCTTAGCAAGTTGACCAATTCTTTTCTCGATAGCGAGGAACAAACGACGAACGTTAATTCTATCAAATGCACTTGGAGTTGCGAGAGCAGTTTTGTCTCCAAAAAGAACTGTTCCTTGACCAGGGAAAGTAGCAATTGGATTTACCCTC
>Ga0222713_10005909_pt1 | contig 11764 bp, 12 predicted proteins | sample C33_649DmetaG_FD_165061 | JGI IMG/M metagenome (GOLD analysis project Ga0222713, IMG submission 165061) | Estuarine water microbial communities from San Francisco Bay, California, United States - C33_649D | ecosystem: Environmental > Aquatic > Marine > Unclassified | place: USA: California...
AACGGCAGAAGAAATACCGCCCCATAATTCTTTTACAAGGATTTCAAGTGGGGACAATTCATCAAGGACAGGGATTTCTTTGCCTTCAGAATGCCGATGTGCTTGTCCTGTTTGTAAAATCTGTTGTTTATGAGAAGCACCACCCCAATAATGACCATCTCCGATTACATGAGTTTCAGCTTCAAGCGCCCGAGAAAAATAGCCACCCATCATTACATAATCAGCACCAGCACCAAAAGCTTTGTTTGCATATCCAGAATTTTTAATTCCACCATCAGCAATTATATAAGGTTTATGATCTGAAATTTCTTCGTAATTAGATTTACTCCAAGAATTATATTCATCAATTTCTTTTAATTCTGTAATGGGGCCACGATTAAATCCTGTTGCATCATTAGTGGCACAAGCACTTCCACCAGCGATACCTACACGAATATATTTTTCATGTTGATGTTTAGATTTGATTTCTGAAAGAATTTTAAATCCTTCTTCAGTACAAATATTTCCCATCATAAGTTTTTTTACAGAAGCTTGATCAGAAAGTTTCTCGACGCACTTTTGAATTTGAGTATGCATATACCCATTAGCCATATCAATAAGCCAAGAACTAGCGCCAACGCTAGATAAAGCTTGTACACGTTCCCAATCATTTAAACCAATAGAAACAAATATATTATTTTTATTTGGTAAAGAACTATAAAGTTCTACTTGTTCTTCGATTGAACAAAATCGATGTAAACATAATGTAAGACCAAGTTCATTAGCCTTGAGGGCAAATGTTTTCCCAATAATTGCTTCCATAGGAGAAACTATAATTCTATTAAGTTCCACAGGTATATCTTTACGAGAATCAACAACACAAGGTCTAGGTTGCAAACTTACATCATTATAATAAATAGATTCCGATTTCAGGATTATTGCCATTTCATTTTTCCTTAGAGAATTAAATGTAGTATAGGTTGTAAAGGTTTAATTTGCAAGAGCGTGTAAAAAAATATTAACAATTAAGAATTTTATTCTTTGGAGTTTTTATGAACAGAAATATTATAGCCAGTTTGATAAAAGCGGCAAATGATCTCGATGTCTTAGGTTTTGATAAAGAAGCCAACACACTTACAAAATTAGCACAAGCTTATGGTCGTAGAGAAGTAGGACCACCAACAATTATCGAAGTTGGACCTCGTGGAAGTTTTGGTCAAAGTTCTGTATTAAATGAAATAGACCCAACAAGCAGACGTGATAATGAAGCAATTGTTGTTTTGCATTACGAAGCTAACCAAACAGAAAAAAGATTAGATGGATTTAACAATATCACTCACGCAAATAACACAGCTAAAAAGATTGCTAGAAATACAAAAGAACAATATGGCATCGATCCTCAAGTTACATTGTGGAATGCTGATCCTGCTTATAACAAGGCATATGAAATGTTTATGGCAGGAGAAATTGACAGTCTTGATTTAGCCACTGTAAGAGAATTAAGAAGAGATATGCTTGATGCTCAGGGTGCTAGACCATCAAATGTTCGCCCTGCTCCTCCTGCTCCACCAAAACCAAGACAAGGTGGTGTATATACCCTTACATACAACTGGGACGAAAATATGCAACCTACCCTCACCATGAATGAAGATGGAAGAATTAGAAAAATAACTCCTAGTGGTGGAAGATTTAAAGACTTAGGTCACGTAATAAATTATGCTAAATCTATAAAAAGAGATAGACCAGAGTTTAAAATAATTGATGGTTATGGTCAAGATGTGGTTAGAAAACTTGAAGAAGAAAAAAGAAGAAAAGAAGAAATGATCGGAGGCTATTCTGGTGATATTGATCCAAGAGACAGACACCAATAAAAAAGAGGGAGAGTAAAATCTCCCTCTTTTTTATTTTAAGATTTCTTAATTGAAATCTTTTTAATTGTTTCTTTTGGTTCTTCTTCTTTAATAATAATCTTTTTGAAAGCTAATTTTAAAATGCCATTTTCTAAATGACAAACTTCAGGTTCAAGCTCAAGATTATCTGGTAATTGAATTGTTCTTGTGAAAGCAGATTGTTTTAATTCTTTGAGATGATAATAATGACTTTTTTCTCTTAAAACTCTTGAACTTCCGGTAATTGTAAGAAGTTTTGTTTCCTTGACAACTTCAATGTCAAGATCTTTTTCTTCAACACCTGGAACTGCAAAATCTAAGCAGAAATAATAGTCATCTTCAAAGATATCCATCTTTGGATAAGAAGTGTTGGAATGAATGAAGTTTTTACGATTGCCTAAAAAATCGTCAAAAAACTTGTTGATAATTTGTTCATGTTGATCCATGATCAAATTGCGAGTGGGCATTAAAATTCTACGTTGAGGTAGATTTAATACATCATCAATACTAGCCATATTTTTCTCCATTTGCGCCCATTAGGTACGCTTGATAATAGGTGTCTAAAAGATCACCTGAATGGATTTTACCATTCAATATATAAGACGCATGATTTTCAAAAAAGTTCCATCAAAAAGGAACAGTATAGTTAATAACATAAAATTAAACTATACCTTACGGTGCAGGTTTTTTAATATTATGGATGATATAACAGATAAATACCAAGAAGATTTTGCTCTAGAGTTTACAAAATTAGTAGAGCAATTTAAAACTACAATTACAGCAGCTGAATTATATTACAATAACATTAAAGGTATGAATGTTATAGATGATTCAGATTACACAAAAGAAAAAATGCAATTGGCCCAGAAGTTAGTTGAGCAAATTGTTTTAATGGCGCAAAATCTTTATAATATTGCAGTATTAGAGAGAGCCATTAATGATGAGTAAATTAAAAGTAGCAATTTGTATACCTTGTTTCTCCAACCCTGAAAACATTAAAGGATGTGTAGATTCTATTCTTCAATCTAATTCAAACATTTATGATTTAGATATTTTGATGTTTAATAATTCAGAGAGAAAAGACATAATTGAAACTTGCAGAGAACTAGCTTATTTACATCAAGAAATCAGACTCATCGACTACAGAACCAATAGAGGGTGTAGTGTTTGTTGGAATGATGCAATAGAACATGTTTTTGTTCATGATCAAAATAAATATGCTGCTTTAATTATTTGCAACGATGACATAAAGTTTAACAATTCTGCTTTTCCTGAGTTTATTAAGGGTGTAACAAGTAATCCCGATTGTATAGTAGTAAAAGGTGCTGATTATTCTGTCTTTGGATACACCAGACTTGCATATGAAAAAATTGGATACTTTGATGAAAATATTTATCCAGCATATTTTGAAGATTCAGATTTTTCAGCCAGATTACAAAAACTTGATTTGAAAGAAATTGATGTTCCAGCTGATATTTCTCATGTAGGAAGTTCAAGCATTCCTTCAAATGGTTTAAGAAATACATTTGAAGCAATTTATTTACCAAGAACAAGAGCTTATTATCACAAGAAATGGAACAACCCTGTATTGCATGATGGGTTTCCAATTAGACATAATAATCCATTTGGAAGATCAGGAGCAGGTTATAGAATTCCTTTTTATTTGAGAAAAGGTGCTTATCATTATGCAAATCTTAAAAAAGATATTGAGTTTGCATTTGAAAGATTTGAAGAATTAAAATCTGTTGAAAGTGATATTTATAAGCATTTAGATACAATTTTTAAATATGCCAAGAATTGTGATGTTGGTATTGAGTTTGGTTGCAGTTCGGGTAATGGTACTTTTGCTTTATTAATGGGACTGCACACTTTATACTCGTGTGATACTCAACATTCAGAATATGCTTACAATTTAATCAATCCTTATTTTGGTGAAAGATTTGTAAGATTCCACGGTAGTAGTTTTGATTTTGATTTGGTTGAAGAAGCTGATTTATTATTTGTTGATTCAATACATACATATGAAACAGTGAATAAAGAATTGACACTTCATGGACATAAAATTAAAAAATATATAATGTTCCATGACACATCTACCTTTGGCGAAATTGGAGAAGATGGAGGCAAAGGTATTATGTATGCAATTAATGAGTTTTTAGAAAATAATCCTGAATGGAAAATTGTGCATAATGTTGATTACAATAACGGTTTAATGGTAATAGAAAGACAATAAAAAAAATCCCCTTTCGGGGATTTTTTTATTTCTTCTTAGGATAAATTTTAAACTTACTTCTAAAGTTTTTTGTTAGTTCAGAATCTAATGATTCACCCAAATCAGCCATTCTTGATAGTGTCATTGGACCGACTTTGCCGTCAACTGGTAAACCTAACAATTCTTGAACTAGGGAAACAGTTGCACTTGAATTATCTACAGCATATGTAGGAACTTTATACATTGCTGGAGCTTGTCTTAGCAAGGTTGTAAAATTAGTAGCTCCTTTGAGAGCTGAGATAAATGGTACATCTTGAAGCTGTGCTAATTTTACAAACTGACTATGTACAATATTTGCTTCAATAAAATGTCCATCATCTTCTAATTGCTCTGCTAATTCTGCTAGTGCTTTTAATTCGCTTAATCTTTCCATTATAAACCTCTTGGGATATTTGCTTATTTTTTTCTTTTACAGCTTAGGTTATTCCTTTTTCCCATGCCTTTTATATGACCATGTGTAAAGTCCATAAAAATTAACACAAATAAACACTATATGGGTGAGTATAGGTGCAATTTGTTTAGTGCTTCCAAAATATATAAGCCAAAGAGAATCAGAGGCCATAAAAAGGAACCAGCATATAGGATTTTTTCTGATATTAAAAAAAATCCCAGACAAAGAAAAGAAAGCCGCTAAATAACTTAGAATCATCGTTCTCCCCCTTAACGAATCATCACAGAACAAAGACGCATATTATTTTTTCTTAAATATTTTTCTTTTAACCTCTCATTTTTAAATTAAGAAGGGTATAAGTTCAATATGAATTATGATTTATGTGATGCTTTAAATAGAAAACTAGTAAAGTATCATCAATATTACGATGGCAATTGGACAGGTAAGAGCAATTTAAAAAATCCACAAGAATTTGAAAAATCTTTGGGTGAAATTGATCCTGATTTGTTTTTAGAATATATGGTGTTAGTTGGTGAAGAAAATAATACTGTTAATATCTATGGACATTGGATATATCGAGATGGTAAACTTTCAGGGTTGGTAGTTGACCATGAAACAATATCTAAAAGGTTATTATCTGAAGGCGTTGAGCATCGTGGCAGAGGAAGTGCAACAACTGAATTAATGAATGTTGCTGGAGTAATTAAATTGCTTGTTAATCCAGGCAAGGCTATGTATATCGAGTGTTATATGAGACCAACTTTAGATCAATTACTAACACTTAAAGATATAGAAAGGCCAATACTTCAGAACAATGGTATGATCGGTTGGCGCATTTTAGACCGCAGGGGAAAAGGTGTCATTTACGAAGGAACAGATTTGGAGAAGCTTCATAAATTGCCTTGGTCGAAAATTAAGTAAGGATAAGAAAATGTCGAATAAGAATGGTTATGTTTACATTACTGGTGTTGAATTGGATGAGTTGCTAAATCAAGCAAAAACTTCTAAATCAAAGAAGTTCAAGAATATTGTTGCAAATATCATGCAGACAGTTGAGAAGCAGAATGAAATTGATTCTTTGAAGTTCATTTCTGCTGCTGAGACAAAGTTTAGCAAGATTAAGCCTGATGTAAACAATCCTGAAGTTGTTTTGTTTGATGAGGATGCAAACATTTCTTTGATGAAGGATGGTGCATATGTTCAAGCTTGGCTTTGGGTTGACAATTCTGATATTAAGGTAAGAAAGACTACTCGTTCACGAAAGTCTGCTGCTGTGTAGAGGTATTAAATGAGTATTGCTAAATGGTATGCCGTTCATGTTTTTACCCAGCATGAACAAAAAGTGAAGACCTTAGTTGAGAAGCTTGCAAAAAAGCAAAATCTACATGACAAGATCCAAGAAGTAATTATTCCTGTAGATAAAGAGATTAAGGTTAAGAATGGCAAGAAAACTGAATTGGAAACAAAAGTATTCCCAGGCTATATTCTTGTTAAAATGGTGATGGATGACAACACTTGGAATCTTGTCAAGCGAACTGAATATGTTACTAATTTTGTATGTGCAAATGGTAAGCCAGTTCCAATTAAAGATTCTGAAGTAAAAAGAATCCTAGAGTCTTTGGATCCTAACCGTGGATTTAAACCTAAGAAAACATGGGCAAAAGACATGGTTATTAGGGTGAATGACGGTCCTTTCATTGATCTAACAGGAAAGATTGATGTTGTAGATGATGAAAAGCAAAGACTAAAGGTCATGATTAATCTATTTGGTAGAGAAACACCAGTAGAATTGACATATGATCAAGTGGAGAAGATCTAATTCAAAACCCCTCTTCGGAGGGGTTTTGTTTATAATAAGCTTATGAAATGGGGATTAATTGGATTAGCGTGGGGAGATGTAATGGCCTCCCTAGAAGTGGCAAAGAAAAAAGGCATTAGGAACATTATTTATGTTGGTCCTTATGCTAATATTGCCACCTTTATTGCAGAACAAGATTTTATAGACAAAGTAGAGTTCAAAACATATGAGTTTGAAAAGCGATATGACTTTATGAAATATTTCTGTCGTATGGCTAATCAAGATTATGTCAGTGATCAAATAAATTATATTTATAATTTATTTCAGTTATCATCTATTTGTAAGCTTGAAGAAATAGAATCGTGTCAATGTGATTGGTCTGCTACAGTTGACTCTATAGATATGCCTGATGATTTGAACGTCCCTGAATCATCTAAGCAAGAAGCAATTAATCTTTTGGGTGATGTAAAAGATTTTATTTTAATTCAATCTCAAAGCAATCACTCAAATGCAGAAAATGCTCACTGGCCACATTGGAATGATTTTATTGACTATGTAATTGAAAACAACCATGGAAAGAGAGTTGTTTTGGTTGGTGAAAATGCAGTAAAGGGAACTAATGACCCAAAGATTTTAGATTTAAGGGGTAAGACAAGTTCCGCTGATGTTGTTTTCTATTTAGCTGAATTGAGTAGTTTGGTTATTACTGTGCCAAATGGTGTTTATCATTGGTGTAATATTAAAGATTTAAATGCAATTAATATAAGTCAGAGATCTTTTCATCAATGCAATCCTTTTTATAGAACAGTTAATTCTTTAAACTGCAAAGATGTATTTTTTATTGATGGATTAGAAAGAGCAATTTATTTATATAATCATCAAGAAAAAACCAGACTTGAAGATATAAAGCCTGGCGAATTCATTCCTAAAAACTCCTATATCAAAAGAAGCGAATTAAAAGAGAGAATTAGCGATACAAAATTAGGGGCTATAGATGAAATATTTAAAATCTATAGAGATGAAAATTGGTGGTTTACTAAAGAGTTTCCAGTTCAATATATTTGGAACGGTCTGAAATACTTACCTAAAACAGAAAAGATTATATATCCATCTGTAATCATGTTGGATGAAACTGAAGATTTATTACAATTATTTAAAAAGAAGTTTCAGGATCCAAAAAGAGTAATTGGTTTACCAGAAGATTATATTTTATTCACCAAATATGCTTTTTTAAACGAAATAAAAGAAGTATTAAAATATGAAAAAGCTATATGCTTCATTAATATATTTAAAAAGAATGAAGAAGTAGAAAGTATTTTAGAACAATACTTTTATTTAGAAGAAGTATCAACACACGAAGTTAAATTGTATAGGAATAAAAAAACCCTCCGTTAGGAGGGTTTTTCATCAATAAGGTTCAGCTACTGGTAATATAGAGGCAAATGATATGCCTGATCCAGCAATTCTGTTTACACTGAATCTCCACCAATATCTTTCAGGGTCATAGAACATTCCAATAGGTTTTACTTGACCAGCTGTTATTGAAACTCCTAATCCAGTCATAGGATCAAGAATTAATGTATTTCCTGTACCTGTCAATCTGGTTTTTGTCCAACCAGAAACAGTTGTATTATTTTCAATAATTCCAGAATATCTCATTGTGTCAGAGTTTCCAGAAGAAGTGTTGTCCATGATACTAACACCAGAGCCTGTCCAAGTTGTACCATTCCAAAACTCCATTGTTAAAGTTGCAGCAGTAGTAGCAGTTCCAGAAAGATTGAACTCAAAGTGGTCTAATTTATTAACTGAACCAATATAAAGATAGTCAGTGGTAGATGCGAATCCAGCTTTTGAAGCATTATCTCCACCTTTTTTTGTAACCGCTGAAGTAATATCATAAATAACTCCGCCAGTTCCACCAATAGCAGATGCACTCTTAGCAATTAAAACTCTGTAAGATTTGTCATTTACAATTGCTTGATTATCAGTATCAACATAAGAACCACCCAAAGCTTTTCTTCCAATTACTTGAATTGATGGAGTAATTGTTGTTGACCCAGTTGTAGCAACTAATATATTAACAAATGGTCTGTTATATAAATTGTCTGAATATACTGCTGGTGTCATGGACCAACTAGCATAATAGGAATCAGAAGCAAATGTTTGTTTATCAGTAGGGTCTCTGTAAACTATTTGGCCTTTGTTATCTGTGCTGCTGTTGCGATAATGTGCTCCATCATTTAAGATAAGCATTGAGGTGACAGTACATGCAGTTCCTGATGTATTCCAAAATCTTACTTCATCAATAAGGGATTGAGGATACCAAGGAAGTGTAAAATAAAATAAACTTCCGGTTGTTGATGGCAAACTCACACTTGATTTTAATTGTTGGTTATATGATCCATAAATTACAGCCATTTATTACTCTCCAAGACAGAACGCTTATTTATTATTTTTCTGTTGCCCACTTTTTTTATCCTTGTAATTGCAGATTGACTCACAAAGGGTGTAAAATACTAATGGACCTTGTGTTGGCTCATTACCGTCTATCATAAAGGGAAGGGCGCTCTGTTAGTTAATGCAAGGTCAAGATTTTGAGGTTATCAATGAAAGTACAATATGTATCAATTCGTCCAACAGAATTAGCCGAAGAAAAAGGCTGTTATTCATTTACACCAGAACTATTAGCTTCTGTGGGTGCAAGATATTCAAGAAACAACGAAGGTTTAGATGCTATTGCTTCTAAAATTGATCCTGAAAATCAAGACAAGTCAGTTGATAGTATTTTTAAAATGCTTGATTATGGCCATGCTTCTATTGCTGACATGACTCCAATTGCATTATTTATTGATGATATTACCCTTCATGCTGCATTTTATCTTTGGACAATGTCTCCTACTGCGGGTGGACAAGAATGTTCCACTAGATATATTAAGATTGATGAGTCAAGTGCTGCTACTGCGGAAGAGCTTGGAATGCCTGATAAATATGTCACTGCTTACAATGCTTTTGTCAAATCTTCTTTTGAAAACTATCGTAAATGTTTAGATGCTTGGACTAATATTGCCAACACAAATCCACAGGTTACAAAAATCCCTAAAGAATTGTTAGAAAGCAATGACACAAAAGTCAAAAAGCAAGTTGAAAGAATGAAACGCAATTATGCTTTTGACCGTGCAAGAGTTCATTTACCTGTATCTGCAAAAACAGGCGTTATGATGGTTCAATCTGCAAGAGCATGGGCATATGTTGCTTCTCATTTACGTTCACACACATTGAAAGAATTGGTTGTTTTAGGTTCAAAGATTGCAGAAGCCCTTGCAATAGGTGCTCCAAGATTGACTAAGCACACTCAACCTACAATGGCACATGGTAAGTGTATTGATAATGAGTTTGTTATTCTTTTAGGTCAAGCAAGTTTGTATGAGAAATCAACATCTGATTTCTTATTTTCAAATAATGACTGTCTTGTTCCACAGACTTTCCTTAAAGTTAATGATTTATTTGAGAACGAGGATGATCTTAAGAACTCTTTACAATTCCGAGAAAACCGTTATTCAATTTTTGGTAACGTAGCTCAAAGAATGTCAGTTACCTTCTCTTGGATGGGAATTAGTTTTGGAGAGATTCGTGACTTAAATCGTCATAGAACAGGTAATAGATATACGAGCATGGTTCCTCTTGGTTTTTATGATGCAGTTGATGAATTAGAGGGAATTAACAATATCTCTTGCGAAGTTATCAGAAATGCAAGTAATGATTGTAAAGAAGATTCTAAATACGCTAGAAGTATTTTGCTTAACAATTGTAGCCGTTATATTTATTTCACTAAGCTTGGCACTCAGTATTACTTTGAACATTCTACTCAGGTTGACAAGTTTATTTATGAGATGGAATTACGTACTGGTGTTGGCGCTCATTATAAATATGCCGAACATTGTAGGGAAATGCTGAATAGATGGTTTGAACTATATCCAGGTACAAAAGGCATGATTTTCGAAGGATCTGCTGAACCAGAGTAATTATCTAAATATTACTGCCTTAATTCCGTTTTTGTGATGGATGATTTTATATGCATTGGCTGGATATTTTTCTTCAGCTGTAAAATATAAAATCATCCCTTCTTTTGTCAATTCTTTCTTCACTTTATTTAATTCTTCTTCATTTAAATTATCATCAACCAAATAAAGAGATACTAAATCACTTCTAAGCTTCAAAGATGATAAAACAAGCCTATCAACAATTTCTTGATATTTAGCGATTTTTTTAATCATACTAGTATGTATCTTTATATTATCAATTGAGGTCACTTCTTTGATAGACTCTACAAAAGGTATTGTGTCTACTTCAACTCCCATCAAAGCATTGGAAATCTCAAGTCCCAAAAGCTCATCATCGTACTCTTGATTTTTTGTTTTTTCTTTGATAGTATTTAAAAAATCAAAACCATTCAAAACTATATATTCTCTTGTAAAACCAACCAAATTATCAACACTATAAAAATCTAGATTAATATTTAAATGATTAATAATTTTTTCAAAGTCTTCTTCACTTGAAAAATTACCATCTTTCAAATACAAAATGTTTTGGTACTTTGGGCTTGAATACATCAAAGCTCCCCTCAAGCAGATTTCAAGCCTATCAATTTTCCTTGATATATTATTTAAGTTAAGAAAAATATCGTTTTGCTTTTTCCACTTAATTTTGTTGACATCCATACGCTCTTCAGTTAAAATGAAGCATCTAGTCAAGTTCGTAAAATGTGAGGACCATGCAGCGTATTCTAATGCCTGATAGTTTGAATCACAGATGAACACTAATAAACTTTGAACCATATTTGTTTTATAAGGTTTTTGCTTTTTTGCGTTAACCTTGATACAATACCTTACTAAACGCAGGAGATTGAAATGTCCGACAGCCACCGCCCAGGAACCTTTGACGCTATCGTAGGTCAAGAAGAGACCAAACGTCTTTTAACTTTAAAAATTAAGGCCTTCAAAAAGACCAATACTAGTGTTGGTCACCTTTTGTTTTTAGGCCCTCCAGGTACTGGTAAAACCACTCTTTCCAATGTTGTAGCCACCGAAATGGGAGTTACATTCCATTCAATTATGGGCAACAAGCTTAAGAACTGGACTGATATATACAACCTTATCAAGAATGTGCAAGAGAATGATGTCGTCTTTATTGACGAGATTCACTGCTTGACTGAGAAGAACCAAGAGTATTTGTATGGAATTATGGAAGACTTTACATATACAATTGAAAACAAGACGCTGTCCCGTCCTCAGCTAATGAAGTGCCCAAGATTTACATTGATTGGTGCAACTACTCATACCGGTGCACTCAATGGTCCATTTTTGAGCAGATTCCATCATATTGTGAACTTAGTGCCTTACACTGATGCACAATTGAGCGAACTTGTAATCAAGTCC
>Ga0222713_10005910_pt1 | contig 11763 bp, 19 predicted proteins | sample C33_649DmetaG_FD_165061 | JGI IMG/M metagenome (GOLD analysis project Ga0222713, IMG submission 165061) | Estuarine water microbial communities from San Francisco Bay, California, United States - C33_649D | ecosystem: Environmental > Aquatic > Marine > Unclassified | place: USA: California...
ATTTTTTCTTTTTTTATGATGGATATTAAGATTTTTGATATATCCAATTTTACAGTGAGATTCATTTTGTAAAAACTTTAATCCGTCGTACAATTGGACTTGCCTGCAATCCATTATTTTGCCGTAAAATGAGACTATCTGATTTGTTGAACCTTTATGTGCCAACTCAAATAAAGTCTCTGTAGCTTTGTTTTTATTGATAACGGCATAATCGGCAATTGGATTATTTTTTTTAGTGTTTAGATAAACTTTGTTTAATGACAATACTTCCTTGTAGTTGCCGAAGTAGTCAACTTCTTCACTAATTGCTCCGATAGTGGCTTTAAAATGTTGATAATTATTTTTTTTATCACTTCTTTTGTTTTTACTCATAATTAATAACCTCTGTTTAGATCATAACTACCTGATAGCTCTCTAAACTCCAATCCTAAGTTTTTTATTATATTCATAATAACTTCTCCGTAGTTGTCCTTCACCCATTGTTTAACAAACGAATTCGGTGCTTTTAGCTCAATAGTTTTATTCTGTTCGTCAATGATGGGAACTAGCTTACTAAACCAATTTTTATAAACATATTCGTCATAAATAACAATTAATTTTTGGCAGATATCTCCCCATATTCCCTCAGGTAACCTCAGTAGTTCAAGTGGTCTCTGCTGTTCTTGATGTTCATTAATGTTTACCGGTATATTAGTCTTAAGCCTAAAATTGATATTTCCTGTTTTAATTGCGTCATGTTTTTCATAACGTAAAGCCCGAACCATATAAGCAATAAAACCATTTTTATAATCAAAACTAGCCGTTATCTTAGGATTTTTAGACATCTTCAAAACTAGTTGGATGATAAAATTATCAGAGAAAGGGCGACCTGACTTAGAACGTAACTCATCGCAAGTTACACGGTCAATTAGCGGTAACATATCAGCTAGAGTTTTTGGCTTAGTATATGCGAAAGGTTTATAGACTTTTGCCTTCTTTTCTGCATTAGTCGACTTTTTCCGTTTCTTAGGTAGTAGCTTTTTAAGCTTAACAGGTTTAATAGATTCTTTTGGAAACAGGACTATTTCTGAAGTGGTATTTTCCTTAGTTGTAACTTCTTCAGAAATTAAAAAAGAAGTAGATTCATGATCTATATCTTCAATATTATTATTTTCTTTATATATATAGAGAGAGTCATTTTGTTGGGACATAAAAGTCCCGACAAAATTTTCTACAGAAGCAGTATTTCCAAGGTTTTGCTCCTTATAACTAAATTCGTAACTATAACGATATTTTTTGCCATTATGAGTGATAGAATTATGGTAAGTAATATCTAGTATATGTGCTAGTTCTTCAATAATTCTTACATTCTGTCTTCTTTCAACAATCGTAAATGTAGAAATATATTTGTGATTTAGGAATACTCTTTCGCCTTTTTTGAGCTTAGCTACGATAATGCTAAGTAATTTATTGGCTTTATCACTAAGAAAAAAAGATTTTTGACGAACGGAATTGATCTTTTTATTAGCTCTCTTTATCTTGTCCCAATCAATATAACTCTTACGATAGCGGGCTTTTTCTTCCTTAAATGAGTAGAGTTTACACAGCTGGTCTTGGTATAATTTTGTATCAATTAATTTTTGCTCTTGTTGTTTTGTCATATTCCTTAAAAATTATTATTAACTTGTAATTTTTAAAGAAAAATACTTGACTATTAGGTAAAACTCTCCTATTCTCGTAGCTGATTAAAGTACGAGTTTTTTTGGTGTTTTTCTTTAAAAAAAATGCTCTCTTCTTGATTTTGAAAAGTTAAAATTAAAAACCGCCAAGAATTTAATAAACTTCTCTTAAATGTCAAAATATCTTAAGTTTTTTCTATACAAATACCTTTTTAATTCATTAAAACATAATCCTCGAACGAGGATGCACTCAGCAACAAAGATTTCCTAAAAATAGAAAAAGTGCTACTAAATGTAGTAATAAACACTATTTGTTTTCTCGTCAATTGCTTTTTTTGTAATTAATGAGTATAAGCCTTTATTTAAAGGGGGGAGGTATGGATATAAATATTATGGAACAATATAAAAAAGCTATAGATTTTACTGGAGACCTATCTAAAGGTCAAAAAATTATAATGAATAATATAGTTTCCTTTGGACAAAACAAAGGAGTAACAGTCGAGACTATTAAAAAAGTTACAGATATATCAAGACAAGCTGCTAGCGTTCATCTACAAAGGTTAATGAAAAGAAATTTTGTGTTTAGAACAAAAGATAGAATATATAAATATATTGCTAACGAAGAGAAGTTAAATGAACTATTAAAAGAATATTTAATAGCAGAGAAATTAAAAAAATAATTGCTTTTTTTGTAATTATTTGTTGACAAATAGGGTTTTGCTCTATATACTCACTTTACAAAGAATAAAAAAACGCCTTAAGTTTGTACCTTAAGACGTTTTGGAATCCTTTAATAGTCGTAAGAATTTAATAAGTTACCAAACCAAATAATTCTTACTTTTATCAATAAATAACCCATGAGGATATATGCAAAATATCTTAACCCTACCTTTATGTCAAGGTAGAAAAAATCACAAGAAAATCAATGATCTAATAAATCATGGTACAATAGAGTTAATAAGCTATGAATTATCAGAAGAAAATGTACAGGGTCTTGAAGAAATCAGCGTTGCTAAGGCTAAAGAAGCTTTAAGAAAAATGCTACTTCCGACTAAGGAAGCCGTGCAGGTATTTTCCAATCTTGAGCAATTAAGACAAGCGGTGAAAATCTCCAATGAACGTCAAGCGACAAAATTACCAGCTAATATAGCAGAAACACCCAAATTTCATGAATCTAAAACTGAAAGCTTAGAATTATCTGATTCTGCTAAGGAAATATTTGCCAGAATTGGTATAAGGGTAAGAGAAGCATTTATAGAGGAGCAGATAGAAAGAGCTAACTTTTATAACATTCCCTATGAAACCTACAGGGATAATTATTACCAGTTAATGGTTGATATTGATAAATACGAGTATTTACTTGAAAAGGCAAAAGATTACTGTGTTGACTGGGATACTAGCGAATATGACCAGGTAGCTCTAGAGCAGGCAATAGATGAGGCAGAGTATAATGCTTACATGAATGATCAGGAGTTACGCTCTTACTTTTCGCTAACTAGAGGAGTAGAGGTATAAAATGCTTACTGTAAAAGATCGTTTTATTCCAAGAGAAGAAATCTCTAATCTTCTCTGGGGCATGGTTGGTGATATTTCAACTCATAGCTTGTCAATGTGGCTTAAGTCAAAGACTGACGATGAGTTTGTGGTAGTACCGAGGGAATTTTGTGTCTTGGTAGTTTCATTTTTGGAACGACAGGCGGTGGTGAAAGAGCATTTACTATTTAATCCACAGAAGGTACTAGGTCAGCTTGAAGAAATAAAGCGCTACTTATAATAATAAAGAAATAAAGTTATTAGTATGGAAAATAAGCAAAAATGGTTAAGGGAACGCAAGAATTATCTGGGAGGAAGTGATCTAGGTGCTATAGCAGGACTTAATCCATACCGCACGGCTCTTGACGTATATTTGGACAAAACCAGCGATGACATTAGGTGCGAGACTAGCCCTGCAATGAGGTGGGGTAATCTTTTAGAGGAAGCTGTTGCTGAGGCTTATAGTGAAGATACTGGTAAAATGGTATGGAAGTGGATTCAACCGATAAAACATAAAGAATATCTATTTTTAGCAGCAAATATTGATAGATGGGTAGGTGATAGAGAGTATGTTCTAGAATGTAAAACAGCTGGTTTTACTAAGGGTAAGGAATGGGGAGACTCAGGCACTGACCAAATCCCTGAGTCATATTTGGTGCAAGTAGCTTACTACAGCGCTATCTGTGATGTTCCTAAAGTTGATATAGCAGTACTCATCGGCGGACAGGATTTTAGAATTTATACTTATAACAGAAATAAGGATTTAGAGAATAAAATAGTCAAAATAGGCGTTAATTTCTGGCATAACCATATAGAAAAAAGGATACCGCCTAAATGTGTTAATACTAAGGATACGTTTAACTTATTCCCACAGTCGCATAATTGCGAAATAGTAGCAGAAAGTAACATCATGGAAAAGTGGGAACAACTTAAAAGCTTAAAAGAGGAAGAAGTACGGATACAAAGCACTATTGAGAAATTAAAGACCGATATACAGGAATTTATGAAAGATTATGACATTCTAATTGATAGTCAGGGGAACGTAATAGCTACATGGAAAAATACAGCTCCAAAGTCGTTTTTTGATGTAAAAAAGTTCAAAGATGAAGCAAAAGAGTTGTATTTGAAGTATATTAGCTATGCTAAGCAATCAAGAGTATTTTTAATAAAATGAGAAAATATCCAGTACCAACTAAAGAAGAAGCAGAAGAACTGAGAAGATTAAGGCAAGAGGCGGGTATGAGTATTCCTCAAATGGCGGAGGCTTTTCATACCCAGCAATCAAGGATTAGCGATTATGAAAATGGCAAAAGAGGGACTGATCCTGATTTGATAGAAAAATTAAAAAAACGCTATAAATTAATCATACAATATAATGCGTAGAGGGGACTAGCGATGAATATAATAGAAGCAGTAAAAGCGGCGTTTCAAGGTAAAAGGATAAGGCATAAAAGCTGGTTTTATATTGATAAAGAGAGATGTGTTTATGTATACGGTTATCGGGGTTTTGACGGGAAGATAACGTATTTACTAGAACATACCGAGGGTAGCAAGGAAGAAAAACCTGCAATTTTTTCGGGAACGGATATCTTAGCGGAAGATTGGGAAGTAATAGAAGATAAAGAGTAGGTATAAGATTATAGTGTACGCAGTATTAATATTAGCTACTAGTATATGGATAGCAGTTTTGTATAGAAACTACGTTAAAAAAATAGAAGAGGAGGAAATAGAAGAAAATGAATAACATAACAGCAATAAATACCAGTAATGAAATTGATCAGCATATATGGTCAGCGCTAAAGAATAGCTTATATACCGGTGCCAAAGATGAGAGTATAAAAATGGTTCTTGATTACTGCAAGGCGGCAAAATTAGACCCCATGCAAAAGCCTGTACATATCGTCCCGATGAGCGTAAAAAATGCTCTTACAGGCAAATACGAGTACAAGGACGTGGTTATGGCAGGTGTTGGCTTATATAGGATACAGGCTGCACGTAGTAATCAATATGCGGGTGTAAGCGAGCCTGAATTTGGTGAAGATGTTACATGTAATTTAGGCGGAGTAGAAATTACCTATCCTAAATGGTGTAAGGTAACAGTTAAAAAGCTAATAAATAATACTATTGTTGAATTTACTGCGAAAGAATACTGGTTAGAAAACTATGCTTCTAAAAAAGACGAACTGACACCTAATACTATGTGGCGAAAAAGACCATATGGACAGCTAGCCAAATGTGCCGAGGCACAGGCCTTGCGTAAGGCTTTTCCTGAGATAGTAAGTCAGCATCCGACAGCTGAGGAAATGGAAGGCAAGAATTTTAACGATCTTGAAATGGAAGTTAAAAATATCACGCCAAAATCTCAAAGTATAAATAGTAAGCTTGATTCTGTATTATCTTATCAGGAGCAAGAGGTCAAAGCCTTAGAGCCTACTGAAACTTTAGCCGAATTAATAGAACTTATAAAATTGCATAATGTATCAAGCGAGATAATAAACAAGTGGTGTAGCAAAGCAGGTGTTGAGAGTATTGCTGATTTAGGCATCAAGCGGCAGCAGTCCTGTATAGAGTGGATTAACAAGGAGTATAATTATTCGTTAAGCATAGAGGCAGCTTAAAATATTTCGTAATTTCACGAATTTTCTTAAAGCCAACCAATCCAGAGTAATCATTTTAACCATCTGATTACAACAATAAATATATACAAATCAGACCAGACTAGTTTATTATATAAATAATTATTAAATTTAAATTAATTTTATGCAATCAGTAAACATTAGTTCTGCAAAAGCTCATTTATCATCTTTATTAAAAAAATTAGAAGAAACTGAAGAAGAAATAATAATAGAAAGAGCTGGTAAACCTATAGCTAAAATTCTTAAATATAAACCTGTTAAAAATTTTAATAGATTAGGGTTATTAAAGAACCAAATTGTTTTGGCAGATGATTTTGATGAATGGCCGGAGGATATAGCTGTAAAATTTGGTATAAAAGACTAACATGAAGATATTACTTGATACTCATGTTCTTGTATGGGCTTTATCTTCACCAGAAAAAATAAAACCTAAAGTTCAAGATTTACTTGTTGATAGTGATAACATAGTCTTTGTTAGTATTGCTTCTTTATGGGAATTACAAATAAAAAAATCATTAAATAAAATTTCTTTACCTGATGATTTTATATCTCAATTACAAGAAAATGGTTTTGAGTTGTTAGATATCAATTACAAACATATTGCCAAACTTGATGAATTACCTCTTATACATAGAGATCCATTTGATAGGATTTTAGTAGCTCAAACTATCCATGAAAATTTATCGCTAATTACTAATGACTTAGAAATAATAAAATATAATGTAAAAATTATTACAAATTAATTTTCTTCTTTCTTAAATTAGTGGCTTACGCAATAGGCAAACTAACTTTGCTTGCTTTTCAATTATTCTATAAATTTTGATATACAAAGATTTGAGACTGTTATATTAAAAAATTGATTATCGTTTCAAAAAAGTAAGAAATTTATTTAATGCTTGTTCCTTTATAGGAATAAAATTATCCCTTGAGTTGCAGTAAAATATTCCTATAATTGGGCTTTTTATTACCTACGATGCTAATCCTATATTGCTAATGGATTGATCTTTAATTAAAAAGATAATGACATCTATGGCAGCTATAGGTAAAGTAGAGTACAGGATGCACGATAAGTTTATAGGTCTTTATAGGGATGGAATGTTATTTGCTAAAATACATGCAGAAAATTTATATCTTTTCAATAACGGCATATTAGTTAAAGTTGATCATTCTTTAGATAAAGAAGCTTTTAACACTGAGTTACAAAAGGCTTACGATGACATTTTATAATTAAGCAGCTTGTTATAACTGGTCTTTTATCATATATTTTATTATTTACAATGAACAAAGAAATCTCCACGTTACCTAAAAATATTATTTTAAACTGGTTATATTCTGCTGATATGCATGTATCATTGGAGAAGCTAGGAAAATGGCTTGAACAAAATACCAACGGCAAATATAAACTGGTTAATACTGAGAATTTTATAGAGAATATTAACACACTTCATAAAGATTGCGTATAAGTAAAAATAATGAAAGATACTGATTAAAATTCTAACTATTATAATTTTAACAAATAAAAACAATAACTTGGGGGCACTATTATGAAGACGTTTATATTTATTTTATTTTGTACAATCTCTTCATCAGCTTTGGCGGCTAGGATTGCGGTTGTATATCATAGCGGTTATGGTCATACCGAAGTAATTGCTAAAGCCGTTTACGAAGGTACGCTTGAAATAAAAGGAACTGAATCAAAGTTAATTAAAGTTAGTCCTGAGGGTAAGATACCGGAAGAAGCTTGGCAGATTCTTGAAAAATCTGATGCTATTGTTTTTGGTGCTCCAACTTATATGGGTTCTCTATCAGGACCATTTAAAATGTTTATTGATACAACTTCAAAAATATTTTTTGAACAAAAATGGAAAAACAAGATTGCCGGAGGGTTTACTAATAGTGGAGGCTTAAGCGGTGACAAGCTATCATCAATACTGGAATTGGTAGTTTTAGCTGGTCAACATGGAATGATTTGGGTTAGTCCAGGTATATTACCGGAATCACCATATGCTCCTGAAAATATTAATCGTTTAGGTAGCTATGTTGGAGTTATGGCACAATCAAATCAAGGAACTCCAGAAACTACTACAGCATCTGGAGATATTAAAACTGCAAAGCTTTATGGAAGACATATTGCAGAAATCGCAGAGAAATTGGTTAAGTAATTCAGTTAATTCATGTATCATGATAAGATACATGATATAGTAACCTTGGATAAATAACCGAAATATTTAACAATCGTATTATTATGGCTATTACTAAATTTCTTGATCCTAAAAATGATGTGGCGTTTCGCCGTATATTCGGTTCGGAGAAGAATAAAGATATACTTATTCATTTCATTAATGACGTACTGGAGTTTAAAGACGGAGACAAAATCAAGGAAGTAACCTTTTTGTCTACTATTGCTATACCAGAAATTGCTGCTAAAAAGCAGAGCGTAGTTGACGTTTTATGTAAAGATGAGAACGGAGTACAACTCATTATAGAGATGCAGGTATCTCCACAAGAAGGTTTTGAAAAAAGGGCTCAATATTATGCAGCTAAAGCTTACTCCCGTCAGTTGAATAAAGGTAAGGAAGAAGGTGCTAGATATATTGATCTAAAGGCGGTGATATTTATTGCTATCAGTGATAATATTATTTTTAAAGATAAAATATTCTATAAATCAGATCATATTATTCTTGATAAGGAATCTTACACACATGATTTAAAAGATTTTTCTTTTACTTTTATTGAATTACCTAAGTTTAAAATAACTAATATTGAGTTACTTAGCAATATTATTGAAAAATGGTGCTATTTCTTCAAAAATGCAAACAAAACCAGCGAAGCAGACCTGCGTAAATTAATAGGTTCTGATTTGGTAATAGAGCGAGCTTATGAGGAATTAAACCAGTTTAACTGGACAGAAGAAGAATTACTTACCTACGAACAGGAGACTAAGCGTATTATGGATAATAAGGCTGCTGAGGAGTACATGTTAAAACAAGCGAGAGCTGAAGGTAAAGCTGAAGAAAAAATTGAAATAGCCAAAGCTATGCTACTAGACGGAGATGATATTAAAAAAATAGCTAAAATCACTAACTTATCGGTTAGTGATATCCAAAAACTTATTTAAGTATTAACGTTTTTATTAAAAATACTATGAAATACAATAATTATAGCTTTACGAAAGAAGCAAACAGTTATTACGATGAAGGCTTAAGAGCATATATGCTCTCCATTTATCAGAATATGTCCCTAGCACTTGGTATTTCGGCATTAATCGCTTATATAGTAGGTAATAGTGCTCCAGTCGCAATGATGATATTTACTACCCCTCTTGTATATGTTGTGATGTTTGCGCCGCTTATTCATATTTTTTTCTTTGGTCGTAACTTGATGAGCATGAATAAGCAGCAGGCTATGTTACACCTTGGTATATTTGCCACTCTTAACGGATTATCGCTTGGTTCTATATTTCTGATATATACGACTGCAAGTATCGCTAAAACATTTTTTATTACCGCTTCTACTTTTGGAGCAATGAGTCTATATGGCTATACTACAAAAAAGGATTTAACTGCTGCTGGTTCATTTGTTTATATGGGGTTAATAGGTTTAATTATTGCTAGCCTGATTAATTTATTCTTACGTTCTGCGGCACTTGATTTTGCAGTCTCTTTTATAGGAGTGGGAATATTTACCATACTTACCGCTTATGATACTCAGAAACTAAAGTCAATTTATTATTCCATGAACGGTACTACTGCAAGAGCAGGTAGCATAGCAGTATATGGAGCACTTACTTTGTATCTTGATTTTATCAACTTATTTACCATGCTACTGCATTTTTTTGGAGTCAGAAAAGATAATGACTGATTAGTAATGTTTATAAAAGATAAACTAATTGAATTTTATAATTAATAATTAAATAAAAATAGACCATTATGCATAAGCAAGGATTTATCGACCATATAGCAAATCAACATGGATGCACAAAAAAGGAAGCTGAAAAGGCTATTGATACATTTATCTCTTCAGTAATTGATGCTATGGAGCAAGGTAATGAAATATCCCTTGTTGGATTCGGTAATTTTGGTATTAATAAAATAGCAGCAAGGAGGGGGCATAATCCAAGAACGGGATTAGCCTTGGATATTCCAGCATATAATAAACCTAGGTTTAAAGTAGGGAAGAAGCTAAAGGATGTATGTAATAAATAAAGTTTAATAAGGTACATAATATTATGCAAACAGGGGTTGTTAAATGGTTCAATTCTACAAAAGGTTACGGTTTTATAGAACCTAGTGATAAATCAAGAGACATATTCTTTCATTTTTCAGCTTTAGAACAAGCTGGTATTAAAAGCGTTAATGAAGGCCAGAAAGTCAGTTTTGAAACTGTAACACAAAAAGGTAAGTTATCGGCTACTAATATTAAATTGATATAATGGATGTTCAAAAGCTATTCTAAATAAGTTAATCTAACAGATGAGAGACATGGGGAATAAAAATGCAATTTAATTACGTAAAATACTTATTCGTACTGGTATTTCTTCTTGGAGGATTTTTTATATATAAAATCTTTTTTTCAAATAATACTGTAGATGACCACGGACATTTACATCATCAAGCTCATGTAGCTTTACACAATGAAGAATATGACCAAGTTATATATCTATGTAATAAAGTAATAGCAGCAGACCCTTCTTCTCCTGCTGCTTACCAAATGTATATAAAAAAGGCAAAGGCATTAAATAGAATGGAACGTTATAGAGAGGCTCTTGATAGTGCAAACCTAGCTATTGCAATTGATTCTAAGAATGAAGAAGGATATTCAGTAAAAGTTGAACCTTTATTTCATTTGGGAAGAGAGGAAGAATTAACGGCAGTTTTAGAAGAAATAATAGCAATAAATCCTCATAGTCCGCTCAAGGCATTTTTGAATTGCTTAAGAAAAGATCGTGACAAGGCTCAATACTAAAAAAATATAATAAAATGCAAAAAAGGAAATTCAATAAAGCCCCTAAAGTTTCTAAATTTGATACTAACGAATTATCAAATATGGTTTTTGACAGTATTTTTGATATGGAACATACTACAACAAAAGAAACTGTAGGTCAGATGGTTTCATCTACTATGACTACAGCTATTGAATTGTTAAAAATAGTTATTGAAAATAAAGTACGTAATGCAGAACAGATGATTGACGAAGATATATATAATATTTACAAAAAATCTTTTTCAGCAGTCATAAAAGCTGCCTCTATGGTTGATGAGAATTAATCCTTGGTATAAATTATGCAAAAGAAGATACTTGAGGACATAGCTGACCAACTTCGCCAAAGTGGCGAATATCGTATCATTAATAAATATCACAAGCCAGAAGGATATAACACGGATAGTTCTACCGATAAAAAATTGATAGGAGTATTTTTAGATATCGAAGCCACAGGACTGTTTTACGCTACGGATAAATTAATAGAACTTGGAATGGTAAAGTTTGAATATACTGAAGACGGTCGTATTTTTCAGTTATTGGATGAATTCAACAGGTATCAAGATCCAGGTATGCCAATTCCAGAAGTAATTACTAAACTAACTGGCATTACTGATGATATGGTAAAAGGTCATCAGATAAATGTAGAAGAGGTAGATTCTTATTTGAATGATGTGGATATAATCATTACTCATAATGCTCAGTTTGACAGAGCTTTTTTTGAGGTAGCCTTTCCTAATATTGCACCTAAGCCTTGGGGTTGCTCAATGTATGATATAGATTGGAAGAATGAAGGGATATCAAGCCATAAACTGGAATATATTGCTTATAAATATAATTTCTTTTTTGAAGGACATAGAGCAATAAATGATTGTTTAGCTGGGATACATATTCTAGCGCAGGACTTACTTATTTCACAACAACCAGTTTTAAAGCAATTACTTGAGAGTGCTCTA
>Ga0222713_10005911_pt1 | contig 11762 bp, 4 predicted proteins | sample C33_649DmetaG_FD_165061 | JGI IMG/M metagenome (GOLD analysis project Ga0222713, IMG submission 165061) | Estuarine water microbial communities from San Francisco Bay, California, United States - C33_649D | ecosystem: Environmental > Aquatic > Marine > Unclassified | place: USA: California...
CCGTCTAGTGGGAGGTAAAAGGAATTATCTCCTGCTGCATCAAGAAGAGTATATCCACCTACAGTAATTGCCTGAATTCCCCATCCATCAAATCCATTTACAGCTTCCCAGACAATACTTGTTAATCCATCAAAAGTATCAAACTCATAATAGTTTGGTGTAGTTCCTTGTGATGTTTGATATGCTCTTAAAGTTGATGAAACATTTACACCATTAATAGTGATAGATGCAGTATCAGAACCACCTGTATTTGCATTGTACCACAATCCAACCTTTCCTGTAAGAGTAGTTGGTGGAGTAAATGTTAATGTTCCAGGTCTATCTGGATAGCAAGTAGTAGCAGTGCTCCCATCAAATGCGTTGGTTTTTCCATATCCAGATAAAGCTGTTCCAGAAACACTATTACTCCAAGTTGTTCCATTATTTGGATTGTTAAATGCACTAAACTTTTTAGGTCTCCAAGTATTTGTGAGTGGGTCTGTGTATCCAAAGTATGATGGGTATAATGCTTGTCCGTCTATCAGGTAGACGTTTGATGTAAGAATATCTGGATAAAATCCATAAGTGGCATCTCTTGCAATGTAGTGAGTTGCATTTGAATTTATTTCAGTTGAATGGGATTGTGGGATACTTCCATTTTGATCCCAAGTAGTAATTTCAGTTCCATTTATCCATATTCTTGCTCTACTTTGCGTTGTAGCATTTGTAGTATCAACAGTCCACACTAAATGTGTCCAAGCAGAAAAATCACGATAAACCGCAGTGCTGATACGAAAATAATTAGTCGCTCCATTTCTATGGTTTGCATAAATTTTATTGTCTTGATCTATTGAAATAAATGTATTACCACGACTGAATATCATTTGCGTGGTAGTATAATCGGCAGTGTTTCCTTTTCTTAATTGCTTAATCCAAGCACTGAATGTATATGTTGTTTGATTGCCGGTGCTAAAAGTTCTTTCTAATCTTTGACTTTTAGCACTATCAAACCTCAAACTACCATCAACAACCAGAGCACCAGATGCTCTATCCTCTGTAACTACCTGAGGAATTATAACTCCCATTTATCTATCCCCTCAACTAAAGTTTACAGAAGCGCCAGCAAGCAACTGTGTTCCTGCTGCACCAACTCTATGAACTGTAAATGAAATTAAGTTAATTGTACCATCTGCTGTTGATAGAGATGGTGGTGAACCTGATGGGAATAAGAAGTAAGTGCTGAAACCAACAGTTGCAATACCAGAGTTAATGATTCTTACAGTATGAGATTCTCCTTCTGTACCACCAGTTACGCTAATAGTTGTGATACCTGATACTGTAAGTTTATGATCCTGCTTGCTTAAGTCAAGGAATGTAATTGTATTGTTTGGTGATGCCTGTTCTGTTCCAATTCCAATAGCAAGTCCTGTTAGTTGTGAACCATCTCCTCTAAATGAGGTAGCAGTAACAACACCAGAGACACTTAAGTTAGTGTTGAGTCCTACAGCAATCTTATTTCTATCATAAGTAAAGTTGATATCACTAGGTCCGTAAATAACAAGTCCCCCACCATCTTGAGTCAGAGCTGTCTTAGTAGAAGTAGAAGCAACACCAACTGTTTTGTCTGCTACATCAAGAATTTGAGTATTGATAACAGTTTGAGTACCATTAACTGTCAAATCTCCACTTAGAATTAAGTTTGTACCAGTGGCATTTGTTGCTAATGCATTTGCAGTCGTTGCTGTGGTTGCAGTTCCATCAAAAGTAGTAGCAGTTACAACACCAGTTACATTTAATCCTGCGGTGAATGTAGGAGCACCTGTTCCGGCATTATTAGCAAAGTTATCAGCACGAACTCTACCACCAGAACCACCAAGAGCAGGTAAAGTTCCAGTAGTTCCAATTCCAAGAATGTTTGGAATGAAATCATCACCATCAGCGATAATTAAATCAGCACCACTATCAACAAGAATTTCTGCATACTGTGTATATGCAACTTTTGCAGTTGAAGGTGGATCAACAGTTACAGTAGATCCAATACTTAATACTTGATCGGTATAATAAATCTTATTCAGTGGGTTTGTTTGATCGGAACTGAGTGCAGTTCCGAGTCCAGCAGGAAGATTTGTGAGATTGCTACCATCACCTCTGAATGAAGTTGCCGTTACAACACCAGTGACGTTAATACCACCATTGTTAATGGTAACTCCTACACCAACGATTGCTGAAGTTGCCGTTACAACACCAGTAACATTAACCCCACCAGGATTAACATTTAGAATTGCTGCTCCTGAAGAAACAAGTGTTTGTTGTCCAGGAGTTGGTTGGAATAATCCAGTTGAGGTGTCACCAGAAAAATAAAGACTTGGAGCAGATACCGTGCCAGATGTCAATGCGATGCTGACTGGATTTAGAACTCCAATATTAAATGGAGCGGCATCAACCCATTGAGCACTGTCAGTATCTTGATAATAGATGAATAATCTACCAATATCTGTGTTATACCAAAGATTTCCTGCGGTTATAATTCCAGTAAATGCATCTCCAGGAGTAGATCCAATACCAATAGAAGCACTTCCGCCGCCGCCTCCTTCAAAATAAATTGTAGCAATGCCAGTGGTAGAACTATAGTATGCAGTAGATACTCCAGAACCAAAGAAGTTTATGAAAGTTGCGCCATAACCTACTAGTCCAATACTAGTACCAATTCCAACTCCAGCACTAATATTTTGTAAGTATGCACCATCACCATAATACGTAACAATACCAGAAGTTGCAGTAATAACTCCAGAAGAAACTAATACAGTCCCAAGAGTTGAAATTCCAGTAACATTTAAATCAGTAAATGTATTTGGTGCATTTGCAATTGCACTTTCAATAGTAGCAGTTGTAGTTGCGTCAAGAGAGACAATGTTTTGAAGTTGTCTTTCATTACTAATAACTTGAGTTGCGCCAATACTAATCGAATTAGCAGTTGCAATACCGCTATAATTTAGATTGGTTCCTTCAAGATTTGTGACAATACCAACTGCAATTGTTGCAATACCAGAAACATTCAGAGATGCTGTTGTTGTAATTCCAGAAACGTTAGCACTAGATGCTAAAACAGTTCCTATTGTTCCTATGCCACTATAATTTAGATTAGTGCCTCCAAGATCTGTAATAGTTCCAGTAGTGCTTTGTAAAGTAACAATTGTACCTACACCACTTACACTGATGTCTGTAGCAGCAATTCCACCACGAACATCTAACTCTGTTCTGGGAGTAGTACTGCCAATACCAACCTTATTTCTAGCGGCATCAGCAAGAATAAGATCGGTACTAACTTCTAAACCGTTCTTGACTACAAAATTCTTATTGACAGCCATTCGGGTTCACTCTCCCCCTGTATTTCTTATTATTTATCAAGAAAGATATTCAATCGTAACGTATGCTTCAGTGCTTGAATTTCCACCAAGTCTTGTGCTTATAATATTGACTTCGCCGTTTGTATATCCACTTCCACCTCCACCACCAGAACCACCTCCAGTGCCCGCATTTCCTCCAGCAGTTCCAGAACCACCACCACCATTATCACCACTACCATTTCCACCATTGTTTCTGTAAGCAAAACCTGCCTTATATCCTCTCAAAATAGATGCAGTTGATGATGCAACTTGCCCAGATGTACCTCTAAATTGAACATTTCCAATGTCATTACACGGAGCAATACCTTGCTGTGCCCAATACTCCCCAATAGTACATGAAGCAACTCTACCTCCAGTTGGTTGTCCATTATTAGAAAATCCAGAAGTAGCTCCACCTGGAAAGAAACCTTGAACCGGTAGAGATCCTACAGAATACAACTCTCCACCAGTTCCAGCACTTCTACCAGAACCATTTTCTCCAGCAATGCCTACACCACCACCATCTCCACCTCTGCCTTCATTTCCTGCTCCACCACCTCCACCTAAAGCAACAAGAAGTTGTCCTTTTTTATAGAAGAAAGCTCCTCCCCCTCCACCATTTGCTCCACCAGAAGGTGCTGTCTGGGCACCTAATTTAAAAATATACTCTTGATTTTGTCGTAAAGTTAAAGTAAATACTGTCAATCCACCTTCACCACCTCTATTTCCATTTCTACTTACACCTCCAGCCGCTGCCATTGTCATTCTAACAGTAATATCTTTTTCTGGCGCATAAACACTAAGAGTTCTAACCCAAGTGGATGGATTTGCAGTAAATGTAATTGATTGATCGAATAGATTTACATTTCCAAAATCAAATTGAGAAGCATTATCAGAAAGTATTTCGTAATTTAATATAGATCTTGCTGATACGACACCATAAGTTACAGAACTTGATGCGACGGGTGAATTATCAGCCGATGGATGACTTACCTCAACGTAAACAGTATTTGTTGAAACATCGGGAAGAGAAATTGTAAGTGTATTTGATGTTGCTCCACTTATAGTTCCGCCGTTAGAAATTGCATTTCCATTTAGATACCATTGATATGTCAAACTAGAATCAGAACCATCAGAAGTTGTTGCCGTTACGCTGAAAGTTGTTGAACGTCCCTGAGCAGCTGTGCTTGATGATGGTTGACTTGTAATGGATATTGTTGGACGAACTGTAATTGCTACAGTATTAGAATCTAATGCATCATTAATTGCATTTGGTGTTGACTTCCCAATTGCATATGCTGATGCAACATAGTCTGCACGAAGGAAGAATTGTCTTCCGGTGTCTGATGGATTTGACAAACTACTTAAAGTAAGAGCAGTTGTTGCTGTTCCAGTGATTGTCGCACTATTTGATAAAGCTCCAACACCAACTTCATACCATTGGTATGAAATGTATCCTGTATTTTCTGCTGGATTTGGTGGTGTTTGTGTTGGAAATTGGGCGGTTGCAATTCCAACTAAAGTAATTGAACCGCCGTTGTTTGTAGTGACACCAACTGGTTGTTGGGAAAATGATAAAATTGGACCGTTAATTTCAAGAGATGTTGGAATGTGACGAAATACTTGAAGTCCTATCATGCGAAGTTTTGTCCTCCAATGACACCGTAGAGTGATGCTCCACCATCAAAAGTCATGAATGAATAGATATCAGTTTTGTTCGCAGTAGTTGTTACCACTGGAACAACTCCTCCTCCAGGCCAGTAGACTGGGATTGTCACAGGTGCTGATGTCTTAAATGTATCAATGCCGACTGAATATCCAGTTGAATTTTGCAGAATCTTGATTGTAAAAGCAGTTGCTCCTGATGGTGGATTCAGAAGAGTAAATTGAGTAACTGCAGAAGTTACAGTCAGAGTGAATGATTGTGCAATTGACAAGTCAACATCAACATTTCCACCCGAAATTGTGAGGGGTTGGACGTTTTCTGAATATGTCTTGAATTTTGCAGAACCCTCAATATCAACTTTTGCTCTTGGCGTTGCTGTTCCAAATCCAACCTGAGTTCCTGAAGTAGAAACTGCAGTTCCAACAACAAGTGTTGTAGCAGTTACAATACCTGCACGAATATTACTTGAAGTGCTATCAAGTCTATATGTTGTTGCAGTGATTGCACCACCAACTAACACGTCCTTGGTTGTCGTAAATCCAGCAAGAACTGTTGTATTATTGACATAAAGATCTGTTGTCCCTGTGCCGGGAGTTCCAAGTTCTAAATTATAGTCAGGAACAGAAGTGCCAATACCAACTCTTGAAAGATTAATCGGATAGATTCCAGTTCCAAGTCCTGCAGCAGTTCCTGCCCAGAGACTATCATTTGCAAGGTTTGTCAGTCCAGAACCATCACCAACAAATGTTGTTGCAGTTACAGTTCCAACAATATTTGTAGAACCAATAACATTAAGTGCATAACCATTTGCAGTAGTTCCAATACCAACACCAGTTCCATCAATCGCAAAGATTGATGTTCCAGAACCAACCTGAAGTGTATTCAATCCAGGTGAAGTCGTTCCAATACCAACCTTATCGAAGATTGCAACATTTTGGTTTTGCTCAAAACTTACATTACCGAAACGATACCAATTATTCTCGGTAGTATAAACCCATCCAAGATGTCCACCCTTAACTGGGTTTGCATTGTATGTAATATCTCCAGGATTTCCTGATAGAATAGGCGTAGAGATACCCACAGTTTGTTTTCTAGAAACAGTCGCATCTCCTTGCAGGAAGATTGAATTTGCTTCAATACCTTTACTAGAGTTGGATGTAATCTTATTATTAAAGATAACGGGTCCATCAAATTCTGAGATGAGATTGCTATCGGGACCACCTTCAACACGAATGGAACGACTGATTGATGCTTCTAGAGGTGTTAAAACGTCAAATCCAATATTAATACCGCCAGTGCGGATATCTTCACCAGTTACAGAAGGAATAGGAGTATCAAATACTTCTTCTTGTCCAGTTGCAGAGCTAACTTTTTTGTTTCCAACATAGAAGTCACCCTGATCGTTCATACCAGTATAAACATTAATACCACCATCTTTCTTAGTTGATTGTGATAATAACTCTTCTTCAGAAGAGAGGTTGCGATTCTGGCGATCAGGAAGTGCAGTTGAATAATTACCAGGACCGAATCCAACATATTCAAATGTATGTCCAGAGGCACGGATGATCGAGTTTCTTCTAAATTCAACTGGACGACATTTAATTCTTCTTACAACTGTATTAATTGTATGAGTTGTTGCCCTTGTTCCAAGAACTCCTCTAAAAACAGTAATTGGATTTGCAGTAACTGTTGACTTAACTCTAACAATTTCCTCATCAATTAATAGATAATCACCGATATTGATATCAAGATTAGTGATACCAGCAATTTCGATGCTTTGAGTTGATTCTGTTAAAATATCTGCAGAAAGTGTCGTTGTAATTCCAGCATACTCTGTTACTTGTCTTCCACCAAGATTCTCATTTGCAGCAGTAATATTTCCACCGGAAGAAGCAGCACCATAACGATAAGCATAAATCGTACCTGAAGTTGATGGAGCGATTGTTCCCACTCCAATATTAATATTAAATGAAGTTAAACTGTTAACTTTTTTGACAACGAAGTCGCCATTATAAAGAACATTATTAGCACCACCTAATTTAATCTTGTTATCTACTCTCAATCCATGTCTTTGTGCTGTGGTAACAACTCCAACTCCAGTAATTTCATTGTAAGAAAGTGCAGTTACATTTAATGCTTGTCCCGTTAGAGTTGCAGTCGCTGCTGCAGTATTAGTCAACCCAATACCTAATGTAGTTGCTGCTCCAATCGTAGATGCAGAAGCAACTTGAATTTCTTTTGCCGCTCCCGTCGCAATACCAGTAATTCTATAAAGAGTATTGAATCCTTTATTTGATTGTGGAAGAACTCCAGCAAGACTTAGGGTATCACCAGTGTTATCATATATTGAGGTTACCGTTACAACACCAACACTATATCCTGTGGTTGTACCTACGCCAACTACTTGAAGAGAATCTCCAATCTCATAAGCACTACCACCATCCATAATCTTGACACTAACAAGATTACCTGAGGTATTAACTTGAATTCTTGCTGTTGCATTTTGTCCTTGAGTATTAGCAGCTCCAACAGAAACTAATTTGGCATTATAAAGATAACCAGCGGTTCCATTACCATAACCAGCACCACTATCTGCAATACTAACATTCGTAACTCTATTCAATCCATGATCAATTGCTGTATAAATTGTATGAGCAGTTCCTGTAGAATTTGAAACAATTGCAGTAATTCCTACACCAACATTAAAGTCAAGTAATGACTCTTGAATAGTCTCTCTTGTAATACTATTCTGTGGTTCATCAACTACAACTTGTCCAATTGGATTTGGAAGAGCAAATGATGATGCTACATCAGGATCTGATTTGGGATTATCGCGATTTGTTTGTGGATAGAGATATTGTATTGATTGCGAATATTTTTCAGTTGAGAATGGAGTTACTGTTGGAGAATTAGATGCATTAACAATTAATAAATGATAAATTCCATCTTGAGCGCCAGGAATATATTCTTGGACTTCTTGAGCTCTGTAAATAATATAAGTTCCCGAATACTTTTTCTGCGTAAAAGTAGGAAGACTTGTTGTTCTGGACGCAGTATCATTTGCAAATGTTCCAGGTCCCACAGTGCTAGGGATATTAACAATAAATTCTCTTGCGCTGGTAATTCCAGTAACAGTGTATGTTCCATTAAATCCAGAATTTGCTGTACCAACTGGATTATTTGTACTCTTTACATTTTGAATTAAAACTTCTGAACCAGTTTTTAATCCATGAGGAAGTTCAGAAAGAATATAACCACTGTTGCTATCCCAATGAGCATTAGCAATAAAACTAAAGTTTCTTTGTTCATTTAAGTTACTTAAAGAAACAGTGGTTGGACTGAAGTAGGATGCAACTTCAGTGTCGTCCTTTCCAGTTACTGTGCTTGAGTCTTGGATGACATAACCATCAATAGGCGGACGAGCAGAAGTAATACCACTTCCAGCAGGAAGAACATATCTAGCACGATATATTGTATCAGTAACACTTCTTGTATCTGGTTTACGTTTGATAAAAGTTCTAGGAGTTGCTGCACCAAGAGCAGTTGTACCAAGTCCAACTAAAGTAGGATAGAAACTATTATCAGTTGTTGCAGTTCCTACAGTGACATACCATTGCCCTTGAGTAGAATCATACTGAATTGGGTGCCCAATATCTCCAGATGTTTTGTCAGAGACTCTACTAACAACTTTAAGAATTCCACCTTTGTTATTAATAATTAATGGATTTGATGCGGTAATTGCATCATTTAAAGTTTTAGCAACTTTAATTTGATCCGTACTTATTCCTGTTGTAATTGCATAGTAGATAATATTATTAGTGAGTCCATCGGGTAGATGTCCATTTTCAGAAATAATACGAATACTTTCTCCAGAAAGGAAAGTGTGAGGTTCTGTCAGTGTAATTGTATTAGAAGAAATGCTATTTGCAGTTCCTACTCTACCAACTGTATAAACTTTTTCTGAAGTTTCTTGTTTTGTTGTGAGCTCACTATTCGGCATCACAATTCTTGCCGAATATTGATTTGTTACTCCACCTTGAGGTATAAGAACATTTAATGTATCCCCTTCTTTTGCACCAACACGATATCCTTCGATTACACCATCGGGAATGATATCGGCATTTGTTTGATTGTAAAGATAAAGGCGACTTGTAGATGCAACTCCCACAACTGTTTTATAAACATCAATTGCATCAAATTCAATTGAGGTTTCGGTGGTTTCTAATTCTTTTGGTGGAATGATGTGAGTTAAATATCCAACATCATCTCTTGAGAATGCATTTCTCTTATATCCTTGAGCAACAAGTGCCTTAGAACCAAAGTTTGAGTTAGAATTATTAATAGATTGATCTCCACCAGTATCAGAGGAGAAATGTTCAGCATATCCAATCGCAAAAATTGATACGTTTTGGATATACGCATCATTAATTGTTTTAACGTGGAAGTTTCTATAAGATGGTTTAAAGACTGCTAATGAGTCTGCATTAATATTTTCATTTCCAGCAAATGTACTATCTTTATATTCACCACTGCTGCTATCATATTTTACAAAAGCATTTTTGTCTTTCTGTAGTCCAATTCCAGTGAATTGAGCAAGCACCATAGATTTAAATCCAGATGCCTTATCACCATCAGCAAGAACGCCACACATACCATAAACAGATCTCAATGAAATATTAAAAATGTATGGTGAAGCAGAACTTACAGTATCAACCTGAAGATTTACAGTCGCTCCTGTTACAGATGGGAGAGGATTGGTTGGGGCATTTGATATCTGATATTTAAAGTTAAGTGTATCAACAACATCACTCACAACAAACTGTCCACTATATCCATCTGCAGTGATTCCATTAATTTGGAATGCAGTATCTACGTCAAGTCCAGCGAGAGGAGAATCAATCGTTACAGTAACTGTCGTTGTCGCAGTAACTCCGTCTCCTGCTTTAATACTTGAAATTCCTACAGTTCCTCCAGTAGGACCAACAATACGATATTCATCAACTTTTGGTTGAATATCTATGCTTGAACTTGGATAATCAGGTTCAATTTCTCTACCAGAAGAAGGACCATAAGCAAGTCCTACCTTTTCATAATACATATCCAGATCTGTACGATCTGTTGAATAATTTGATATGAAATTATCGTTGATTTTTACTGGGTTAACTCCATCAGCATATTCAAAACATGCTAATTTATGGTGAGAAAAGTTGGGAACAAAAATATTTGTCGTATAATCTTTATAAACTGTGCTGTTTGGATCAGCATCAAACATACTAAATTGCCAGAAATAGCAACCACCAGTTACTCTAAAAATCGCTGATCTTGCAATATTATTATTTTCTGGGTTGGGAACGTACTTTGGACGAAGTTTTGTTTTTCTTAAATCTAGTCCTACAATTGATGTTCCACGGGGAATAATAACACCACCATGAATACTATTTAATTTGTATAAAGCATTATCTGAGGTTGTTAAATCAAAATTAGTGGTGAGTCCCCAAGAAGAGAAATCACTTGAAGTTCCACCATCTCTCAATTTAAAATTATTAGCTCCATCAGGAATCCATCCTGGACGGTTATCAATAATATGATCTCCGGGATAAACAAGTATGGTTGTTTTGCCGAATCTGTCGTTATCTAATCCACTTTGATATGAAAATCTTGCTGCCTCAACTAATGCACGTTGGATAGTTTTGAAAGGACGTGCAAGCGAATTTCCTTGATTTTCAATACTATCTGTAGCGTCTAAATCATTTGGACTTACATATAAGATATTTCCACGCGCATTTTTGAGGAAATTATCTAAACGACTGAGAGGCATCTTATTTGCACGATAAGTTCTGTTATAGATTATTTATCATAAGAAAAAAGGGCAAACCATTACTGGTTGCCCTTTTAGCACTTCCTTCACACCATATTATTTTACCACGTTGTTTCTTTCCATGTCAAGCGTTTTTTGAGTTCTTTATCAAAAATCATCAAATATCTATGCTTTCTACTTCTGTCTTTCCATTCTCCCTCTTCACCCTTTATTTTTCCACGAGAGTGTTTAGTTCCGTCTGAATAGTAGAAATCTTTTTTTCGATCCGTAAGACCGTAGTACTTAAAATTGCAAGCTCTATAAATTGTACCAGAATGGTGATTTGAATCAGCATAAGAAAGGATTGCTTTAACTTCAGTATCTTTGCGAAATTGTCTAATCGCTTTCGATACAAACCAAGAAGTGATGTTATATTCTCCAGATTGCGTATCAGGTCTGATGCATAATCTGGAGAGTTCGAATAATCCTTGTTGTTCGTTTCTTTCAAGTTCAAATGCTCCTTTTGCTATTTCTGGAACAGGGAGTCCAGTAAAAATACAAACTCCCAATAAACCACCAATTTTTAATGGTGAAAAATCATTTTTTTTAAATAATCCATAGTTATATCCACTTTTAAAAGTCTTTGAAAAATCCTTCAGATAATGATATTTCAGTAAAAGTTCCTCTGCTTCCTTTTTACTGATATTTTCAATATAATAATCGGATTTCACTGGGTATTTTTATTCACTTTGTTTGCATTCTAACATATATTCTACAGTATTTGCTACATCATTCATAGCATCACGGAGATGAGGTTGTTGTCCCGATTCTTGTTTACAAATAGGACGTGTATTATCAGTTAAAGTCCAACGCCATTGTTTCATTTCAGGACAGTACCAGAGATTAATCTTCATGTTTGAAATACTCCAGTTCG
>Ga0222713_10005912_pt1 | contig 11761 bp, 11 predicted proteins | sample C33_649DmetaG_FD_165061 | JGI IMG/M metagenome (GOLD analysis project Ga0222713, IMG submission 165061) | Estuarine water microbial communities from San Francisco Bay, California, United States - C33_649D | ecosystem: Environmental > Aquatic > Marine > Unclassified | place: USA: California...
AGGACGGAACGCAGTTCACCGATGCAAACGGCATCGTGCGCGGTCTTCCCGGCAACAAGACGCGCTCGAAGTCGTCCAAGCACACCGGTTCGAACTTCAAGCCGCGACGCATGCTCTTTCCGTTCGTGCGACCCTTTGCTCCCGTAGATTCCACGTTGCCGGCACGCCCCCTACCCACCTTGGTACCTGCGAGAGGCGGCTTCCTCTCCGCCGACTGTCGTCAGGGAACGTCGTGCCAGGTAGGTGATATCGGCCCGGGCGGTGGACTGGTGTTCTACGACGCCGGTTCAACCCAGCCGTGGGGTCGTTGGCTCGAAGTGTCTCCGGCGTCATGCGAAGGTGTCGGCAAGGTGTGGCGCAATGCGGCTGCCGGCACCAAGGGAACCCGGCAACTTCCGCTGCTGTACCCGACCTGGGCAACGGCGGCACGCCAGCGAGTGCAGTCCAAGGCGCTCGGCAAGGGCGCGCAGAACACCGCCCTCATCGTCAAGCAACACGCCTCGCTTCCGCAGGCCGCCATCGAAGCGACCGCCGCCGGATTCGCCGATGCGCTCGAGTGTGGTGGCCAGACCGACTGGTTTTTGCCGAGCAAGGACGAACTCGACACGCTGTACAACGTGCTCGCGGTGAACGACCTCGACCTCGCCGGTATGAATTCGTGGAACTTCGAGCGTGGCTTCTACTGGACCTCATCGGAGTACAACAATGAAACGGCCTGGACGCAGTACTGGATAGATGGACAGCAGTTCGATCGCGAGAAGTGGTTGAGCGGCAACGAGACGCGTCGCAAGGGCGGCACCGCGGATCCACGGCCATTCCGAGTACGTGCGATTCGTGCCTTCGGCTGACGACGATCAAGCTTCGGCTGACGACGACCAACAGTTACGCAATCGCAACATACGACACTTGACTTCGTGTGGGTGAGGAGTACTGTGCCACTTCAAGGGGAGCACAGACCACTTCGTACAAGGAGATTGGGATGAGCAAACGCCATCGTGGCGATGACTTGGCGCCACTATCAAAAGCCGAGTTGCGTGCGCATGCACACGCCGAGCGACACCGAATCAAGGGTGAACTTCACGCCATTGCGGCACGTGTCGGACGGTCGTGTGATCTGGACGAGTGTGACGAGCCGGCAGTCGGCTGGAAGCCCGTGCATCACCGCGATGATCACCATGCACGGGAGCGAACCATCCATCACGGTCGATTGCGTCATTGGAAGCTGAAGGAGTGGAAGCGTCGTTCCACCGAACGCAGGCAACGTGCTCTGCAGGTGCAGCGTCACGCGCAATCGACGTAACGACGGGTACGCTCGCCACGAGAGCACGCATGTCCCATTCGCCGGTGTTTCATCACGTCACCGGTGAGTGGCGCGCCCGCTGGCGTGGACGTATTCATGGCGGCGCGGTTCTCGTCGCCATACCTGCGGGACTGGCGCTGACCGTGTTGGCGTCGGGGCCAATGGCCACGGTGGCGACAGCAATTTACTCTGTCTCACTCGTCGCATTGTTCGCAACGTCGGCGACGTACCACTTGTTTACGCGGAGTCGACGCATGCAACACATGATGCAACGTGCGGATCACTGCATGGTGTACGTGTTGATTGCCGGCACGTACACGCCGGTGTGTTTATTGGCGTTGCCGCGCCCGCTCGGCATCATCCTGCTCGTGATGGTGTGGGGGATCGCGGCAGTCGGCATGGTGCTGAAGGCGATGTGGAAGGCACGAAAGTTCGCAACCTCGCTCTACATCGTGCTCGGCTGGGTGGTGTTGGCGGTCGTGCCGTGGGTGTACCGACACGTTGGTGTCACGACACTCTCGTTCTATGCGGTGGGTGGGGTGGTGTTCACCTCGGGTGCGGTGATGTTCATGCGTCGGTATCCACGTTTGCGTCCGGAGGTATTCGGTTTTCACGAGGTGTGGCATGTGATGACCGTTGCCGCCGTAGTGCTGCAGTTCACCGCAACCGCACTGCTGTTGCGTCGCTAGCGCAACTAGCCTGAACTCCTCTACGGGTCGCTAGCTCAGTTGGTAGAGCAACGGACTTTTAATCCGCAGGTCCCGGGTTCGAGCCCCGGGCGACCCACGCATGACCACATCACCAGTCCCCACCGTCGCTGAATCACACCAGCTCGACCTTGCAATCTCCGGGATGACATGCGGTGCGTGCGCACTCAAGGTGGAAAAGGCACTGAATCAGATCGATGGAGTCACTGCGACGGTGAATTTTGCGACGGAATCCGCCAGGATCACCACGTCGTCCGAGGTATCTACCGAACGAATCATCGCCCGGGTGGAAGAGGCCGGGTACGGGGCGCGACGGCTTGAGGACACCACCCCGGAGATGCTCGACAAGGAGACGATGGATCGCGTTGCCATGTTGCGGGCCCGGCTCGTCGTGTCGTTGATTGCCGGAGTTCCGGTGGTTGCCCTGTCGATGATTCCCGCATTGGAGTTCGACGGTTGGAAGTGGTGGGCACTGGTGCTCTCCGTCCCGGTGGTGGTGTGGTCGGCTGCCCCATTCCACAAGGCGGCGGCGATGAATGCTCGTCACAAAACGACGACGATGGACACCCTGATCTCACTCGGCATCATCGCTGCGATGGGCTGGTCGGTGTGGGCGATGGTGTGGGGGAATGCGGCGGATCACCAGGGGATGAACATGGCGTCGATGGACGTCGACCACATATATATGGAGGTGGCCGTTGCGGTGACCATCTTCCTCCTGGCGGGGCGGTATTTCGAGGCACGTGCCAAGCGGCGCGCCGGTGACGCATTGCGCTCACTCCTTGCGCTCGGTGCACGAAACGCCACCGTGTTGCGCGACGGAGACGAGGTCGTCGTTGCTGCAGCCGAGGTGCAGGTTGGTGATCTCGTCGTGGTGCGTCCCGGGGAGATCATCGCCGCCGACGGCGTGGTCCGCGAGGGTGCATCCTCGATCGACGTTTCGATGCTCACGGGCGAAAGCGTTCCCGTGGATGTCACCATCGGAGCAACCGTCACCGGAACCACCGTGAATCTCACGGGTCGACTGGTGGTGCAGGCGACGCGAATCGGTGCGGAGTCCACCTTTGCCCAGATGACCCGACTGGTGCGCGATGCCCAAGCCACCAAGGCTCCGGTGCAGAAACTGGCCGACCGTGTGAGCAGCGTGTTCGTTCCCACGGTGATTGCAATCTCGATCGTCACCTTCGTGGGGTGGTGGGTCTTCGGTGGCGATCTACCCCAGGCCTTCACCGCCGCCGTGGCAGTGCTCATCATTGCGTGCCCGTGCGCACTCGGGCTCGCAACCCCAACGGCGCTGATGGTCGGCAGCGGTCGAGCAGCCCAGATGGGGATCGTCATCAAGGGTGCCGACGTTCTCCAGGGCACTCGACGAGTCGACACCGTGGTGTTCGACAAGACGGGCACGGTCACCACCGGGCAGATGCAACTGGTCGACGTCACGTGCGCCGAGGGCGTTTCGCGCGCCGAGATTCTGGCGACCGCCGGCGCCCTCGAACACGCCAGTGAGCATCCCGTCGCGAAGGCCATCGCATCGGCGGCACGAGCCGAAACCGGAGCCCTCCACGGTGTGGACAATTTCGAGAACCTCCCGGGAATGGGTACCGCCGGCATGGTGAACGGTGCGAGCGTGCTCGTCGGCAACGAAACCCTGATGCGTCGAAAACTGGTGATGATTCCGTCGGCGATGCAAAGTTCGTTGGTGTCGGCCCGGGAGAACGGCAACATCGGTGTTCTAGTGGCGGTGAACGGCTCCGTGAAGGGTGTGTGCGTCGTGGCGGATCGCCCGAAGGCAAACAGCGCTTCTGCAATCTCGTCACTACGCGACTTGGGCCTGCGACCAATCCTGCTCACGGGTGATAGTCGCGCAACCGCGCTTGCCGTCGCCAAGCAGGTCGGAATCGAGGCCGACGATCAGCACGTCATCGCCGGGGTGCTACCCGAAGAGAAGGTGCGGGTGGTCGCCGACCTGCAGACGCGTGGATATGCGGTTGCGATGGTGGGCGACGGGGTGAACGACGCGGCCGCGCTCGCGCAAGCGAACGTCGGGATTGCGATGGGCACGGGAACCGACGTGGCCATGAATGCGAGCGATCTCACCATCGTGAGTGGCGATTTGCGGTTGGTGCCCGATGCAATCCTGCTGTCTCGCGCGACGCTCCGAACGATCAGCGCGAACGTGTTCTGGGCGTTCCTCTACAACACCGCGGCCATACCCATCGCTGCCCTCGGCTTGCTGAACCCCATGTGGGCGGGTCTGGCCATGGCGCTTTCCAGCATCTTCGTCGTTACCAACAGTTTGCGACTTCGTACCACCAAACTCACTCCACACACCGCGTTCGTACACGCAACTCGTTGACCGCATCGTCGCGCCATCCGCGAACGGTTCGGCGTGTCACCCGGTGTCGTATCGCGTATTGATTGATGTCGATCGATCCGAGTTCCGTACAGAGTTCGAGCGATTTTGCCGACATACCGCGTTCGCGCGCTTGTCGTAGGAGGTAGTCCAGTTCGATGTCCGACGTCGAGCCTCCGTGCAGGGATCCGTAGGGATCGTCGAACGTGAACATGTCGGCGGTCCGATTGTTGAGCAACAACTCGGAGTCGTGGGGGAGGGACGAATGTTGTGGACGCCGGCGTTCGCTTCGAACGAAGGCGAAGTACTCGATGTCGCGAACGATGTTCACGGCGACCTTCCTCGGCCGACGCGCCATTGGGTAGGTACGGATGACCTCCCAGGCGTGCGACAGCGCCATGCCGAGTGCATCGTTGTAGCCGATACCGCGCGTGCGCCCGCGTCGTCGAGCGATGGAGAGGATTGGTGGAATCACGCGTTGTAGCACGATGCGAGCCGCGAGTTCGTCGGTGGCGGCGCGTTCCACCAATCTGCCCAATACTGCATCGGCCGAAGGATCAACGTTCTTTCCTCGAAACCCGGCGGCTACCAGCAGATCGTCGAGCGAATCAAACGTCGCGGGAGCGACACCCCAGGAGTTGACCGCGCGCAGAACTCGTGGCGAGCGTTTCATTCGCTGCCACTCATCATCCAGCAGGGTGATGGGATTGCGGTGGGGTGTGGTGGTGTCGTGGCGAGTGGTCATGCCACCCCAGCGTGGGAACCGGTCTCACCGCCACCCTCACCGCGGCGATGTCGGCAAGACTGGAGCCATGCGCATCACCCTTCCGTCCGGAACATCCGCGTCGATCGACACCTCGGTCACGTCACCGAGCATGGGCTTGGTGATTGCCCCGGACATCTTTTCGCTTCGACCGTTGTTCGACGACATGGTTGTACGGCTTGCTCGCGAGTGGAACATGGCGGTTTGCGCCGTGGAGCCGTTTCCCGGTCGACGTCTCGATGCCGACATCGCCCCCCGATTCGCCGCCGTCCCGTCGCTGGACGACTCGCATCATCTGCGCGACCTTCATGAAGCGGCAGATGCGCTCGGTACCGAGAGGGTTGGACTGATGGGTTTCTGTATGGGCGGGATGTACTGCTTCAAATCCGCGATCAGCCCGAGATTCTCCCGAATTGCCAGTTTTTACGGAATGATTCGGATTCCGGCCGACTGGCAATCACCAACGCAGGAAGAACCGCTGGCGCTGCTGGCACGAGGCGACGCTTCGAAGGTGTTGGCGATCATCGGCGCGAAGGATCCCTACACCCCGCCTGCGGACGTGGCGGCACTGCGAGACACGGGGTGCAACGTAGTGGAGTATTCCGAGGCCGAGCACGGTTTTGCCCACGATTCACAACGCCCGTCGCATCGGGCCGCGGACGCAGAGGATGCGTTCACGCGAACGCGTGAATGGTTGCTCGGTGCTACGACGAGCGCGCCGTGAGCTTCTCGCGTTCCTTGATTCGGTAGCGACGATCGGACTGCTCCAGCCATCCCAATCGGATGAAGCTGGCGATGGCCTTGTTGACGCGCTCACGTGATGCGCCAACCATGCCGGCAAGCTCCTCCTGGGTGACGGGGAGGACGAACTCGTCGTTTCCTTCGGAGAGTTCCAACAAACGCTTGGCGGTGCGTCCGGTGACGTCGAGGAACACGCTGTCGGACAGCACCTCGTCCATGACGCGCAATCGAGAGGCCAGGAGTTTGGTGACCCCCCACAACATGGTGGGATTGCCCTGCAGTTCGCTCTTCACGGCCGAGTACGGAATTTGCAGGACGCTCGATGGTTCGAGCGCTCGCGCAAGCGCACTGCGTGCACCGTCGTCGAGCAGACCGAGTTCGCCGAACAAGTCCCCGGACTCCATGAGCGCGAGCATGCTCTCGCGGGCATCCAGTGGCCGGTTGCCGATGGCAATGGCGATTCGACCCGACAACACCACGAACATCGCATCCGGCGCATCGCCCTCGTTGAACAACACGTCGCCACGTTGCAGGTTGCGCACCACTCCGGCACCCGCGATGTTCTTCAACGACTCGGGTGAAGTGGCGGCAAAGAATGCATTCTTGGCGAGGAGTTCTTCGTGAGTCATGCGCTTTACGGTACTACCCTGAAAGGCAATGCCGACAGGTGAATTGCGCCGACCTGGCGAGGTGATCTGGACCATCGTCGTTGCAGCAGGTGCCGGAACGCGATTCGGTGGCCCGAAACAGTTCGAAACACTCGGTGATCGTCGCGTGATGGACTGGTCAGTCGCCGTTGCACGCGAATCGAGCGACGGAGTAGTAGTGGTTCTTCCACCGGAGGTGGCGGAGAAAGAAGGCGGTATCGCTGGTGGTGGAACGCGCAGTGACTCGGTACGTCGAGGTCTCGACGTGGTGCCGAAGAACGCCACCATCATCTGCGTGCACGATGCCGCACGACCGTTTGCGAACGAGGACGACTTTGTCAGGGTAATCTCCGCGGTCGCCGCTGGTGCCGATGGTGCAGTGCCGGCGATTCCCGTTGCCGACACCATCAAGGTGGTGGACGAGACCGGGCAAGTGATGCGTACCCCACCCCGTGGATCGTTGCGTGCGGTACAGACACCACAAGCATTTCGTGCCGACGTGTTGCGTCGGGCCCACGCGTCACTCGGTGAGGGCACCGATGACGCGTCCCTCGTGGAGGCCGAGGGTGGAAAGGTAGTAGTAGTCGACGGTGACGTACTCAACCGCAAGATCACCACGCGTGATGACCTCGAGTGGGCGCGTACGCAGCAGAGCGGTAACTGATCATGCGGATCGGTCAGGGATTCGACATCCATCGCTTTTCCGACGACGAGAGGCCGCTGATCTTGGCGGGTGTTCACATCGAGGGTGAACGCGGACTCCATGGCCACAGCGATGCGGATGCAATCGCCCACGCCGTGAGTGACGCGCTCCTAGGTGCCGCCGGTCTCGGTGACATCGGTGAACACTTTCCCGATACCGATCCCCGCTGGAAAGGGGCGAATTCCATGGACATCCTGCGTGAGGTGGTGTCCAAGGTGCGCGATGCCGGCTGGAAAGCGACGAACGTGGATGTGAACGTGATTTGCGAACGTCCGAAGATTGCGCCGCACCGAGATGCCATGCAACGAAATCTTCGGGAAGTAGTTGGCGCTCCCGTGAGCGTGAAAGGGCGACGAGCAGAGGGATTGGGCGCCATCGGACGTGTGGAAGGCATTGCGTGCATGGCGGTTGCCTTGCTCACGTCATGAGTCGTCCTCCGCGGCGCGGGTCGCGTGGAGGTCGCAATGGCGACATGCGCAGAGATGGTCGTGGCGACATGCGTGGGGGGCATCGACGTCGCCCACCGCGACCATCATCCAATGATCGATCGTTGGGCGGGGAACAGGTGGAGGGTCGACAGGCGGTACGCGAGGTGCTGATTGCCTCGCGTCGCAGGGTTCGTGAACTTCTGATTGCCGATGAGAGTGAACGAAATCCGGTGATCGGCGAAATCATCGATCTGGCGAAATCGCAACGGGTGCAAATCCGTGACGTGTCCCGCAAGGAGATCGACGAACGTTCACGAAGCGAGGCACCCCAGGGTGTCATTGCCTTCGTCGAGCCACTGGAAGAGACGTTGCTCGACGACGTGTTGGCCGGAGCATCGGATACACACAAGCTGTTCCTCGTTGCAATCGATGGAGTCACCGACCCGGGAAACCTCGGGGCAATCCTGCGATCCTGCGAGGGAGCGGGGGTTGATGCCGTGATTCTGCCGCGTCATCGGGCGGTGCACGTCACGCCGAGTGCCGCCAAGTCGGCTGCCGGAGCAATCGAGTACCTCTCGATGTGCGTCGTTCCGGGACTACCGACGGCGATTCAACAATTGCGCGACGCAAACGTGTGGGTGGTCGGACTGGACGATGCGGCGGAAAAACCGATCTTCGGACTGGGGGATCTCGCCACGGAGAACATCTGCCTCGTGCTCGGCGCGGAAGGTCCCGGTTTGTCGCGTCTCGTACGAGAACGTTGTGACCTCATCGTGTCGATTCCGATGTGCGGTGCATTGTCGTCACTCAACGTGTCGGCGGCAGCGGCACTCGCCACCTACGAAGTCGTGCGGGCACGGCGTTCGTAACGCGTGCGCGCGTAGCATTGACACCCGTCGCACAACGCGATTCGCCGGGGTAGCTCAGTGGCAGAGCAACCGCCTTGTAAGCGGTAGGTCGTGGGTTCAATCCCCACCCTCGGCTCACTCAACGATTCCCGCGCGTGTCGTGACTACTGTGGTTGTCATGAGTCAAGAGCAACGTCGTCCGCGTCCCGCCCCAGAACCCCGATCGGCCAACGTCAACTCGGTGCTTTCGATCGCGGTGGCGGTCCTTGCGGTCTTGCTTGGTTTCTTCATCCTTCGCGACCTCCGCAACGACACCTCCATTTCCGCACCCGAGGCGGTTCCCGCCGAGCAGTCGCCCACCGAGACGACGGTGGAGCCGATCGCCGTGGAAACCACGGTTGCGCAGGTTGTACGTACCGCATTCAAGGTGCAGGTAGCCAATGCTTCCGGAGTCAGCGGAAGTGCCGGACTGCTCACCACCGAGATGCAGGGCAGGGGTTACATCGTGCAACCGGCGATCAACAAGAGCGAGATCACACCGAAACAAACGGTCACGGTGGTGTACTACCTGCTCGGAAGCGAGGCCGCGGCGGCGGAAGTGGCCAAGGAACTCGGTGGTGTGGCAACTTCACCGATGCCGACACCGATTCCCACCGAGACGGGAAGTTTGGGCGAGGCGAGCGTGTTGGTGCTGCTCGGCACGGATCTGGCCGGCAAACCGCTGTCGATCATCGCTGGTGGCGCTGCGCCATCTGCGGTCATCACCACTACGACGACCGGCTGAACAGGGTTCATCCGCCGATTTCTGGCGATCTAGTCGGCGCGTGACGTCAGCCAGCCCTCCGCCACTTCTTCGATGCAGCGTGAGGTGGCGGAGACGGCTCGGTCACCGCATTGGTCACGCAGGCTCAGGGTTGTGAGTTGTCGTGCGGCCGCGAGAGGGTGGGCGTCGGGCACGATCTCACCGCAGATGGCGACGACGGGTTTGCCGTGTTGTCGTGCCAGCGACGTGATGCCACCGACCACCTTTCCATCGAAACTCGTGATGTCGAGTCGTCCTTCGCCCGTCACTACGAGGTCGCACTCGACGATCGCATCGAAGAGTCCAACTTCGTCGGCAACCACGTCGAATCCCGGCACGAGCGTTGCGCCGAGTGCATGCAATCCACCCGCGAGCCCGCCGGCGGCACCGCCACCCGGGATCTTCGTGACGTCGACTCCGAATCGCTGTCGGTAGTGCTCGGCGGTCGCCGCCAGTCGATTCGCAAGAAATCGCACCTGTGCCGGAGTGGCTCCTTTTTGTGGTGCGAAAACGTGAGCCGCGTCGAGGAACCATGTATCGACATCGCAGGCCGCGATGAACTCCACGTGTTTGAGTCGCGCTGGCGTGGAGATTGCACTCACGGCACCGAGGCCGCCATCGGTCGTTGCAGATCCGCCCAAACACACGATGATGCGTTCGGCACCGAGATTGAGCGCTGCGTCGATGAGTTGACCGGTACCAATCGTCGATGCCGCGATGGCATCGTTGCCCTCGGCTCCACCAGCGTGCTGCAACCCTGAAGCCAACGCCATTTCAATGACGGCGGTGCCGCGGTGCAGACGCCATGGTGCCTCGACGGGCGCCCCGAGGGGTCCCTCAACACGTAGAAGTTGGTTGGCGCCACCCAGCACCTCGAGCGTGCCTTCGCCGCCATCGGCCATCGGAATTTGGATGCAGTCGTGACCGGTGGTCCAGCAGGCGTCGGCAATGGCGCGTGTCGCCTGGAGGGCCGTCGCAGTGCCACGGAACTTGTCGACTGCCGCAAGGACCCGCACGGCTTCTAGTGTGTCGGAACATGACCGAGCCATTGCATCTCGACGCCGTTGGACAAGCAGAACTGCTTCGTTCCAAGAAGATTTCCCCGACCGAATTGGTCGACCTTGCGATAGCCGCCGTGGAGCGAGTGAATCCACGGCTCAACGCGGTGATTCATCCCCGGTTCGAGCGCGCACGCAGCGAAGCACGCAGCGTTACTACGGCGTCGACCGACGGGATCGCACAGCCCGGGGGTGAATTTGCCGGAGTGCCCATCGTGGTTAAGGATCTCAATTGTCAGATCGCAGGGGAGCCGTACCATCTCGGCACCCGATTCCTGAAGGCTCGCAAGTTCACCGCCACGCACGACTCGTACCTCTACGAGCGGTTGCGACGCGCAGGTTTCATCACGATTGGTCGAACGAACGTTCCGGAATTCGGGAGCACGATCACCACGGAGTCGCTTGCCTATGGTCCGGCACGAAATCCATGGAATACCGACCACTCGACGGGCGGGAGCAGCGGCGGCTCGGCGGCGACGGTGGCATCCGGCTGCGTCGCTGTCGGACACGCCAACGACGGTGGTGGTTCGATTCGAATTCCTGCCAGCGAGTGCGGGTTGGTGGGTCTGAAGCCGAGCAAGGGGCGGGTCAGCCTCGGGCCGGCAATCGGCGAGTCGTGGATTGGTGGCGTGGTGGAGGGTTGTGTTACGCGATCCGTTCGCGACACCGCCGCGGTGATGGACGTGTTGTCGGGTTACGAGGCGGGAGACCCGAATACGCCTCCACCTCCGCAACGGCCGTATATGAGCGAAGTCGGTGCTGATACGGGCACACTTCGTGTCGGACTCCTCAGCGGTCCACTCCTCCCCGGGGGTCTCGATCATCCCGACGCACGCGAGTCGGTGGCCGCCACTGGACGACTCCTTGAGTCGATGGGACACCACGTGGAGACCGCGCATCCTCCTGCACTGAACGATCCGGCATTCGGTGACATGTTCCTTGCGATCGTGATCGCCCACATCGCAAACGACGTTGCAGCACTCGAGAGACAGTTCGGTGTGACCCTCACGACCGACGACATCGAACCGGGCAACCACCTGATGGCACAATTTGGAAACGCCACCAACGTGGTGACGTACCTGGGTGCGGTCAACTGGGTGCAGGCGTGGACTCGCGACGTGGTGTCCTGGTGGCTGCCCCGGGACGGGAAGTCCGGCTTCGACATCCTCGTTACGCCGACGCTCGCGGGACCTCCGCCGAAGATCGGCGAACTCTCCGGCGACGACTCGACGGAGCGAATCCGTGAGATCATGCAGTACACCGCACAGTTCAACATGACGGGCCAGCCGGCGATCAGCCTGCCGATCCACACATCGAAGGACGGCCTGCCGATGGGTGTGCAATTCGTCGGAGCGCCGTATCGCGAGGACGTCTTGATCCGACTCGCGGCCCAGATCGAGTCGGCGGCGCC
>Ga0222713_10005914_pt1 | contig 11757 bp, 9 predicted proteins | sample C33_649DmetaG_FD_165061 | JGI IMG/M metagenome (GOLD analysis project Ga0222713, IMG submission 165061) | Estuarine water microbial communities from San Francisco Bay, California, United States - C33_649D | ecosystem: Environmental > Aquatic > Marine > Unclassified | place: USA: California...
CGCCACCGGCCGCAAGGCCCTCGTCCTCGGTCGACGTCTATCTCCCGACAGCCAGGCCACGCTCAGCATCGGGTACACCGGCGAGGAGACCCGCGTCGAGCCCGTCGGCGGCGCCGCCGCCCGCGTGCTCGACGAGCGCCTTGTCGCCGCCGCCGGCTACGCCTGGGAATGGCAGGGCTGGCAGGTCAGCGCCCGGCTCGGCTGGGAACTCGACGCCGAGCTGCGCTTCCGCATCGACGGCGACCCCGAGGTCCGGGTCGACCCCGGCCAGGGCCTTCACCTCGGCCTCTCCGCCCGTATCCGGATGTAAGCGGGTAGGGTCATGGCTACGTCCATGACCTCCTTCGGGAGTCCCCGCGCCTCTTGGGTTGCCTTGTCAACCTGTCCGCGAACACTCGACACCCTCACCGGCCCCGGTGGTGGAATGGCAGACACACGGGACTTAAAATCCCTTGCCCAAAAGGCGTGCAGGTTCGAGCCCTGCCCGGGGCACCTAGGGGAACGCCGCCTGGCTTCCCGCCAGTTTCGCGGCGACACCGAGCACGACCAAGATTGCGGCCAAGGCCAGGCTGGACCCAACCTTGCGAAGCGTGGAGTGGGGCGGGCTCAGTTGCCCGGCTCGGCGGCCAATCTCCAATCCCAGCGTCGCATCCATGAGGGCGCCGGCCAGCGCGAAGGACAGCCAGTCGGGCGCCTCGCCGCTCGGTGAGGCGATCAGGCCGAGGATGGCGCAGGTCAGCGCGAGGATGAATGCCGAGATGCCGAGCGCCAGCGCGACGATGCCAAGTCCGGGACGCGGGGTGGGCCTCATGCGGGAGTCCAGCAGGCTCAGGCCGCCCAGCGGGTGATCAGAGGGTCGCACAGGCGGTAGCAGCCGGCGGTCAGGAGACAGGAGAGGAGCAGCGAGGCCCAGAAGCCGAGGCCGAGGCGCAGGCCGAGGGGCAGGAGCAGGAAGAAGGGCAGGGAGGGGAGGGTGTAGGCCAGGATGGAATGGCTGAGCGTGGTGACGCGCGCCGCGTCCGGTCCCTCGATCCAGATCCAGGAAAAGGTCAGGATGGAGGTCAGGGGAAGCGAGATGATGATGGCCGCCAGGGTCGGGCTGCGTTTGGCGATCTCGGAGGCGCCCGCGATGATGCCGGCCGAGAGCATGAGCTTGAGGAGGGGGAGCATGGAGGGAGGCTGGGGGCGGACGGGGTCGGGGGCAAGCGGTGGAAAACGCGTATCGGGTTGTCAAACAGCCGTTTCACCCTCCTGTTTGCGACATGTCCCGGCGCGCCCCCCTTTCCCTCGGAGCCCTTGCCCTCTGCCTCGCCGGCTGCGGCGAGCCTCCGGCCGCCCCTCCCCAGGGCCCCGTCCAGGTCAGCGTCATGACCGTCGCGCTCGGCGAGCTCGGCCAGTCGGCGCTCGCCCCCGGGCAGGTCGAGGGGGTCCGCGAGGTCGAGGTCCGGGCCCGCGTCACCGGCATCCTGCAGGCCGTCGATTACCGCGAGGGCGGCAGGGTCAAGGCGGGCGACATCCTTTTCCGCATCGATCCCGCGCCCTACGAGGCCGCCCTCGCCCTCGCCAAGGCCCAGCTGCGCCAGGAGGAGGCCCGCTCCACCCAGGCCCGCGCCGAGGCCGCCCGCCTCGAGCGCCTGCTCGCCGCCAAGGCGGCCGGCAGGAAGGAGGCCGAGGACGCGCTTGCGGCCGCGCTCGCGGCCGAGGCCTCGCGCGACGCCGCCGCGGCGCGGGTGCGGATGGCCGAGCTCGACCTTGGTTACTGCGAGCTCCGCTCCCCCATCGACGGCGTGGCGGGTCGCCGCCTCCGCACCGAGGGCGCGCTGGTGACTCCGGGCGGGCCCGACGGCCTCCTCACCACCGTCGTGCAATCGGACGAGGTCTGGGTGCGATTCGGCCTCTCCGAGGCCGAGTTCGCCCGCCTTTACAAGGGCGCCGCCTCGGCCGCGGGAGCCGAGGTCCGCGTGCTCGGCGCCGACGGCGCTCCGGTTGGCGCGGCCGGCAAGGTCGACTTTGTCGCCCCCGGGGTCGACACCCGGCTGGGCAACATCCAGATCCGCGCCCGCTTCGCCAACGCCGGCGGCGCCCTCCTCCCCGGTCAGTTCGTCCGCGTGCGCGCCGAGGGCCTCAAGGCCCCGGGCGCCTGCCGCATCCCGGAGGTCGCCCTCGTGCAGACCCCCGCCGGGCGCTCGGTCCTCGTCGCCAACGCCGAGGGCAAGGCCGAGGCCCGTGTCGTGACCGTCGGCGGCGCCTCCGGCGGTCAGGCCGACATCCTGGCCGGCCTGCGCGACGGCGACCGCGTCATCCTCGACCAGCTCCAGCGCCTTCGACCTGGCGCCGCCGTCGCCCCCCGCGCCCCGGCCGCCAAGTAAGCGACCATGCGCTGGGAATTCTTCATCCGCCGGCCGGTCCTCTCGATCGTCCTCTCGGTCATCCTCGTCCTCGTCGGCGGGCTGGCCCTGACCAAGCTGCCCCTCTCGCAGTACCCCGAGATCGCCCCGCCGTCCGTCACCGTCGTCGCCAGCTATCCCGGCGCCTCCCCCGAGGCGGTCATCCGCACCGTGGCCGCTCCCCTCGAGGAGGAGATCAACGGCATCGAGGGCCTGCTCTACTACAGCTCCAACGCCTCCTCCAACGGCACGCTGACCATCACGGTCACGTTCGAGAACGGCACCGACCCCGACATGGCGGCGGTGCTCCTCTCCAACCGCGTGCGCATCGCCGAGCCCCGGCTCCCCGAGGAGGTGCGCCGCCTCGGCGTGATCACCAAGAAGCGCTCCAACGACATCCTGCTCTCCGTCTCCATCCTCTCGCCCAAGGGCACGCGCGACACCGTCTTCCTCAGCAACCTCGCCTCGACCGTCGTGGTGGAGGAGATCAAGCGCATCCCCGGGGTGGGCGACGCGGCTGTCTTCGCCTCGCGCGACTACGCCATGCGGGTCTGGCTCCGCCCCGACCGGATGTCCGCGCTCGGCGTGGCCCCGGGGGACGTCGTCCGGGCCATCCGCGCGACCAACACCCAGTACGCCGTGGGGCGCCTCGGCCAGGAGCCCTCGGCCGACGCCTCGTTCGTCATCCCCGTCGTCACCCGCGGCCGCCTGTCGACCGTCGAGGCGTTCGGCGACATCGTCGTGCGCTCCGACGGGCCCGCCGGCACCCTCCGCCTCCGCGACGTCGCCCGGGTCGAGCTCGGCTCGCAGAGCTATGAGCAGCTGGGCGCCCTCGACAACCAGCCCTGCGTCGGGACCCGCATCTTCCTCCAGACCGGCGCCAACGCGCTGTCCACCGCCAACGCCATCTACGACCGGATCGCGGTGCTGCGCAAAACCTTCCCTCCCGACGTCGAGGCCGTCATCCCCTTCGACACCACCCGCTTCGTCCGCGCCGCCCTCGGCGAGGTCCGCACCACCCTGCTCGAGGCCGCCCTGCTCGTCGCCCTCGTCGTCTTCCTCTTCCTCGGCAGCGCCCGCGCCACCCTCATCCCCATGGTCGCCGTGCCGGTCTCCCTTGTCGGCGCCTGCGCCGGACTCTGGCTGATGGGCTTCGGGCTCAACATCCTCACCCTCTTCGCCATGGTCATCGCCATCGGCATCGTGGTGGACGACGCCATCATCGTGCTCGAGAACACCGAGCGCCTGATGCGCGAGAAGGGCCTCCCGCCCCTCGAGGCCGCCGCGGCGTCCATCCGCGAGGTCTCGGGCGCCGTCATCGCCATCGTCTGCGTCCTCGTCTGCGTCTTCCTCCCCGTGGCCTTCCTCGGCGGCATCTCCGGCGCCCTCTACCGCCAGTTCGCCGTCACCCTCTCGCTCTGCGTCATCCTCTCCGGCTTCGTCGCGCTCACCCTCACCCCGACGCTCTGCGCCCTCTTCCTCAGGCCCCACGAGGCCCCCGCCGGCCCGGCCGGCCCCGTCGGGCGCCTCCTCGGCGCCTTCGGCCGCGGCTTCGCCGCCCTCGCCGCCTGGCACGGGCGCGCCGTCCGCTGGCTGCTCGACCACCCGGTCAAGGCGAGCCTCGCCTTCCTCGCGGTCTGCGCCCTCAACCTGCTGCTCCTGTTCTCCATCCCCCGCGCCTTCCTTCCCTCCGAGGACCAGGGCTACCTCATCGGCATGGTCAACCTGCCCGACGGGGCCAGCGTCGGCCGGACCAAGGCGTTCATGGACCGCATCACGCCCCAGTTCCGCGCCCTGCCCGAGGGCAAGCCCGCCGTGCGGCACACCTTCGCCATCAGCGGCTTCGACCTCATCGGCGGCGGCGAGAAATCCAGCGCCGGCACCATCTTCCTCCCGCTGAGGGATTACGGCGACCGGGACATCTCCGGGCAGGACCTGGCCAAGCGCCTCCTCGGCATCGGGATGTCGCAGCCCGACGGCATGTGCCTCGTTGTCAACCCGCCCGCGATCCGCGGCATCGGCTCCGCCGGCGGCTTCGAGCTCTACCTCCAGGCCCGGCAGGACGACGACCCGGCCAGGCTCGCCGCCCAGACCGAGCGGCTCGCCGCCGCCCTGCGCGCCCGTCCCGAGCTGACGGGCATCAACACCTTCCTCCGCCCCGGCGTGCCCCAGCTGCGCGCCGAGGTCGACGAGGCCCGCGCCGCCGCCCTCGGGGTGCCGCTCGACGACCTCCACCAATCGCTCCAGGCCACCGTCGGCGCCCTCTATGTGAACGACTTCAACCTGGCCGGCCGCACCTACCGCGTGCTCATGCAGGCCGAGCCCGGCGAGCGCGTCGGCGCGGCCGACGCCGGCCGCGTGCCGGTGCGGGCCTCGGACGGCTCCCTGCTGCCCGTCTCCACCTTCGTCACCTTCGCGCCCGCCTCCGGGCCCGAGCAGCTCGAGCGCTACCTGGGCTTCCTCGCCTCCCGCCTCATCGGCTCCGCCGCCCCGGGCACCAGCTCGGCCGAGGCCCTGGCGATCGTCGAGCAGGTCGCGGCCCAGACCCTTGATCCGGGCTACGCCATCGAGTGGACCTCCCAGGCCCTGCAGGAGAAGCGGGCGGCCACCTCGGCCCTGCCCGCCTTCGTCCTGGCCCTGCTCATGGTGTTCCTCATCCTCGCCGCGCTCTACGAGGACTTCCGCCTGCCCGTCGGCGTCCTCCTCACCGTGCCCTTCGCCTCGCTCGGCGCCCTCCTCGCCCTGCTCGCGCGCGGCATGCCGAACGACATCTATTTCCAGATCGGCCTCGTCACCCTCATCGGCCTCGCCGCCAAGAACGCCATCCTCATCGTCGAGTTCGCCGAGTCCGCCCGCCGCGCCGGGATGGACGCCGCCGAGGCCGCGGTCGAGGCGGCGCGGCTCCGCCTGCGCCCGCTCGTCATGACCTCGATGGCGTTCATCCTCGGCGTGCTCCCGCTCGTCTTCGCCTTCGGCGCCGGCTCCGCCGCCCGCCGCTCGATGGGCACCGGCATCATCGGCGGCATGCTCCTCGACACCTTCGTGGCCACGCTCTTCATCCCCTGGTTCTTCCACCTGCTATCCGGACGCCGCAAGGCCGCCGCGCCGACGACGGAGGTGACCCCGTGAGCCGCCTCGCCGTCGCCGCCCTGGTGCTCTCCGGCTGCGCCGCCGGGCCCGACTACGTCCGCCCCGGGCAACCCTTCCCCGAGACCCACGGCGCCCTGGCCCGCGACGGCGCGGAGCTCGGCGCCGCGTGGTGGAAGGCCCTCGGCGACCCGGTGCTCGACGACCTGGTCGACCGCGCGCTCGCCGGCAACCGCGACATCCTCGCGGCCTCCGCCCGCGTCGACCGCGCCCTCGCCATCCTCGGCGAGGTCGAGGCCGCCGGGCTTCCCTCGCTCGCCGCCAGCGCCGCCTACGAGCGCCGCCGCGCCAGCGTCGACCTCGCCACCAATTTCCCCGCGGGCACGCCGCGCATCCGGCCCGTCGCCGAGGTCGGCGTCTCGCTCAACTATGAGATCGACCTCTGGGGACGCGCCCGCCGCGCCCGGGAGTCGTCCCGCGCCCTGCTCGAGGCCGGGCGCGAGTCGCTGCGCGCGGCCGAGCTCTCCGTCGCCGCCCTGGTCGCCCGCACCTATGTCGGCCTCCGCTCCGCCGAGACCGAGCTCGACGCCATGGCCGGCGCGCTCGCCGCGCGCGACGAGGCCCTCCGCGTCGCCCGCGAGCGCGAGGCCGCCGGCGCCGCCGCTCCCGACGAGGTCTCCCGGGCCGAGGTCGCCCGCTCCGACGCCCACACCCGCCTCGCCATGGCCCGCCGCCAGCGCGCCGCGCTCGCCCATCTCCTCGGCAGCCTGACCGGCGAGCCCTCGCTCGAGATCGCCCCCGCGACCGCCAAGCTGAGCGTGCCCCCGCCTCCCGCCTCCGGCCTGCCCTCCGCGCTCCTCGAGCGCCGCCCCGACGTCCGCGAGGCCGAGCAGCTGGCCGTCTCGGCCAACGCCCAGGTCGGGGTCGCCAAGGGCTCCGCCTTCCCCCGCCTCTCCCTCACCGGAGCCGTCGGCAGCGCCAGCCGCGAGCTCAGCGGGCTTTTCGCCTCGCCCGCCGCCACCGCCGCGCTCGGCGGCGCGATCCAGTACGACCTCCTCGACTGGGGAGCCTCGCGCCGAGCCACCGAGGCCGCCAAGGCCGCCGCCAACGAGGCGGCCGCGAGCTACTCGCGGGTCGCCCTCGAGGCCCTGCGCGAGACCCGCGACGCCTTGGTCGACCTTGGGGAGGCCATCGAGCTCGCCGAGTCGACCGAGCGCCGCGCCGCCGCGTCCGCCGCCCTGCTCGACCTGGCCCGTCGCCGCTTCGAGGCGGGCGAGATCGGGCCGCTCGAGTGGGCCGAGGCCCGCGTGGCCCACGCCGACGCCGTGGCGGTCGCCGCCGCGGCCCGCCGCGACCGCATCGTCGCCCACCTGCAGGTGGTCAAGGCCCTCGGCGGCGGCTTCTGAGCGCCTGGGGGATCTGCGCCGGCAATCGGCCGGCCGAGCGGACAGTCTTGGTTGCAATCATGCCTTGCTCCGCCAACTAGGATGCCATGGCCTCCAACCAGACCCTTTGGCAGGAGCTGAGCGCAGCCGCCTCGGCCGACCCTTTCCTGGTTGTCGCCTCGCTGATCTTCCTGCTGGCGATCATCCACACCTTCCTGACGCCGGTCTTCAACCGCATGGCCCATCGCCTCGCCGAGGCCCACGCCGAGAAGGTCCGCCAGGGCAGGGCGCCGGTCGGGCCCGACGGCAAGTCGGCCGACTTCCGGGCCTCCCTGTTCCATTTCCTCGGTGAGATCGAGGCGGTGTTCGGCATCTGGGCCTTCGTCCTTTTCTACACCTTCGTCTTCTGGCCCGGCAAGGGCTGGGCCTTCGCCACCGCCTACATGGAGACGGCCGACTACGCCCTGGCGACCAAGCTCGCCGCCGGGCAGGCGGGGCAGGGTGTCCGGATCCTCGCCTCCCCCAAGTACCTCGAGCCCCTCTTCGTCTTCGTCATCATGGCGATCGCCTCGTCCCGGCCGATCTTCAGCACGGCCTCCGGCCTGCTCAACGCCATCGCCCGCCGGCTCGGCGGCACGCCGCTGATGCGCTGGGCGGTGGTGCTGACCGTCGCCCCCCTGCTCGGCTCGCTCATCACGGAGCCGGCCGCCATGACCATCGCGGCCCTGATGCTCTCGGCGCAGTTCCATGAGCTGAAGCCCTCGGGCCGCCTGCGTTACGCGACGCTCGGCCTGCTCTTCGTCAACGTCTCCATCGGCGGCACCCTCACCCATTTCGCCGCCCCGCCCGTGGTGATGGTCGCCGGCGTGTGGGGCTGGACCACGCCCCATATGTTCCTCCATTTCGGCCTCAAGGCGCTGCTGTCCATCCTCCTGTCGACGCTGGCCTACGGCCTCCTCTTCCGCCGGGAGTTCGCCGACCTCGCCAGGCGGGCCGACCCGCCCCTGCGCCCGGAGTCCGAGGCCCGCGTCCCCGCCTGGGTCGTCGGCTTCCACCTCGTCTGCATGGCGTGGACCGTGCTCATGCTCGTCGGCCACCATGGCGCGCTCCTCATGGCCGGGCTCCTCGTCTTCCTCGCCTTCACCGTGGCCACGCCCCAGTGGCAGTCGCCCATCCAACTGCGCGGCCCCCTGCTCGTCGCCTTCTTCCTCGCCTCGTTGGTTCTGCATGGCGGCCTCCAATCATGGTGGATCTCGCCCATCCTGACCCGGCTGGGCGAGCTGGAGCTCTTCGCCGGCGCCACCGTCCTGACGGCTTTCAACGACAACGCCGCCATCACCTACCTCGCCGCCCAGGTTCCCGCGCTGAGCGACGGCTCGGAGGCCGCCCGCGCCATGCAGTTCGCGGTGCTGGCCGGGGCGGTGACCGGCGGTGGGCTGACCGTCATCGCCAACGCGCCCAACCCGGCCGGTCTCTCCATACTCTCGCGGCACTTCGGCGACGGCGTGTCGCCGGTCCGGCTTTTCCTCTGGGCCCTGGGACCCACCCTGATCGCCTCGGCCTGCTTCCTTCTTTTGCCGCGTTGAAGTTGCCTGCGCCCGTCTCCAAGGGGCGCGGGGGATTGCCGCCCATGGACGCGACTGCGTCGGGCAAGGCCCCCGCCGGGGCCTTTTTTGCGGCTTTCCTTCCCCGAAGGCCGCCCCCATACTTGGGGAAAGGGTTTCCCGACCCCTGATTCCCCTTCCATGCGACCGACCCCCCGTCCCGGTTTCACCCTGATCGAGTTGCTGACCGTCGTGGCCATCATCGGTGTCCTTGCCGCCATCCTCATCCCGGCCGCCATGGGTGTCCAGAAGCGCGCCAAGATCGCCAATTCCCAGACCTCGCTCGGGGGTTGGGCGTCCGGTCTCGTGCGTTACAAGCAGGCCTATGGTTTCTACCCCAACCTCGCCGGGGGCACCTATCCCTCCGCCGACACCTGCTTCAAGCTCGAGGAGGGGACCGGCGCGGCCAACCGCGGCGCCACGCTCGTGATGTGCCTCGCGGGGCGCAATCCCAACGGGGCGGCGCTCTCCGCCGGCGGCTCCGGCAACCGCATCAAGTGGAACCGCAACGCCGAGACCTTCGTCGAGTTCTCCCGGGAGGACTACGAGGACTTCACCAAGCTCCCCGCCGCGACCGACACCACCGGCTCCATCGGCACGGGGAACTACCTCGTCGACCGGCTGGGCAACCGCAACATCCGCGTGGTGATCGACTTCAACGGCAACGGCAACATCGCCTCGGCCTCCGGCGCCCCCTCGCCCAGCACCGCCATTCCCGGGGACGTCCGCAACCTTTCCGCCTCCTCGGGCGTGCCCGCCCGCGTCATCGTCTACACCTCGGCCACGGATGTCACCTCGCTCGACGTCCCCTCGGCGTCCGTCGGCACCAAGCGCGACGACTACGCCGACGTCGTCTCCGTCCAGTGATGCCCCCCTCGCCCCAGAGCCGGCCCCGCGCCCGCCGCGGCTTCACGCTCGTGGAGCTGATGATCGTCATCTCGGTCATCCTCATCCTGGCCAGCATGATGCTCGCCATCCAGCCCACCAACCCCGAGGGGCTGGCCAACGGCCAGCGCATGCTCGCCTCGACCCTTCGCTCGGCCCGCGCCCAGGCCATGGCCAACCGGGCGGCGCTGCCCAAGCCCGCCGGCCTCTCCCTGAACTGGGCCCCGTCCGACTTCCGCTACCGGGTCCTGATCAAGAACGACCCCACCGACCCCGACCGCCATCTCCGCGAGGTTGTCATCGCCATCGGCGTCCGCGGGCTCGGCGCCTCGACCACCGCCGCCAAGTACGCGTGGTTCTCGCCCGATCCCTCGATCATGCTGCCGCCGGGCGTCTACTTCGTGCCTCCCGTCGTCGACGCCGCCCCCGCCACCGGCTTCACCAATCCCGCCGTGACCATGCCCGCCGGGGTCAACCTCGCCGGCACCTCCTCCGCCACCCGCCTCAGCCGCATCTCCGCCCTGGCGGACCCCACCGGCTTGACCGCCGGCACCTACGACCAGCCCAGCCCCACGGGCAGCCAGGCGCCGATGATGCTCTACCGCCCCGTCTTCGCGCCCAACATCTCGACCACCGTCGTGACCTTCGACAACACCTCGGTGCACGCCGCGGCCCAGGGGGCCAAGCAGTGGTTCTACGTGGAGCTCGGCGCCGACGGCACGAGCAACCACGCCGGCCGCGTCGTCCTGGTCGTCGCCGAGGGCGCCAACACCGGCGGCCAGGTGCTCCTCACCTCGCCCGACAAGTTCGGCGCCATCGTCCTCCGGCGCAGCGGCGACCTCTCCCTGACCACCGACTCCAGCGAGTTCGAGCTCACCTCCGTCAAATGACCCCCGACGTCCCCGCTCCCCGCCCGCGCCGCCGCGGCTTCACCCTGGTCGAGGTCATCCTCGCGGTGGGCGTGATCGGCATCGCCATCGCCTCGCTCATCGGGATCCTCGCCACCACCTTCCAGCAGGTCGACGACATCATGCAGACCAACCGGGCGCTCACCGCCGCCCAGGGCCTCGTCACCGGCCTCGACAACCCGCGCTCCGTCCTCCGCGAGCTCACCGTGACGAGCGGCCTCAGCCACAACAACACCGCCAGCTTCTACCTTCCCAGCCGGACGGGGATCGACAATGCCACGGGCGACGCCCCCAACTTCGACCTCGCCTACAACCTGCTCAAGGGGGCGACAACCCTCGACAACGCCGTCTGGGTCTACGTCTACGAGCGCAAGATGGTCACCGCCATCGCGGAGACCGTCGTCTCCGGCTCCGCCGCCAACTACAACCTCAACGCCAACCCCGCCCTGCTCGAGGTCGTCTCCATGGCCGACGAGACCTTCCCGCCCGACCTGGCCCAGGCCCGCAACGTCATCGGCGCCCCGATGCGCGTCCGGCTAACCGTCTCCCGCCTCCTCGTCGGCCAGCGCGTCACCCTCGACGCCGCCACCGGCGAGCCCACCGCGGCCACCTGGGCCGTCGGGACCGCCCTCCCCGCCTCGCCGGACGGCTACGCCCTCGCCTATCTGCCGGTGGTGGCTGAGTTCTTCCCCCACGACTACACCCCTCCCGCGACCTTCAAGGCCCGCGAGGAGACGCCCGTCCTCACCCAGACCATCGTCATCAACCGATGAGCCAGCCCGCCGCCGCCCGCCGCGCCTTCACCCTGGTCGAGCTCCTGGTGGCCTCGGCCATCATGGTCATGATCGTCCTCGTTGTCGTGAAGGTCGCGGTCGACACCATGACCGCCTACGACCGCGTCGTGGCCGACCTCTCCGCCCAGTCGGAGGCCCGCGCCGTGCTCGACAACCTCGAGCGCGACATGAACACGGCTGTCATCCGCCCCGACGGACGCTGCTGGATGGAGATCATCGCCCCCGGCGCCCCCGGCGCCCCGACCGGCTTCGCCAACGGCGTCCCCAACGTCCCCCCGGACCTGCAGCCGATCCTGATGTTCTTCGCCTCGCCGGCGGACCGACCCAAGTTCGTCCCCGGGTCGACCACCATCCCCCGCGAGCCCATCCGCGGCGACCTCTGCGCCGTCGCCTACCGCATGGGCCTGCGCTCGCCCTTCGACATGCCGGGCCAGCTCATCCAGCAGGTTTACTGCATCCAGCGCACGCTGATCGACCCCCAGAGCACCTTCCAGGAGGCGCTCCCCCACCTCACCGTCCCCACCGTGGCGCTCAGCGCCGTCGTCACCGGCGTGCCCTCCACCTATTGGCACGGCACCCCCCGCCGCTATCCCAGCTACAACAGCCCGTCGGCCGGCTGGGTCACCGGCAACCTGATGGACGGCACCGCCAACGGAGGATGGACCATGGACGAGTCCAATTTCTGCGCCCAGAACACCGTCGCCCTC
>Ga0222713_10005915_pt1 | contig 11754 bp, 12 predicted proteins | sample C33_649DmetaG_FD_165061 | JGI IMG/M metagenome (GOLD analysis project Ga0222713, IMG submission 165061) | Estuarine water microbial communities from San Francisco Bay, California, United States - C33_649D | ecosystem: Environmental > Aquatic > Marine > Unclassified | place: USA: California...
TAATAGTTTTAATGCAGGTTTTAATCTAGCCTTTTCAGTTTGGCTACTCGCTGGCTTTTTCTCCAGCATTCCAGCAGAGATTGAGGAGGCAGCCTTAATTGATGGCTGCACAAGAATTCAGGCGTTGCGCAAAATTACTATTCCAATTGCTCTTCCGGGTGTGGTTACCGCAATCATCTTTACATTTGTCGCGGCTTGGAATGAGTTCACAATTGCATTAACAATTATTAGCTCAGTTGATAAAAAGCCTTTGCCAGTTGGATTAACACAATTTATTGGGCAATATGACATTGCCTGGGAGTACTTATTTGCATCCACAATAATTGCAATCATTCCAGTTGTAATTCTCTTTATTTCCATTGAAAAGTATTTGGTTGGTGGGTTAACAGCCGGTAGCGTGAAATGAGTGGGATTAAATCCAACGCATTTACCCTTGCCTATACATTTTTTAGGGAGCCAGCTGAGAAAGTTATCCCAGAGTTAAAGAGTTTTGGATTAACTGGCATAAATCTTGCGCTTAATTACCACAGCAGCCGCGATCTTTTACTACGCCAAGGCCCACAACTTGAGTATTTATCTGATGGCTTTCATTACTACAAATCAAATTATGAAATGTATGAATCGGGTGCAATTAAGCCAGATTTAAAAGAACAGCTGCCGACAAACCAGGTTTTAGAATCAGTTCTTAAAAGTGCTAAACAAAATGATTTTCAAGTAAATGCATGGGCAGTTTATATGCACAATTCAGCTATTGGAATGGCGCACCCTGATGCTGTGGTCACCAATGTGTTAGGTAATAAGTTTTTCTCAGAATTATGTCCAGCAAATCCAGCTGTTGCTTCCTATGCGCTAGGAATGACACGAGATTTAGCCAGCCGCGGAATTAATGGAATCAGAGCAGAGTCGCTACATTTTCATGGCGCACGTCATGGTGAGCATCATGAGCGGTTTTTTATAGAGCTAAGCCCAATAACAGAGTTTCTCTTCTCACTTTGTTTTTGCATCCATTGCAAGAAAAATTTTGAATCTCAAAATTCAGACCTAGATGCATTAATGTTAAAGATTACAAAATTACTGTTGGCAGTATTTGATGAAAAAGACCCTTGGTTGGGTAAGAAATTAGACAAAACAACACTTGCTGAAATTGTTGGTGAACCTATTCTGAAATACCTAGTAAGTAGGGAGCAAGCAGTCGTCGATCTATATAAGCAAATTGCTGAGATCACTGGCAAAGCTAAAATCTCCTTTAACTTTGTAGATCAAGCACCACTTTTGGATTTGAACTCTGCGGATGCAATTTCAAATAGCTGGCAGGTTGGAGTTGATAATGCCCAAATTAGCCAGGTGATTGATCGTTTTGAGCCGCTCATTTACCGACGTGAAAGTGATCAGGTGGCATCACTTGCTGAGAATTATTTAAACAATATAACTCCACAGATCACAGCAATTCTTAGGCCAACTTATCCAGATTGCACCAGCGCTAAGAATTTATCGGAAAAAGTTGATTCTTTAGTTGGGCTTGGCATAAGCGAGATTGATTTTTATTTGCTAGATACCATGCGTAAATCTGATCTGGATAATATTAAAAGTGCCATTAAACATTAAGTTTTAAAAACAAGTATAAAAGTTTGTCAGGGGAGGTTGTTATGGAGCGCGGTGTTTACTCAGTAATGCAAACCCCATTGGATGAAAATGACAATATTGATCAAGTAATTTTTAAACGAGAAATCGATTGGTTGATTGCGGGCGGAGTTAAAGGTTTAGTTTTAGCAATGGTTTCCGAGGTGATGAGATTTAGCTCTGATGAGCGTCGCTTTCAGTGGCAATTAGCACTAAAAATTATCAATAACCGAGTTCCTTTAATTGTGAGTGTGGGCGCTGAGAGCACTGCAATTGCTATCTCACTAGCAAAATCTGCACAAGCCGATGGAGCAAGTGCATTAATGGCCACACCGCCTGCTATCTTTCCGGCAACCTCGAGTGAGATTTACTCTTATTACTCAGCAATAATTGAAGCGGTAAAGATTCCATTAATAGTTCAAGATGCTAGCAATTACATGGGTCAGCCACTTGATCTTGAGCTTTATGGAAATCTAATTGAAAAATATGGAACTGAAAGAGTTCAATTTAAACCAGAGGCAAAACCGGTTAGGGAGCGTGCGGCAGCTTTACAAAAGATTGCTAACGGGCAAGCAAAGATTTTTGAGGGACAATCTGGCATCGATTTATTAGATACACATCCACTTGGATTGGTTGGAACTATGCCCGGTAGTGAAATTCCGTGGGCGATAATTAAACTTTGGGATGCCTTAGAGGCAAATAATCTAGAGCTTGCTAGCAGCGTCCATAATTTAGTTTCACAGCTGGTGGCTTTTCAACATAATATTGATAGCTACGTTGCAGTTGAGAAATACCTATTAGTTAAGCAGGGAATTTTTGATTCAGCACGCCAACGTGGTCCAGTGAGAACAATTTTAAGCAGTGAAGTTAAGGGTGAAATAGATCAAGTATTTGAAAAATTATTTAAGTTGATTAATAACTGATTCGTAATTAATCCCAATTAATTCACAAGGCCGTGTAGTCGCACTTGCAAGTACAAACTCATTTGGAATTCCAAGTGCAGTTAGCCGCTTAATGGACTCACTTAGATTGGCTATTCCACCCGCTAATTTTCCTTCAATACTGCGTGCTTGGCCATCCTTTGCCACCACATTGATATCACCAAAGGTGAAATTTCCATCTCCTAAACCCGCGGCAGCAACTGCATCATTTGTAATTATGAATCGATCCATAATTTTTGGCAGAGTTTGCGACAGCAATTCATCTGAAACATGAACTCCATCCACTATTACCTGCACTATTACATCTTTGCGTTCAATTGCTGCATCACTTAACCCTTGTGCCGGGGGTTTAGACATTGCATTGAATAGATGAGTAACTGTTTTAGCGCCAGCGTTAAAACCTTCAATTGCCTCTGATTTAGTTGCATTTGAATGACCCAGTGAGACCACAATTTTTTGTTCTACTAAATATTTTATTAAATCTATCGCTCCAGCAAGCTCTGGTGCGAGAGTGACCTGCCTGATTAACCCAGCAGATAGCAAAGCTTTTAAGTGATCTAAGTTTGGCTGCTTTATAAACTCCTTTGGATGAACCCCAGCTTTCTCGTGTGAAATAAAAGGTCCTTCAAGGTGAATACCAAGTATTAACGCCTCACCAGGTCTTGGCGCTTTACGAACTATTTCAATTAATTTAATAGCTTTTACTGCAGATTCCAATGATGATGTAATTATGGTTGGGAGATATCCTGCCACCTCATTTTTAAAGAGCGAGCGGCTAACTACTCTAACCTCATCGGCCGTTTTTGCAGAAAGTAAATCAATACCGCCATGGCCATTAACCTGTAAATCTATGTATTTAGCTTTCATTACTTTGCAGCCTTATAAACTTTGATCAATGGAGCGTAAACTCCTGCATCATCATTATTGGCAAGTATTTTTGCACCATCTAGCGGAGTGTTATTTGATTTATGAAGTTGCATTCCATCAGCTTGAATTTTCGATGTTGCATTTTGGTAGATCATGGTATCTTCAGATAAAACTCCACCAAGGAGTGCAACTTGAAAATTCTTACCGCCCTCACAGACACGTTTGGCTGTGTTAGCTATTAAAGTGATTTCATCACCTGCTAGATCAATAATTTCTAGCGCTTTAGCATTGCCGGTGGCAGCTAAATTGTTTACCAATTGTGCAAATTGGGCGATGGCATGAACCGCTCTGGTACTTTGGTGAACGACGTGGGGCAGATGGTATGGGTCAGCTTTAAAATGTTGGCAGGCAACTTCAAGTAGTTGCGCGGCCCCAGGTGTTTGATCCCGTCCATCACTAGAACGTACTGCGTAGTTCAAACCCATTCGACCAATCCAGTAAGCGCTAGCTACATCACCAATTAGGTGGCCATCACCAGATAATGAATGCAAGATGGTTCCTGATTTACCAACTGCTAGAGCAGTGATTCCTGTGCCGGCAGTAATTACAACACCATCTGATGCAATGGTGGCTGCGCATGAACTTACCGAATCACTACAGATCCAAAGCTCTTTAACCTTACTATTTTTGAAAACTAAGTTTGCAATACCTTGATAACTCTCAGCATCAGCGGGCAAGGTTGCAACAGCAAGAACTGCCCGCAAAATATCGCCCTCAAACTCATTGGCAAATGTGCTCACTACATTTGCTAGATAATCAACAAGAGAGCCTTCGCCAGGCGTTATTCCTGCGAAATCCTTATGCGCTTTATCCAAACCATCAACACTTGCACCAGCTCGAATACCGCCACCACCACCATCAAAGTAAATAACTGTCTTACGCATTAGTTAGTTAGTGTCACTTTACTTAAACCTGTTGGCTTGTCTGGGTCCAAGCCATTTTTTCTAGCAAACTCCAACGCAAACCGCTGGCCAATAATGCAATCAATAATGCAGTTATGGATTTCATTTCCAGTTTTAGCACCTTCAATCACAATCTCACTAGCCTCAGCCAAGGATTTCGTACCAATCCAATAAATTTTTGGCGATCTACTTCTAATCTGCTTGATGTAGTCCTTAATGAAACTTAAATCTGAGTCATTCTGTGCTACCACAAACAATTGAGTTTTTGAAGTTAAAGCTGAAATTGGTCCATGCATATAATCGGCGATTGATAAGCCTTGTACCGAAACTTTGCTAGTTTCCTGAATTTTTAAAGCGAACTCCTTTGCGTTGGGGTAAGAAAATCCGCGACCAAGAACAACGATTTCATTTTCGGAGCTAACTGATTCAACAGCTTTTGCCACCAAGTTTTTATCTGCGATTAGTAATTTTGCCTGGTTTATAACCAAGGTCGCTGAGGGTTTTTGATTAAGCCAGTAATCAACCAGTATTAGTGAACAAAGAAGTTCTGCTGCATAACTCTTAGTCGCAGCTACCGCAACCTCTTTACCGGCAAGCAACGAGATATGAACATCTGAAGTTTCTGCTAGCGGCGAAAGCCCATCATTGGTCATTGCTATTAAAAATCCACCACCAGCTTTGGCCGCATGTGAGTACTTGATGAGATCAGAGGATTGGCCACTTTGCGATATCGCTATTACCAAAGTGTTTTCAAATTTTAGTTGAGTGGCATAAATCGTTACAGAAGAGAGAGAGGTGAGGCCAACTGGAATACCTATTTTTGTCTCAATTAAGTACTTTAAAAAGTGGGCGGCATTGTCTGAGGTACCACGAGCTAAAATTTGGACTGATTTAAAATCATGGTTCTTGAAAACTTCTTGCAATTTATCAAATTGATTTGAGTTATCTAGGATTGTTTGGAATACCGCTGGAATCTGTGAGATTTCTGATTCCATAGATCTACCTAAATTGGGCATGAGGTATTTTCGCATAAAACAAGTAGATTGAGCCAAAATTGGGATTTATTGAGTATTTCATCTGCCGATAACGCTAGTTTTACCATCATTTATCTGATTTGCACGCAATAAATCCGTTCACCCAATTCTAGTTTCAATTTGAATCCAAAATGGACTCAATCTTAAGTTGATTTTCCAAAATACAACTTCTATATCTTTATGTGTAGTTGCCAAACTATGTGTATTAGTTTTAAACTGATCTAATTGTTGAATTTTTTAATTATTATTAAGAAATGAGTTGCCATGGCAGATCTTGCTAAAAATAAAGAGACGGTTATTCAATTTTTTGAACAAATCTGGAATCAAGGCGATGAGAGTGCAATTGATAGATTTATAGCGGAAGATGCTGCCGGTAATGACCCAAAATTTGGGGTAGGCAGAGAATCCTTTCGGCTTCAATGGCGTAAATGGCGTATAGCCTTTCCAGATATTAATTTTGCAATTCAGGAGCTAATTGCTGAAGGGGATGTTGTTGTCTCTAGATGGAAATTGACTGGAACTCACCTTGGGCAATATCTAGAAAAGAGTGCAACTGGTAAGAAAATATCGGTAGATGGCGTAAGTATTGATCGGTTAAAGGATGGCATGGTGGTTTCAGGTTTTGACGCTTGGGATTCAGCTGTTCTCAGCGAGCAATTAAGTTAACCTTCTATTAATCTAATAAGGCTCGCAGGTTAAACTCTCCTGCTACAGTCTTTATCAAATAATCTGCCCTAGTGAGTGAGTATTCAAAAAAGGTAAGAAGCGCCCTGGATGCAGCAGTTACTGCAATTGGTGGCTCACCTAGGGATGGCCAAATTGAGATGGCAGAGGCGGTTGCAAATGCCCTATCTGATCGCCACCATCTATTAGTCCAAGCCGGCACTGGCACTGGAAAATCACTTGCATATTTAGTACCAGCTCTTGTCCATGGCAAAAAAGTATTGGTAGCAACTGCTACCTTGGCATTGCAGCGACAATTAGTTGAACGAGATTTACCAAAAATAAAGGCAGCTTTAGATAAAGAGTTAAAGCGAGATATCTCATTTGCAATCTATAAAGGAGTTGGTAATTACATCTGCTTGCAAAAAATGAATAACGCACCAAATGATCCAGAGGCCCAAGCAGTACTTGAGGTTTCATCCCTTGAAGCAGATGCCAAGAGATTAAGAGCTTGGGCGCAATCATCTGGTGCATCAGGGGATAGAGATGACGCCCCTGATGTTGACAGAAGAGTTTGGTCTGCAAACTCAGTTTCCGGGCGTGAGTGCATGGGAGCAGAGGAGTGTCCATCTGGTTCAAAATGTTTTGCCGCCCTTGCAAAAGCAAAGGCACAAACCGCCGACATCGTGGTAACCAACCACACCTTATTGGCAATTGAGATTGTTGATTCACATCCAATACTGCCTGAACGTGATGCAATTGTTTTAGATGAAGCACATGAGTTTATGGATCGCACAACCCAGGCGGTAACGGAGGAGATAACCGCAGCCAGGGTCTTGCGAGCTGCAAATATGGCCAGAAAACATATGCCAGGAAAAGCAAGTGATGCTCTTTATAAAGCAAGTGAGAAATTTGCTAAAGCACTAGGTGAGTATGCAGATGATTTAAAAGCTGATCCAACTCGTGCTGGCCGGTTGGATAAATTACCTGCCGTTTTAGAGGCACCACTTCGAGCTGTTAAGGAGGGTGTGGCAGCAGTTACCGCTTTAATCTCAGCCGATGCGCAAATAATTGATCCTAACTCAATGGCAGAGCGAGCTCGGGTAAAGGGTGCGCTAAATGAGATTAGCCAGACTGCAACTAAATTATTAAAGCCAGGTCATACCCATGTGCTTTGGTTTGAACCAACCTACTCAACCTTGTATTTAGCGCCCTTGGCAGTATCTGATGTTTTGCGGGGGAATTTATTAACCCAAACACCGGTAATTGCAACTAGCGCGACCTTAACTGTTGGTAAATCATTTGATGCAATTGCAAAAAATATTGGCTTTGTAATTGGTGGCAAAAATGAGGCAGAGGATGAGATGGATGAGGATGATTTAAATAAAAAAGGTGGCATGGATCCAGCAAATCTGCAGATATTAGATGTTGGCTCACCCTTTGATTTTGCAAATCAAGGAATGCTTTATCTGCCAAAGGATTTACCTGAGCCTGGCCGAGATGGTCCATCAAAGGAGGTGTTAACTGAATTGGGTGAGTTAATCCAAGCAGCGGGGGGAAGAACACTGGCTTTGTTCTCTTCCTGGCGGGGAGTTGAAGCAGCTGATGAACATTTAAGAGATGTTTTAGCTGAGTTAAAACTTCCAATTATTACTCAGCGTAGAGGTGATTCAGTTGGGCCATTGGTAGATAAGTTTGCAAAGGATGAAAAATCTATTTTGCTTGGCACAATTTCATTGTGGCAGGGAATTGATGTACCAGGGCGCACCTGCACATTAGTTGCAATTGATCGGATACCTTTTCCACGCCCTGATGAACCAGTTTTATCTGCCAGAGCAGCCGAGGCAGATGCAGCAGGTGGCTCAGGTTTTATGCAGATCTCACTTCCCAGGGCAGCACTTTTGCTTGCTCAAGGAACTGGGCGATTAATTAGATCCTTAGATGATCGCGGTGTGGTGGCAATTTTAGATTCTCGAATTGTTAATAAAAGATATGGCTCAATACTTTTAAACTCAATGCCACCATTTTGGCGAACTAGTGATGGCGCAGTTATTAAAGAGGCGCTACGTAGATTAGATGCGCAGTACTTAGGTAATTAAGCTTTTAATTTAGCTAATAATTGTGGCCAGGTATTGGCAAAGCTTGGGTGCAAACTTTTATTTGCAACCTGATCAATCTCAACCCAGGCAACCTCTTTGGATTCATCATTTGCCTCATGGGCAACTAAATCATCATGTGCTTGCGCAATTACAGTGTGATAAGCCCACACGCCATGATCATCGGTAAAAATTTCACCTGCACTTAATTGATCCCCACTTATGCCAACCTCTTCATGAGCCTCTCTGATTGCCGCCTCAACTGGGCTCTCATGTGAGTCCCGTGCCCCACCTGGAATACCCCAAGTATCACCATTGTGAACCCAGGGTGCACGGTGTTGCATCAAGATTGTTTTTCCTCTTACTAAAAGTAATCCGGCTGCGCCATGTAAGCCCCAATGTTTGCCACCACAATTACACTCAATCCATCCATCGCCATCACGGTGTGCCATAAGAGAAGTTTTACACACAATCTCTTAATTCACAGCCAATAGTTTTTTCCAAGCAGAGCAATGCAGTAAATACCTATCTTTAGCCAATGTTCAAGTTTAGTAAATTATTATTTCTTTTACTTCTACCACTTTTACTTACAAGTTGTGCCCGGGCGCAGGGGGCGTTAGCACCTACTGGGGTAGCAGGTGCAAGTGAGGGTTTGCCGCCAATTGAACAGGGCAATACCCAATACCTACCAGATGTTCTGCCCTCCTCCCTTGAGCCAATAATTAATTATGTTGATGGGCTAAATCTTGCCTTAACAGGTGAGTTTTCATATCTGCGATCTACTGCACTTTCAAGCTGTGGCTGCCTTGCGATTGCTAATCGATTAGAGAGTTTATTTAAATCAGCCTCATTAATTGGTGGCCATTATGAGTTAAAAAGTATTAAGTTAGAAAAAGATGGCGTTAATCAAAAAAGCTTTTCAGTTGTGGTTGATCGAAGTGATATTAGAAAGATAGATAAGGCAAATCATCAATCTATACTTTGGAGTGCCTCCACCATTAAAAATATCTTTATTGTTAAACGAGTAGGTGGGGTGTGGTTATTAAGCGATACCAAGTAATTCTCATCCTTCTGTCTCTACTTCCGGCCACCTTGGCAGCAGCTGATAATCAATGCTTGGATAAAACCTGTGTTGATGTTTTTACCGAAAATAATCAATTAATTATTACTGCATCAAAGGATGGAGCTAAGCCAAAGCCTGCACCAAGTAAGAAGGCGGTGGTAAAACCAAAGCCGGTGGTAAGTAAGAAGATCACCCCAAAACCAAGCAGTAAGCCAGTTGTTAAAAAGGTAGTGGCATCCCCAAAACTAAGGAAGCCATCAATTAAAAAGGTGGCAACCGCCTCCTTGTCGGATCGATTAATCAAATTACTTCCCATTGGTGATATTAATTTTCAACCAGATCAGGATGCGCTAGTAAATATGCCAGTCTACTTTTGGACTCAAACACCCAAACATTTTCAAGCAGTGGTGCCTATTCTTGATTTAATTGTTTATGTCAATCTGTATTCAACCTTTACTTGGGGCTTTGGCGATGGCAAATTTATTACCACGCAAAATCAAGGAGCGCCATATCCACTTGGTTTAATCACCCATACCTATAAATCAAATGATAATTACCCAGTTAATTTAAAGATCTCCTGGCGGGGCACCTGGTCGGTAAATGGGGTAACCACAGCGATAAGTGGAGCTGGGATTACCCAAAGTATTACTAGAGATATCTCAGTTGTAAATGCGGTGGGTAGATTTACTAAGTAGAGCAGCAATCCACAGATTTAAATCAACACTGAGAAATTACGCAGCACTTTTTGCAAGGCTTACCAAATGATAAATAACCTATTACTAGATGATCAATTAAGTAAGGTAAGTGAGATAAATTATGAAGGCGATGATGTATTAAAGCAGCAAAGATTAGGAGCAATTGCAGTCAATCAATTGGTGGCTAATTTTGCCCTGTTAAAACATGAGCAGGATTTTGAGTTAATCGCATTTGTTTTAACGAGGCTTAAGGATTTGCAGGTAAGAGATTATGCAATGGGGCTTACTAACTCTGACAACATTGATCAACAATTCAACCTCTGGCATTGGTTGATGAGTATTGCACCCGTTGGTTTTGTGGCCCCGGTCGCATGTTTATATGCTGCCACCGCTTATGAATCAGGTGAGCAATCTTTAGCCCATACCGCGTTAGATAGAGCTTTTGCAGATGACTTAACCTACCCATTAGCTAACCTGCTGCGCCGGGTATTTTTTGCTAATTGGCCAGCCTCCTCCTTTTCTGCCATGCGAGCCCAACTTCACCCAAAGATTTGCACCTCTCTTTTTGGGGGTAGTATTTAATTACTAAACAAGATGGTTTAGTAGATCGGGCAAATTTTGTGATTATTGGTATTCCAAAAGAGATTAAAAATAATGAGTTCAGGGTTTCAGCAACCGCCTCTAGCGTGCACGCATATGTCAGTGCCGGGCATTCGGTATTAGTTGAGAAAAATGCTGGCCTTGGCTCTGGTATATCAAATGAGGATTACCTTAAAGCGGGCGCGCAAATAATTGAAACTGCAGATGAGGTGTGGCAGAAGGCTGATCTAATTCAAAAGGTAAAAGAGCCGATTGAGGCTGAGTATAAAAGAATGCGTAAGGGTCAGATTCTTTACACCTATCTGCATTTAGCTGCTAATCAATCTTGCACGCAGGCAATTATGGATTCAGGTATTACTGCAATTGCATATGAAACAGTTGAGGTTGATGGGCTGCTGCCATTACTTGCGCCAATGAGTGAGGTCGCCGGGCGAATGAGTATTCAAGTAGGAGCGGCTGCCCTTGAGGCAAGCAAGGGTGGAGCAGGCGTTCTGCTAGGTGGCGTTCCAGGGGTGCGTCCTGGAAAGGTAGTAGTAATTGGCGGCGGAGTTGTTGGAGTTGCCGCTGCAACTATTGCCCACGGCATGCGAGCTGATGTGACCATAATGGATTTGGATTTAAAACGTCTTGCCCAAATTGATCAGATCTTTGCTGGCAATATAAAGACATTAGCCTCTAGTGGTTATGAGATTGAAAAAGAGGTTAGCCAAGCAGATCTTGTAATTGGCGCTGTATTAGTTCATGGTGCAAAAGCGCCAAAACTAGTAAGCAATGCTTTGGTTAAGAAGATGAAGCCGGGTGCGGTATTAGTAGATGTAGCAATTGATCAGGGTGGCTGCTTTGAAGATTCCAAGCCAACAACTCATCAAGATCCAACTTATAAAGTCCATGATGCCATCTTTTACTGTGTGGCAAATATGCCAGGGGCGGTTCCAGCCACCTCCACCTACGCACTTGCTAATGCCACAATTAAATATGGCTTAGCGCTAGCTAATAAGGGATGGCAAAAGGCGCTCGCCGATGATGCCAACTTAGCGAAGGGATTAAATGTGCATGAGGGCAAGATTATGTATGAGGCGGTTGCAAAGGCGCACAATCTCTAGTATTTTTATGTATAGGTCATGAGTCTTAGTTCATAGCCCCGGCTAACTAAGCGGCAACCCTCCACCACGGTGGGGTGCTCCGGGTGAAGACCAGGTCGATAGCAAGGTGC
>Ga0222713_10005917_pt1 | contig 11752 bp, 16 predicted proteins | sample C33_649DmetaG_FD_165061 | JGI IMG/M metagenome (GOLD analysis project Ga0222713, IMG submission 165061) | Estuarine water microbial communities from San Francisco Bay, California, United States - C33_649D | ecosystem: Environmental > Aquatic > Marine > Unclassified | place: USA: California...
AGTTCTTTTCAGGGCGCATTGCGAATAGTGTGTACGAGGTCCAAGAAAACAGCCCGCAGCGCAAAATGACAGCGGCACTGCTGGAGCTGGAAATGCGGATCGACGAAATGGAGAAGGCGATCAACTACCTCGCAGATCCTATTAAGCCCTGGTGGAAGAGGATCTTCAATTAATGCGTGAACTGTCAATTTTCGCTGATCCCAATGTGGTCGGCAACGTCATCGTAAAATTTGGCGATAAGCAAATCTCGGTAAAGTGGAAGGTGGCCAACGGCATCATCCCAATGGTCTACGCTGCCTGCCAAGCTGCTCACAAATTTGAGACAGAAGGTGAAGTGCCTCCTGTTTCCAAATACGAGGACCGGCCATGATCTACCGAGCAATGCTTGAGAACGGTGTGTTTGAACACGCCTGGTATCCGAATATTGCGACAGCGATAGACGAGATAACCCAACGCAATGAAGCGGCAGGCCGTAAAGTTGATGTCATCAGACAGAGTGACAGGTCTGCGCAATTCATGCTTAAATATCCGGCTCTCAATCGAGAGGTCGAGGGGACCATTGCAGCTGCACCTGGTGCAAAGACCAATGGCCTCGGCTTAGATCACGAGAGCCTGATGGAAGAGTACGAGAAGCTGTTGGAGGAGGGTTACTACAAACAGCGCATTTGTCGGCTGTTAGGTATTTCGTTGTCCACTGGCACTTCAATCAATCGACTAATCATGGAAAGGGATAACAAGAAATGCAGTGGACGCCCCCGCCTGACATCGAAGTGAAATGCTGGTTCTGCGGTCACATGACACTGTTGCCAGAAATGCACGAGGCCTGCAGGCGCAAGGTCGATCACTACAGAGATGTGTTTTACCAGAAGCTGGCGCTCTACACAAAAGTGCGTCGCCAGAAAGACCCGGAATGGGGCATGAAAAGGAGAAAGGTATTGGCTACTAAGGCAACCGCCAAAATAGATGACAGCAAAGTGGTGCTGATCAAGAAAAAACAGAAACCAGAGGACAAGAGCAAATGAACTGCGCCTCTTGCTTCTATCTACGCGACCAGGCAGGTGCTGCAGGTACCTGCCAGCGCTACCCACAGCCACGCAGAACAGCTGCTTCTTATTGGTGTGGCGAGTACAAGGATAAGGAAATTCCTAAACCCGCACCAAAGAAAAAATCCCAGGGGAAAAAGAATGCTGATTGATGAAAAAGCAGAGGCCTACTTTGCGAGGGAAGCTTTATCGAAGTCCGGCGCTACCGCTCTTCTGAGGTCTCCCGCGCACTATCTCGCTCTCGCTGAACAGCCCGTCCGAGAAACACCAGCCATGGCTTTCGGCACTTTGTGCCACGCCATGACCTTGGAACCAGAAGTCGTAGACGACATTTATATCGCTTCGCCCAAGTTCGACAGGCGCACTAAGGCTGGCAAGGCCGAAGCCGAAGAGTTTCAAGAACAGCACAGTGGCAAGCAGATGATCGATCTCGATGTCTTTCAGAGAGCCCAGCGGGTAGCGGAAGCTGTGCGCAATCACCCGACCGCTGGTGCGTTGTTGCGTGACGGTAAAGCTGAACAGACGGCGCTGTGGAAACAGCACGGCGTCGACTGCAAGGCGCGCATCGATTACTACACAAACAATAGCATTGTCGACCTAAAAACGACACACGACGCATCGGCTGACGAGTTCATCAAAACGTGCGCGCGCTTCAAGTATCACATGCAAGCTGCGCATTACCTGGATGGCCTGGAAGCTATCACCGGCTGGGAGCCCGACAGCTTCACTTTTATCGCTGCCGAGACCGAGGCACCGTTTAGCGTTGGCGTGTACGAGCTAGATCAGCGATCCATTGACGGTGGCCGCGAGCTGATGAAACGCGCTGCTGAGGTGTATAAGGTTGCCATGAACCAAGATCCAAAAGCCTGGAAAAGCTACCCGGTCGAGAAAGCCGTGCTTTCGCTTCCAGTGTGGGCTCTTCCGCAAATGGATATACTTTAATCACAGCCACGCCTTGCGCGCTGGTCGAGGAGCAAGTTATGAAAGCAGACGCATTGTTACAAAAAGCCGCTGAAGTTGTTGGCGGAGACCGGGCGCAAGCGCACGGCAGCATGGAAGAGACGCATGAGCTTATCGCTAACTTTTGGCAGTTGTACCTCGACAATAGGCGCGAGAACAAGAAGCCGCTTGCTGCACACGACGTGGCCATGATGATGGTTCTCTTAAAAGCAGCTCGGTCTCAGCGTGGCCGGTTAGAGGTCGACGATTACCTCGATATGGCTGGCTACGTCGGCTGCGCTGCGCAAATGGTTTTCGGAAAACCAATCGTTCCACCGGCAACTTTACCAGGAGCCAAAACATGATACTCACAGACAGCTATCAGGCGCTCGACGCCATTGAGCGCAAGCGCAACATCGAAGGCATCAGCCAGCGTGAAATGGCCAAGCGCGCCGGATTATCCAAAAACGCCTACTGGTATGCGGCGCATGAGGGCAAGGATCTCCACGTCAAGTCGCTGATCCTCTTGGCCGAAGCTGTCGGCATGAAGCTAACGCTCGTCGACGCCGACCAATGATCCTTGGCATTGATCCTGGTGCATCTGGCGCGCTGGCTTTCTTTGAGCCACTTGAAGGGCTAACGGTAATCGACATGCCGACCTACGAGGTTAAGCGTGGCGGCAAAGCAAAGCGGGAGATTTCACCTGCAATGCTGGCAGCTGAGATCCGATCGATGGAGCCCAGCAGCGCTGTGATCGAAAAAGTGGGCGCAATGCCAGGTCAGGGCGTCAGCAGCATGTTCCAATTTGGCCGGTCAGTGGGCATGGTCGAAGGTGTCCTGGCCGCGCTGCAGATACCCTATGAATACGTCACACCACAAACCTGGCAAAAGGCAGTGGGGGCCAGGGGTGGCAAGGATGCAGCACGACTTCGTGCAATGGAGCTTTATCCCGCATACGCAAACGAATTTCGCCTCAAGAAGCACGATGGGCGCGCTGATGCTGCGCTGATCGCTTGGTATGGGGTGACACGCAACGCCCCGTAGAGCTGGCGTAAAGCTCTATCCGTGTCGGCGGTTCCGATAGCTGAAAACGAAAAAGGGAAAATCAGCAATGTTAAACTTTCCAACTTCAGGTGGTGGTCAACCCTGGGCTCGCATCGATGGCAGAAACGGCATGATGACGGTCTCTGGGCCAGATGATCAGCACACCTTTGACATGAAAAAGCAGGTGTTCGCTTTCAACGTCAAAGGGGCAACGCAGGGCTGGCTTGCATTAGCCAATGGCCGTGATTGGCAGCCAATCAGCAATGGCCAGTGGGGCAATCCGCCATCTGCTGACCATCAGCCTGGAGTAGAGATCGAGATCTACAGCAAGTCGGAAGACTTTGGCGACAGCCCGATCAGAGTTGCGTCAGCTTCATCCAAAGCTTTCACCTCGTTTATCTCTGCTGTGGCCTCCAAGGCGGGCAGCGATTTACCTGATGATGCATGGCCCACGATCAGGGTCGACGGTGTCACAACCGTGAAAGTCGGCAAGGGCTCGTCAATCGACATCAGCTTTACGATGGCACCGCGTGATCGTTGGTACAAACCGGAACGCGAAGCCCCAGCTGCGGCTCCAGCTGCGCCAAAGCAGAAGCCCTTGGTCGAGCAAAATGACCTTGGCGACGATGCCGAGTTCTAGGTAAAAAGATCCCCGGCTCTGTTTTCACGGGGCCGGGGATCAATACACCAAGGGGAGAGAACACCAGCAACCAGGGAAGAGAGTTGCTGCAGGAGAGATTATGCAGGAAATGACAAACGAAATCAACGATGCGTATTTCATGCACCTGGCGTTCAGCCGTGGCGGTGCAGATAACGTAGACCTGGAGCCAAAGCGCTACAGCCTTCAGGATTTCGCCAAGCGACTATCCAGGCCGCGTATCGCAGCGAAAGAGGGCTCTTACTACATTCGCGGCGGCAATCTCGCAGAGCCACGACGCGCAGACGCTAACCTACTTACAGCAGAGCTGATCATCCTCGACGGGGACAGCCGCATTGATCCAGGCACTGGCGAAGTGTTATCGGGCGCTCCGCCCCTGGATGAGGTATGCGACGCCCTGGATGCCATGAACTACACCTATGTCGCGCACACTAGCCACAGCTATCGCCCAGGCGAGACGTGGAAGTACCGCATCATCATGCCTGCGCGTCTTGGTGATCAGGAGGCGCTGGCCGCTAGCGTTGACTACGTCATCGATCAGCTGCACGAGCGCAACATATGGCTGAACGATGTCGTGGAAAACCGGCGCTGGAGCCAAGCCTGGTACTTGCCCAGGGTTACAGATGAAGAGGCGCGGCAATCCTTTCGCCATCGCCAGAACCTTGATGGCAAGGCGTTCCCGGTGCGCGATGCACTGGAACACGCAGCCGCCAAGCGCAGAGCTGCAGAGGCCATTGCCAAGGCGCGGCAGAACCCATTGCCGAGGCCAAGCTTGGGCCAGGACAGGGAAAGCGTCATCGAGACGTTTAATCGTGACCACGGATACGACTGGGTCCATCAGCAGCTCGAAGCTGCAGGGTACACGTTCAAGTACAAGAAGGGCGACGACTATCGTTACCTTCGACCGGGCAGCGAGACAGGCATGGCCGGGGTCTGCGTGTTCCAGGGGGCTCAGGGCGACTGGTGTACCTATTCGCATCACGGCAATGCTGATCCGTTATCAGGCAAGCTATGCGACCCGTTTGAGCTTTACGCGATATTCCAGCACAGCGGATCTCGATCCAATGCAGCGCGCTGGCTATTGCGGGAACGCGAAAGCGTGAAGCTTGTCGCAGCACAGCAGGTTGCTGACGCCGTGGCACATGCGCAGAGCGTCGTGGAAAGCAACGACGCTGTACAGGATGCAGAGACCTGGGAAGAGCCAGACGCCGCTCCAGAGCCCTCTGAGCAGCCGCAGGAGCCCAAGCCTCGGATCAGGGTAGAGCTGGAAGAGGACATGACCAGCGAGCCTGTTCGCTGGCTCGTGGACAACTTGATCCCGGCTGGCGGGCTTGTGGGGCTCTTTGGGCGCCCAGGCAGCTACAAGAGCTTCGTCAGCCTCGCCATTGCCAGTGCCGTTGCTTCGCATACCGATTTCCTGGGGCGCGCTACAGAGCCCGGATCGTGCGTCTACATAGCGGCTGAAGGTGGCTCAGGTTTGAAGCGCCGCACAACTGCAATGCGGATGCGGCATGGCCTCGACTTTGAGGGGCGCTTGGGCTTCGTTAGAGCGCAGCTTGATCTCAGGTCCAGTGTCGACGACATGGAATTACTGATCGAGGCCATCGCAAAGACGGGCCTCAAGCCAAAGTTACTCGTGTTCGATACTCTGAACAGGCTCTATGGCGGCGGTGACGAAAACGATGCCGGTAATATGTCAGCGTTTCTCAGCATCATTGGTGGCCTGCAGCAGGCGTTCGATGGATGCACGGCAATCGTTGTTCACCACCAGGGTCACGCTGAAGCCAGAATGCGCGGCTCGTCCTCATTGCTCGGTGCAGTGGACACAGAATTACACGTCACGAAGGTTCTGGAGACAGAGACCAGTCGCCTGGGTCAGTTGACCGTCACCAAGCAAAAAGATGGCGAGAACAACGTGGTCGTGCCTTACGGCATGGACATCGTCAACATTGATCCCATAGACCCACACGAGACCAGCCTTGCGGTAGTCCTGGCCGACGACAACGATATACCTGCGCAGCGGTCAATGAGGCGCACGTCTGACGAAAAAGTGGCAATTGAGGCGCTGCATCATGCACTCATGCAATTCGGTAGACCTGCCACTTCATCCCTTATGCCAGCTGGCGTGAAAATCGTGGAAGAAAAACACTGGCGTGCGGAGTTCTATTCACGGCGTCCTGGCGATGGTCACGAGGACAAGAAAAAGGCTATCGAGGCGACGAGAAAGGCATTCGGGAGGGCTCGGTCGCGGCTCATTGGGGGCAATGAAATCGGACATCGGGACGGACAATACTGGCTCATTGACCACAGCTTTGTGCCTTTCGACGATCCTGGACACGAATTTTGAGCCGGACAAGAGCGGGACACAAAAGGACAATATGGGACAGAAACGGGACAGAAACGGGACATGCGGGACAATTGTAGCGGGACAGGACGGGACACACCCTATAGGGTGTCCCATTGTCCCGCTAAATCCTGTCCCATTTTCGTTGTCCGGGTAAATTTGGAAGAGGAGAAGAAATCAGGTGGACGGAATAGATGCGCTGTTACATCCGCACGGTGCGCCGATAGATGCGGCCCTGGCGACGGTCGACGAGGTGGCTCATGCCATGGAGCGGAAATGGGGTGTGGGTAGATTGGAGCGATTAGTGGAGCCCGACCTTGCGGCCAAGTTCGTCAGCGCCCAGGAGAAGCTGAACAAGGCCATCGGAACCAATGACGTGGCCGAGGTGGTCAAGCGAGCGGAAATCATGCGACGGGGATGGGTGGCACTAGATGCCGCTGCGGAGGCCGCTGGAGCGTCGTCTCTGCCGGAGGGTACTTGGACTACGGAATTTAAGGGACAGCACTACACAGTCGTCCTAGAGGGCATAGACGCCCTCTCAGTGGCCAGTCGAGCGCCAGATCCCTCAAAGGTGGTCACGATGCACGAATTGCTGGTGGCGTGGACTTCGTTTTCGGGGCTCGATATGCTAACGCAGGCTAAGTTACAGTTTCCCGGGGCAGAGATGACCGAGATACTGGATACTCGGGGCGCGAGCCTCAACGACGATGTGCCGTTTTAAAGGGGACGGATAGTGGAAAAGAATAAGGGCGGTCGCCCAGCCACAAAAACACCAGAGCTTATCGCTGAAATCTTGGCCCAGATGGCCGAGGGCAAGAGCCTCACTGCAATTTGCAAGCAACGCGAGATGCCGCATGTCGGGACCGTTTATCGCTGGTTATCGGAGGATGAAGGGTTTAGCGAGGGCTACGCCCGCGCGACCCAGGCCAGGGCTCGAAGCTACGCAGAACGCATGGAAGACGTTGTAAATCAAGCACTTAATGGCGAAATCCGCTCAGATGCAGCTCGCGTGGCTGTCGACGCCTATAAATTCATTACAACCAGGCTGATGCCGCAGCTTTATGGGGATCGCCAGCAGATAGATGTGAACGTTCAGCACACACATGCCTTGCACTTGGACGCCCTGAAGCGGCTCACAGATCGTGCCTCGGGTACAGATCGCGGGTACATTGATGCGGAGTACCAGGAAATCCCTAACGAAAACAAGGCATTGGAGGCAGGCGACACAATAGACGGTGTATTGTGTGACCCCGATCTAGATAGTAACCTAGACAATTGTTGCGTAGGCAACAATCCTGAAACAGGTCAGGGTCAGGGGGGTCGGAAATCGAAAAAGGCCGCTGAGACCCCCCGGGGGGTCGACCACCCGGAGGGGGCGGCGACGATGGCGACCCCCGCTCCCTCTACACAGCCCCCCGAGCCCAAGCCCCCCACCCCCCGCACGGCGAAACGGCGTAAGGCGTCCACGAAATGAGCAAAGCAGCGGAAGAGTTAGCGCGTACCTTTGACGAGTTCCTGGCTGCGTATCGTGGGAAGCCGGTGGAGTTTGTGCGCGAGGTTCTAGGCCAGGAGCCCCTGGGGTGGCAGCAGGATTTCCTGAAGGCGGTGGCCTCGGGAAAGCGTCGCATTAGCGTGCGAGCCGGGCATGGTGTCGGCAAGTCAACGGCCTGCGCCTGGGCTACCGTGTGGTTTTTAACGACGCGCTTTCCCCAGAAGACCGTGATGACGGCCCCCACGGCGGGTCAGCTATTTGATGCGCTGTATAGCGAATTGAAGGCGCAGATTAACCGTTTGCCGCCGGTGCTGCGCGACAGCTTTGACGTGTTTGCTGACCGCGTGGTGTTTAAGGCGGCACCGGAAAGCAGCTTCTGCAGTGCGAGGACCAGCAGCAGCGAGCGCCCGGAGGCGTTGGCGGGTATCCATAGCGAGAACGTGCTGCTGATTTGCGATGAGGCGTCGGCTATTCCTGAGAGCGTGTATGAGGCGGCTGCGGGCAGCATGTCTGGCCACAGCGCCTGCACGATCCTGATTGGGAACCCGACGCGGAACAGCGGCCTGTTTTACAAGACCCACCATGAGCTGGCGAATGACTGGTATACGCTGCATGTTAGCTGCCTGCAGAACCCGCTGGTGAGCCAGGATTTCGTTAATCAGATCCGGGCAACGTATGGCGATGGCAGCAATGCGTGGCGTATTCGTGTTCTGGGTGAGTTTGCGATTGCCGATGACGATACGCTGATTGCTGCTGAGCTGGTGGATGCGGCGTTAGTGCGGGACGTGCAGCCAGCGCCTATGGACCCCCTGGTGTACGGGTTGGACGTAGCGCGGTTTGGCACTGACAGGACGGCATTGTGCAAGAGGAAGGGCAATGTAGTGCTGGACGTGAAGTCCTGGGGTGGCTTGGACACGATGCAGATTGTGGGTGCCGTTGCCCATGAGGCGAAAATCGATAACCCTGAGGAGATTTGCGTGGACACGATTGGCCTGGGCAGTGGGTGTGCTGACAGGTTGCGGGAATTGGGGTTCAATGTGCGCGATGTGAATGTGGCGGAAAGCAGTGCCATGAACCCGAATGCCAACAGGCTGCGTGATGAATTGTGGTTATCGGTTAAGGATTGGCTGACGACGCGGGCAGTGAAGCTGCCTGATGATAGTGGATTGCGGATGGAGCTTGTGGCCCCCCGGTACACGTTCACGAGCAGCGGCAAGATCCAGGTGGAAAGCAAGGACAGCTTGCGGAAGCGTGGGATGCGGTCCCCTGACTTGGCTGATAGTTTGTGTTTGACGTTTGCGAGCAATGCAGCGCTGGTCGGTGGACGGGCCTCGGCTTGGGTGAAGGGTAAGCCTTTAAAGCGGAATTTAGCTGTGGTATAGGGGTTTAGTTGGCAGGAGGTGCTTGATGGCTAAGTGGCGTGGTGAGACAGTGACGCTGAACAAGCCTCGACGCATACGGCAGGGCGAGCCTGGATATGGGCGTAAGAAGTCCGTGGTGTATGTGCAGGATGGCTCGAAGGTGACGAAGGTCATGTTTGGCGATCCCAATATGACGATCAAGAAAGACCAGCCAGCGCGACGCAGCAACTTCAGAGCGCGCCACAATTGCGATGATCCTGGTCCCAAGAACAAGGCTCGCTATTGGTCGTGCAAGGCTTGGTGACATGGCGGGATTGCTTGACCAGTATGACCTGACAGAGGAGCAAATGGCGGCGTTCAACGAGGCCATGATGTTCCCGTATTCGTCTGGTGCGGCAATGATCCCTGTTTCGTCAGAGGGAACGATTGCGCCTGACTACAATGTTGGGTTGCGTGAGCGTTTAACTGATTTACTTGGTTCGCAGCTTGGCGGCGGTAGATCCGCACAACGTAGCGCAAACAGGTTGATGCAAGCCGGTGAGATGGCTGTAGGCCCACTAGGTGCCGCAAACGACCTTTCCTCGGCGCAGTCTAACTTTGGCCGTGGTAACTACGTTGAGGGTGGCTTAGATGCGGTTATAGGTTTGCTTGGTGCTGCACCTCTTGTTGGGGGTGCTGTTCGTAAAATGTCTCGCAGTGCTAAAACCCCGCTGATGATGATCCATAACCAGGCGCAGTCTTCTTTTCCGGCCACTGCAACTTTAGGCGGTATTCCTGCACCTTCTGCTGCAATTACAACGCCAGATGTAGGGTTAGACAAATACGGCGACGTTTCTTTGATTTTTGATCCAGAAGTCGCAAAACGTATGAGCAGTGGCCCCGTGTATGCTCGTGATGCCTATACACCCCGAGCTGCGTACACATGGCCATCGTTTTCAAGAGATGCTAAAAAAGCCATTTACGATATTGTTGGCGAACAAGACACAAAATTTGCTGGTCTTTTAGCGGATGACAAAGAATTTGCTGATGATGTAGTTACAGCATTTACAAATAAAGCATCAAGTAAAAGCGAACAGGAAAGCCTTGCTGCTTTGTACGGAATAGATCCCGCTAAAGTAGACGACAAGTATGCTGAAAATTTACGGCAACAATTATTCCTCGATCTTGAAGAAAGAGGAGCGCCAATAAAGTACAAAATGAGACAAGAGACTAAGTACGACATAAAAGATGTTGACGCTACTACGTCTAAGCTTATGCGAGAAATGTTTAGAGAAGGTATAAAAGGAGCCGAAAACCAGTTTATGTCTTTTGGTAAAGCGTTGGCTCTTGTGACCCCTCAACTAAAAACACTGAAAGAAGTAAGAGATCAGGCTGGAAACATAAAGCGCCTTGATAGCGAAAAATACGCACAAGCTACAAAACAAGCAGAAGACTTGTACGATGATATTTTTAAAAGAGTTGGCGACAAGCTTGACGGTGGTTTTGAACTGTTAAGTTACGCAACCGATGACCTTTTCCGTTATGGGAAGGTACGAGACAAGTTTGTCCTTGATCGCACTGGCGGCGATGATTTGAGCGAATTTGCTGACGATATTGCGAAATTCAAATCGTTGGCAAATGAATTGCCAACAGAGTACCTTGAAAAGAAATTCACAAAAGCCGTGCCATATACAGCGTTCAAAGGTGCTGTTATCCCAGAAGACGCTGGGCCATTGGTCACAAAAACGCTTGAGGATGCTGGCATTACGAATATTGTGACGTATAAGAACCCAGAGGAACGTGCACAAGCGTTTAAGCGTTTCCCAGAATTGACGTTTTCCGTTGTTGGTGCGGGTGGTGTGTTCTTAGCTCGTGAGGGCGATGAAGAGAAAAAGCAACCGACCGGCGGTTTGTTGGCCGATAACACAATTTAGGAGCCCACTATGGCTGAATGCCCTATCGCCACGCGCGACATTACGCTGAACCTGCAGAACCGTGGAAAGGCGATAGATAAGGCTGACTATGGGCCTATGGACCCCCGCCAGCCCAATGACGAGTATTGGATGCGCATGGCGTCACGTTGGAACACAACGCCCGACGAAGCGCGAGAAATGCGGTGCGGGAATTGTGGAGCTTTTGATCAGAGCCCTGAGATGCTACAATGCATCGAGGATGGTCTGACAGAAGACCGCGAAGCAGATCGCATGGAGGATATGGTCGATGCGTCAGATCTGGGATACTGTGAAATATTCGACTTCAAGTGCGCTGCGTCGAGGACGTGCAGTGCTTGGATCGTTAGTGACGAGGATGAAGAGGATAGCGAAGAGGGTGAATATGGCCCTGGCTCCTCTTATGAGGAAGAGGTAGATGAAGAAGGCGACGAAGGTTAGCAAGGTTATGCGTGAGTACAGCGCTGGAAAGCTGCACTCTGGCTCCAAGAAGGGGCCAGTGGTAAAGTCACGCAAGCAAGCCGTCGCTATTGCCTTGTCCGAGGCGAAGAAAATGGGTGGCAAAGGAAAACGATATGGCTGACGCGATGATCCGCACACCCCCTGGGGCGTACATTCCTGACATCCTGCCTCCTGATACCGAGGATCTGTATAACGACGAGACGGGCGAGCTAATCCCGCTTGAAGACCAGCCGATGGACGAGGAGGAGTTCCGCTATCGCGTCTTCCGCGCCATAGAGGACACTGCCACCTACATCGATAGCTACATTGCACCTGAACGCGAGCGTGCAATGTCGTACTATTTGGGCGATAAATTTGGCAATGAAGAGGATGGCCGGTCGCAGGTCGTGATGACTGAAGTACGGGATACCGTACTGGCCATGTTGCCCAGCCTGCTGCGTATTTTCACGTCAGGCGAAAAGATTGTGGAGTTTGTGCCACG